>Ga0307995_1001348_pt1 | contig 15461 bp, 13 predicted proteins | sample EllFjometagen262_FD_203132 | JGI IMG/M metagenome (GOLD analysis project Ga0307995, IMG submission 203132) | Marine microbial communities from Ellis Fjord, Antarctic Ocean - #262 | ecosystem: Environmental > Aquatic > Marine > Unclassified | place: Southern Ocean | collected 2014-11-02
AATCGTTGCCCTCAAGAGTTTTGCCGCTGACAAGGATAGTATCGCGCCGCTCAAGGTCAGGCATGGCACCGTATAAGGGCGCAAAACAAGTGTCGTAAAGCGCCTCTGCAGGAAGATCCCCAAAGGGATGACACATGTGAACAATTGCACCTGGTGCCATGAGCCGTTGTAATTCCGTTCGCACAGTCGCTTTGTCAAAATCACGCAGTGCTGCCAGTAGCGGTTGGATTGATTTTGTATTGTTGCGTGCGACGTTCATTTAGTCTTTTGCATCCCGATAAGGTGCGCCTGTACCGTATGGAACGTTGATCCCACCGTATCGGCGTACGCGAACATTACATTGTTCTGCGTGACCTACAAAACCCTCAAGCATACACAGGCGGCTTCCGTATTCACCCACCAGCGTTGCGGCTTCATCGGTGGTGATTTTCTGATAGGAATGCGTCTTTAGGAATTTGCCAACCCAAAGCCCGCCAGTGTAACGACCCGCCTTCTTCGTGGGTAAAGTGTGGTTCGTTCCAATCACTTTGTCCCCGTTCGAAACATTGGTCCGTGCCCCTAAGAACAGTGCACCGTAGCATGTCATTTTCTCAAGGAACCAATCGTCGCGATCTGTCATTACCTGCACGTGCTCAGAGGCGACATCGTCAGCAACTGCCAACATTTCATCATAGGTGTCGCACAAAATAACTTCGCCATAGTCCGCCCAGCTGACCGATGCAGTATCCGCAGTGGGCAATATTTTGAGCAAGCGATCGATTTCGCGCAGCGTGTCTTCGGCCAGTTTGCGTGAATTGGTTAGCAGTACGGCGGGGCTGTTATAGCCATGCTCGGCTTGGCCTAAAAGATCGGTCGCACACAACTCACCATCAACGGTGTCGTCAGCAATTACCATCGTTTCTGTCGGGCCTGCGAACAGATCAATGCCAACACGCCCAAACAATTGGCGTTTGGCTTCAGCGACAAAGGCGTTGCCTGGCCCGACGAGCATATGAACGGGTTCAATTGTCTCTGTGCCAATAGCCATTGCGCCAACTGCTTGAATCCCGCCCATCACATGAATTTCATGGGCACCACCAAGATGCATGGCGGCAATCACAGCCGCGTTTGGCTTGCCATTGAAGGGAGGGGTGCAGGCAATAATCCGTGGAACGCCAGCAACCGTGGCGGTGGCAACAGACATATGAGCTGATGCAACCATTGGGAACTTGCCACCCGGAACATAACAGCCAACAGATTGAACCGGGATATTTTTGTGGCCGAGAATAACGCCCGGCATCGTTTCAACTTCGATGTCCAACATGCTGTCGCGCTGGGCTTGGGCGAAGTTGCGCACCTGGGCTTGGGCGAATTTGATGTCAGCCAATTCACGATCCGACAAGGATGCGATCAGATCGTCAATTTCTGCTTGTGACAGTTTGAAGGATGCAGGCGTATAGTTGTCGAACTTGGCCGAAAGGTCACGCACCGCTGCATCACCGCGCAGCTCAATATCTTTTAATGTGGCTTCGACAACAACTTTGGTTTTTGCGTCGTCTTCAGCGCGCTCTGCGTCAGGTTTGCCGCGTTTTAGGTATTCTACTGCCATTAGTCTTTTCCTGTTTCTGTCGTGGGGGAGGGCGGTGTTTTCTCACCACGGTCATAAGCTTCCCAGCCGTGACCGTTGAAAACATCCACGTCCAATTGCGCAAGAACATGCGGAAAATCAACCATCACCCAGTTATCAGTGATCTTGCCGTTTTCCACTTTCCAAAAATCCATATAGCGAATTTCGATCCGCTTACCTGTGGCTTCGACGCCCATGAACTTGCCTGAATGCAACGCCTCTTGACGTCCAAAGGCCGCGGCCCATTCGCCCATGTACAGGCGCGCTTCATCAACGCAAATCTTGTCTGAGAAGGCCGCTTGAAATGGCTTTTGCCAATTGTCTTGAAATTCCTTGATGCCTTCTTTGGTCCCACATCCTTTGTTGCCCATCCAGCTGAACCCTTGACTAAAGAATTCACCGATGTCTGCAATACGGTGGTCATTCAGGCCATCCACCATACCCTCGATAACCGCGCGGGTTTCTTCGGTTTTGGACATGTCTGTGTCGCGAGACAATACCGCTTGTTCTGGGCGTGCTCCGCTCATCCTTTGACGGCTCCTGCTGTAAGGCCACTTACGATTTGGCGTTGAAAAAATAGGATCAAGACGAACAAGGGTGCCGTCGCTGAAACAACTGCGGCAACTGCAAACATGACGTTGCCCTCGGTCTGGGTTGTTCCCAAGAAGCTGGCAATTTTTGGCACCATCGTTTGGTTCGCTTGGCTTAGCAATGTAGCGGTAACGGTGAAGTCATTGTAGGCCAGCAGGAATGAGAACAACCCTGTGGTCACAACGCCTGGCCACATGACGGGGACGATGACATGGCGAAATGCTTGGAAGCGTGTGCAGCCATCAACCATCGCGCTTTCATCAAGGTCTTTGGGGATGTTGAGGAAAAAACTGTGTAACATCCAAAGAGTGAAGGGTTGGTTGATTGCCACCATGACGATGATCGCGGTCGGCAAATGCCCCCAGAGGTTCCATTCAAAGAACGGCAAGAGATATCCAGACACCAAAGTGATGTGTGGCATGGCGCGAAACACGAGGGCGAGCATCAGTAAATAGAACGCATATTTCTTGCCAGAGCGGGCAAGGGCGTAACCGCCAAGCGTGCCAAGGGTTAGTGAGATGATCACGACAGACACCACTACCATGCTGGTGTTCAAAGCAGCATGCCAAAACTCTTTGGTGACCCACGCGCCGTAATACCCTTTGCCTGTGAATGCGCCACCCGTTTCGATTTGCGTGCGCACGCCATAAACTGCGTTGGTCCAATCAGCTTTTGAGAAGAAGTCACCCTGTACTTTGAACGATCCCCAAAGCGTCCAAAGGAACGGAAACCCAGCGGCAATGATCCAGACCAAGACAAGGCCCCAGATGATTATATTTAATAGGGGTGAGCGGCGATGAACGATATCTGACATCATACCACCTTCTGATTAAAGTCGCGCCACGTGCGGATCAGCACTGGAATAAGCAGGATGCTCACCCCGATAATGGTTAGGACAGAGGTTGCGCCGGCTGAGCCAAAGAACTGGCTCTCGGTCCCCACAAGATCATTGTAGATAATCCACGACAAAGAGGTGGCGCTGGCTTGGGCCGAGAAACTGACGATGGGTTCAAAGACACGAAAGTTGTCCATCAATTGGATCAAAGAGATGAAGACGGTGAGCGGCATTAAATGAGGTAGAACAACATAGCGTGTCCGCTCCCAGCGTGATGCACCATCAATCATCGCAGCTTCCATTGTGTCGGCAGGAACCGTTTGTAGCCCTGCATAAAAGACGATGAATGCGAAAGGGGCAGAGTGCCAAACGCCGTATACCATCAGCATAATCCAAGTCAGGGTAGGCGATGCTTTCAACGATAGGTTTGGATCGTCGAATATCCGCTGCAAGGTCGCGCCAAGAATACCGTTGGCATCAATCATCCAGAACAGGATCAACGAACCAATCAGCGGCGTTACGATCATTGGCAACAGAGAGACAAAGATCGTTGGCCCTTTAATCCTCTTTGGCAATGTGTTCACGCCAAGCGCGATCATGAAGCCAAAGATGATGACCAAAGGTGTCACCACGAAAGTGTAGGTCAACGTAAACGCAAGCGCGCGATAGAACGGGAGGTTCAGGGCTTTGGACATGAAGTCAACAAAGCCAGTGCTGGACTGCCACGCCAAACTGATTTCGGTGAAGGCAAGGTGATTGCGGTTGGTGTAGGTGCCCAAGCCATTGAACTGACCCAACGGGCGCTCTTCTTTTAGCTTGGCGGTTTCTTCTACATCTACCTGTAATTCTTGTTTGCACCCAAATGGGCCACAGTTTTCAACTTCAAACATGACGGCTTCGTGCTCGATATGCACGGACTGAACTGCAACAGAAACAATCGGCAAAGCGATAAACAGCAACATCGTAATCAACGATGGCAATATAAACCAAAAGAAGGTGCGGTTTTTCATCAGGCTCGCCTACGGCTGGGGTGAAAGAGGACGGATGAAGAAGGGGGCGGTATGCCCCCTTCCGTAGTGGTTTAGTTCAAGAAGCCTTGCTCTTTTGCTGCTGCTGTATATGCCGCTTCAACGTCAGCCAATGCTTGCTCTGCGCTTTCAGAGCCCTGCAAGAAATCGGTGATTTCTGCACCAAGAGCTGTGTGAAGTGCTCCCATGAATGGCAACATTGGGTAGGGCGCTGCGCCGCCAGCTGCTGTGCCTGAAACACCTGCCGATGCTGGGCTTGGCATGTATGCACCGTCCAACCATACAGCTGCGTCATTGTTGGCTTTGACAACGTCAGAAGAAATGCCGTTCATCATAGCAACGAATGTTGCTTCTGCATCTTCGTCAGATACGTTGGTTGAGATCGCAATGCCGTCCCACCATAGTGTTGAAGCAGGGCGTGCGTCGTTGCCCCATGTTGGTGCTGCTGAAAGAACAGTGCCAGACACGACTTCGGCTGTTGAGCCTTCATCGTCCAGAACTGCGCTGCCGCGTGATCCCCACATTGTTGCCAATGCAAGATTGCCAGCTTCCCACTCAGCCTGTGTAGCGTTGGAGTCATACGTCAGATAATCTGGATTAGAATAAGCAACCAATGACTTAAGCATTTCCAAAGTAGCAACGCCGTTTTCGTTGTTTACCGCAGCTTCTGCAGTGCCTGATTTAAAGAAGTCAGCGCCTGTACCCATGTACATGTTCACGAACTCTTCAGCCAAGTTCCAGCCAGCTTTTGTGTTCAAAGCAACGGGATAGTCCATCAAGCCAGCAGCGCGGATTTTTTCAGCGGCTGCAAGAACGTCTTCGTAAGTTGTTGGGATGCCCTCAACGCCAGCTGCTTCCAACACGTCAGTGCGTGAGAACAAGTGTTGTGCGTTGGCCATGAAGGCAACGGCCATTACTTTGCCGTTCACTGTGATCAACTGGCTTTTGCTCAATGCAGCGCCGTGCTTGGCAACCATCTCATCGAGTGGGCGAACCAAACCGTCGTTCATCAATGTGACGAGGGTAGAGTTGGAAACAACCACTGAGGAGTATTGAGCAGGGTTAGCGGTAAGAGCCGCAACCATAATGTCTTTGTGATCCTTGGTAAGGTTAGTTTCAACCGTTACGCCGTCACCAGCACATGCTGCTGCGGCAGATGTCACGGCTTGAATTGCTGGAAAATCGTTGGATAGAACGCTGACGTTACCGCCTGAAATGCCGCATCCGGCGATTGCTGTGCTTCCCAAAAGTGCGAAAGCACCTGCGAATGTAATTGTCTTTAGAAACATTTGTTTCTCCCTAGTTTTTGTTAAGATGCGCCTTGCAAGATCACACCTTGGTTACTCCCCTTTCTGGGGATTTGGTTCGGGGTTAACCCCCAATTCGCGCACCTGCTTGTGTATCGAACAAATGGCAAATGTCGTTTGGCACAGAGATACGAACCATGTCGCCGATCTGTGCGCGGTATTCTTTGGATGCTTTGACCGAGACCAGCTCGCCGTTCACCCGAACAGTTATCATCGTCGCGTCCCCAAGCAGTTCCATCGTGTAAACAGCCGCGTGGATTTCACCGCCAGTGTCCACGATGGATGCGTCTTCTGCGCGAAATCCTAGCTGAACAGGGCCATCGGCTATGTCAAAGCCTGCGACCTTGATATGATCGCCTTCAAAGACGCCGCCCGCAGATAATCCGGTCACCAAGTTCATGGCAGGTGAGCCGATAAAACTGGCGACGAAAGCGTTGGCAGGGCGGTCATAGATTTCAGTCGGGCTGCCCACTTGCTGCACAACGCCGCCTTTCATCACGACCACGCGGTCTGCCAATGTCATGGCTTCGATCTGATCGTGGGTTACGTAGATGGTTGTGACCTTCAGTTCGTGGCTTAGGTTTTTGATTTGAGCACGGGTTGAAACCCGCAGCTTTGCGTCCAAATTGGAAAGTGGTTCATCCATTAAGAAGACATTGGGTTCACGTACAATTGCACGGGCCAATGCCACGCGTTGGCGTTGGCCACCAGATAGTTCTGCGGGTTTGCGATGTAGAAAATCATCCAGTTCAACCATGGCAGAAGCTCGCATCACACGTTCTTCATGCTCGGCCTCAGGGATTTTACGTACCTTCAAAGGAAAACGAATGTTTTCGTACACATTCATGTTCGGGTACAAAGCGTAGGATTGGAACACCATCGCAACATCGCGATCTTTGGGGTCCAAATCATTCACTCGAACACCGTCGATCAGGATGTCGCCACCTGTTACGTCCTCTAAACCAGCGATCATGCGCATGGTTGTCGTCTTGCCGCAGCCTGATGGGCCAAGCAGCACGAGAAACTCTTGATTCGCAATTGTAAGGTTGAAGTCTTCAACCCCAACGAAGGTTCCCCATCGCTTTGATAGATTGCGCAATTGGATTTCAGCCATGCAGTCCCCCCGGATGATCATTGATCATTTTGCATACGTTTGCAAAAAGGATAGACTTTGATCGTACGCTCATGCAAGCTAATTTGCAAACGTATGCAAAATGCTGATGCGGTTTGATGCAAAGCCCTTATGTATCCAAGGAAAAAGGAAAATACGTTGAGTTTTCAAACTGAAAAACAAGTGATACGGGAATATTATGACGCTTTAGACAATGCCAAAGGGGATGGAATCACCGCCGTTCTGGGCCAGTACACTGCTGACAACTACACATGGCGCGCTTTTTATCCTTTTCATTTGCAAACAGATTCAAAAACAGTGTCGGAACTGTTTTGGCAGCCGTTTCGCGGGGCGGTAACGTCCATGCAGCGGCGGATGGATGCCTTTTTCGCGGGTAACAACTTTATCGACGACGGTGAATCAGTTTGGGTTTGTTCGATGGGTCACTTGATGGGGTTGTTTGACGCCCCTTGGTTGGGAATTCAGCCAACGGGCAAAATGATCATGTTACGTTATGCTGAGTTCCACAAAGTTGTAGATGGCAGGATCGCTGAAACTGCATTCTACTTTGATATTCCACATTTTATGATGCAGGCAGGCTATAAACCTTTTCCAGACCAAGCCGCCGCACACATGGTCCAACCTGGACCTGCACCCCATGACGCGCTGTTGTTTGACGATGCTGATCCCGAAGAGGGGCAAAAGACATTAGAAGTCATGCACAAAATGATCAGCGACTTAGGGCAATGGAATAGCGGTTTGCCGCTTGAGGAAGAGCTAGCCCTAAGTTGGCACGACGACATGATCTGGTGGGGTCCTGCGGGTATTGGAGCGACTTATACGATCGCTCGCTATGCTCAGCAACATTCAGGTCCATTCCGCGCTGGGCTAAGCGACCGATCGGGAACAGGTCACATCGCCCGTATCGCTGAGGGCAATTATAGTGGTTTCTTTGGTTGGCCAAACTTCAAGGCAAAAGCAACAGGTGGATATCTGGGGCTGCCATCCAATGACAAACTTTGCGAGTTTCGGGTTATAGACGTTTATCGACGGGATGGGGACAAGCTCAAGGAAAACTGGGTGTTTCTCGATATGTTGCACTTTTTCAACCAGCAAGGTGTAGACATTTTGGGAGAACTGGAAGGCGTGCAGGAATGAGATACATCGACGCACACCATCACCTTTGGGACTTAAATGCGGTTTCATATCCGTGGCTTGAGACAAAGGGCGTAACGCGTTTCTTTGGTGATCCCGCACCCATCCAACGCAATTACCTGATTGATGAGTTCAGCACAGAGGCGGCGCCTTTTGGATTTGTGGGCTCTGTTCATGTTCAAGTGGGGGCCGTGGATGCGTGGGGAGAAGCCAAATGGGTTCAAGCAGTCGCTGATGCAAATCCCGATTGGCCGATGGCGCAGGTTGTTTTTTGTGACCTGACCAGCCCAGATTTAGCAGATCAACTTGACCGTTTCCAAACCTTGTCTACCGTGCGTGGGGTGCGCCAGATTGTTGGGCGTGCGCCGGGTGAAGATGCGCAAACGGGCACCAATGAATTGGCCCAGTCAGATGCGTTCTTGGAAGGGCTAAAAGTGGTCGGCGAACGTGGGTTAAGTTTTGATTTGCAACTTATTCCCGAGTTGATGCCCGCGGTGTCCGACGTGTTGAAACAGGCACCGCAAACGCGAGTTGCTCTGTGCCATGCAGGATCCCCTCATGACCGTAGTCTTGAGGGGGTACAGGGGTATGCACAGGCGCTACGGTCTCTTTCTCAACTACCCCAAGTTTATTGTAAACTGTCTGGTCTTGGCATGTTCGACCACAATTGGAATGCGCAAAGCATCCGGCCAATTGTTGATATCTGTCTAGATCAGTTTGGGGCTGAGCGCTGTATGTTTGGTTCAAATTTCCCAGTTGATAAGCTGTATTCAAGCTATGAAAAGCTGGCGAACAGTTACAGTGAAATCGTCCCAGAGGGAGTACACAGGCTTGTGTTTTCTGATGTTAGTCGGACGTTTTATGATCTTGCTGAGTAGTTCTTCGTTTTCTTGTTTGGGATGGGAAAATTCGGTCTGTTGCTTCCCAGCATTTGCGCCGTCCCAAAACAACGTTGCTTTGATCCGAGCGATGCTCTCTAAAAGACCATTTAGCAAGGCAATATCATAATTCGGCCGCAACGACGGCGTGATTTTGGGTGCTTCTTTGCGTTAAATGAGAGGTGGGCAGCGACTGGTCTACCCCCTTCGTTGATCCTGACCTTTGACGGAGAACCCGGGGTTTCCAGGCAGGACCGAGAACGTCAAAATTTCGAGGCATTGAGCGAGATTGCCAGTCGTATCGCAGGAGGAGTCAGAAAGAATGTACAGGCTGTAACTACCTCTGTGCTCACATTGCTTCAGTTGAAAATAGACAACTTGGACCCAACCAACTTTGCCAAACTTGCGGATAATTTTGAGGGCATAACTGAGGGTGAAATCATAGAGCGGCTTAACACTGCATATCTCAAGGCCGATGAGCTTATGATCTTGGCCGTTGGTCCAGATTCTGAATTTTTTCCAGATGCTTGTGTCGTGAAAGACTTGAGCGAAGCCGTAGCATATGAGTAATATTTGGATGCTTAATTTTGGGCTAGCGTTGGCCATAAAAGAGCGGGACACCTGGCCCAATTCCCTTAGGTAATCTGGCAGAGACACTTCTTAGTCGGATTGTATTCTGGTGGACCAGCAAATCAAAACTAAAAATTTTACCGTTTGATAAAAAAATAAACTGTGCAATGGTGATTCCATAAATCGACCGGTGGAGGACCTATGACCAGCCCGATGACCCCAGGTATTGCAGCGGATCGCCTTAGCGACGAAGCGCTGGCACAGAACTTTGCGGACCTACACGAACCGCTTGAACCGCATGAAGTGCGCGTTGCGGCGGACCGCTGTTACTTCTGCCATGATGCGCCTTGTGTGACCGTATGTCCGACGGACATCGATATACCGTTGTTCATCCGCCAAATCAGCACCGGGACGTCAGAGGCTGCGGCCAAAACGATTTTCGATATGAATATTCTGGGTGGCATGTGCGCGCGTGTTTGTCCAACCGAAGAACTATGTGAACAGGCCTGCGTGCGTGAAGCATCAGAGGGCAAACCGGTCGAAATTGGTCGTCTTCAACGCCACGCCACAGATACCTTGATGGCACAAAACATCCATCCTTTCAGCCGCGCGGCATCGACGGGCAAAACGGTTGCTGTTGTTGGGGCAGGGCCTGCGGGCCTGTCCTGCGCACACCGTTTGGCGATGCAGGGCACTGACGTCACAATTTATGATGCGCGTCCAAAGGCTGGTGGTCTGAACGAATACGGGATCGCAGCGTACAAATCGACAAATGACTTTGCCGCAAAGGAAGTGGACTGGTTGCTGTCCATCGGTGGTATCACGATTGAGAACAACAAAGCGCTGGGTGAGGACCTGACCCTTGATGGCCTAAGCGCAGACTTTGACGCGGTATTCCTGAGCATTGGTTTGGGCGGTGTGAACGCCCTTGGTATCGCGGGTGATGATGATGACAGCGTTTCAGACGCTGTTGTTTTCATCGAAACTCTGCGCCAGTCCTCTGATTTGGCTAGTCTGCCAATTGGACGCAACGTGGTTGTCATTGGTGGTGGCATGACCGCGGTTGATGCTGCGGTTCAGTCGAAACTACTGGGCGCAGAGCAGGTTACAATCGCCTACAGACGTGGTCGTGAAGCAATGAGCGCTAGCCGCTATGAACAAGATCTTGCAGCGTCACAGGGCGTAAAGCTGCTGTTCAATGTCCAACCGAAAAAGGTTGAGGCAGAGGGAACAAGTGTGGTGCTTGAGGTTGAATATACGGCAACGAAAGACGGCAAGTTGAGGGGCACGGGTGAGACACTGCGCATTGCAGCGGATCAAGTGTTTGCAGCAATCGGTCAAACGCTTGCGACTGACGGTGGACTGACGCTTGAGGGACGCAAAATCGCGGTAACGGGTGCAGGTCGCACCAGCCGTGAAGGTGTTTGGGCCGGTGGTGACTGCGCCTCTGGCGGTGATGATCTGACCGTAACTGCGGTGGCCGAAGGGCGTGACGCTGCAATGGATATTCATGTTACCTTAATGGGAGGGGCGAACTAATGGCTGATCTAACAACAGATTTCTTGGGTATAAAAAGCCCAAACCCTTTCTGGCTCGCCTCTGCGCCCCCAACGGACAAAGAATACAATGTGCGCCGCGCGTTTGAAGCAGGTTGGGGCGGCGTTGTTTGGAAAACCTTAGGTTCCGAAGGGCCGCCAGTCGTGAATGTTAATGGCCCACGCTACGGCGTGATCCACGGTGCGGATCGCCGTGTTCTGGGCTTGAACAACATTGAGTTGATCACGGACCGCCCATTGGAAGTGAACCTCGAAGAAATTAGCCGTGTGAAGAGGGATTACCCTAACCACGCAGTGATCGTGTCCATCATGGTGCCTTGCGAAGAACAGGCATGGAAAGACATCTTACCAAAGGTCGAAGCAACAGGCGCTGATGGGATTGAACTGAACTTTGGCTGCCCGCACGGGATGTCCGAACGGGGCATGGGTGCGGCTGTTGGACAGGTTCCTGAATACATCGAAATGGTGACGCGCTGGTGTAAACAATACTATTCCAAGCCAGTGATCGTAAAGCTGACGCCAAATATCACAGACGTTCGTTCGCCCGCTGCGGCGGCGAAACGTGGTGGTGCGGATGCGGTGTCTTTGATCAATACGATCAACTCTATCGTCTCTGTCGATCTGGACAGTATGAGCCCAGAACCATCCATCAATGGCAAAGGGACACATGGTGGTTATTGCGGCCCTGCGGTTAAGCCAATTGCGATGTCGATGGTGTCTGAAATAGCCCGCGCACCAGCAACAGCCGGATTGCCGATCTCAGGTATTGGCGGCGTCACAACATGGCGCGACGCGGCTGAATTTATCACGCTTGGTTGTGGCAATGTTCAGGTTTGCACCGCCGCGATGACCTATGGTTTTAAGGTGGTACAGGAAATGATCAGTGGTCTGTCTCAGTGGATGGATGAAAAGGGGCACACCAGTATCCAAGATTTCATGGGTGCTGCGATCCCCAACACCACCGATTGGCAGTACCTTGATCTGAATTATGTGGCCAAGGCCGAGATCAACCAAGATGATTGCATCAGCTGTGGCCGTTGCTTTGCTGCATGCGAAGACACATCACACCAAGCGATTGCTATGTCTGCTGATCGCAAGTTCAGCGTGATCGACGCGGAATGTGTGGCGTGTAATCTATGTGTTGAAGTTTGCCCTGTCGAAAACTGCATTACGATGGTTGAGCAACCCGCAGGTAGCGTTGATCCACGCACAGGTGAAACTGTTGTGGATGACTATGCCAACTGGACAACACACCCGAACAATCCGGGCGCTGTTGCGGCTGAATAATGAATAAAAAGATCAGTGCGTGACCAATACCGCGCGCCGTTTTAAACTGTCAGCATACGACGCAGCATATCTTCTAGGTATTGCTCAGCATCATCAAAGTGATCGCCGTCACCCAAGACTGCCTGCACCTGCACATCAAAATCAGCGTAATGCTGTGTCATGGCCCAGATCGAAAAAATCAGATGATAAGGATCAATAACGCGGATTAATCCTGCCTCTGACCAATTTTTGATCAACTGGGCTAAAGTCGCAATAACGTCACGCAACTCACCCGTCAAAACTGATTTGATACGTGGGGCACCTTGGATGATTTCATTGGCGTAAAGGCGGCTTTCACGCGGGTATAGCCGGCTCATCTTGAGTTTGTGTCTAGCGTATATGAGGATTTCCTCAACAGGATCGCCCGCGGGGTCAATATCGCGAACAGGCTGCAACCAATCGGTCAACAGCTGGGCCAGTAACGCCTCATAAATCGCCTCTTTGGAAGCGAAGTAATAAAGAATGTTGGGTTTTGACAGGCCAGATTCAGCTGCGATCTGATCCAATGTTGATCCGCGAAAACCAAATTGGGCAAAGACCTTTAGCCCAGCGGCCTTGATCGCTGAGTGGTTCTTTTTCTGGATGCGGGTCTCTGTCTTTTTCATACCGAATTATCCCATGGAAAACCCGAAGGAGTAAATGACTAAATCTAAGGCACTTCGGGAATGGGTGCACCATTTATAAAAGCAATTCCTTGACTCGTGTCCGACCTCTGCTAGCGTTAGTTTTACCAGTTGGTCAAATTAATTGAGAAAACGAAATTATACTAAAGTGAAGGACGGCTCCATGGCTGCTATTGGCGAAAATCTGAAGATTAACAGCGAACGTCTTTGGGATAGCCTGATGGAGATGGCCAAGATTGGGCCAGGCGTTGCAGGTGGCAACAACCGTCAGACCGTCACGGATGAAGACAGCGAAGGCCGTCATCTCTTTCAGGATTGGTGCAAGGCTGCTGGCTGCACGATGGGCCTTGACCAAATGGGCAACATGTTTGCGCATCGCGAGGGGGCAGACCCTGACGCCTTGCCAATTTACGTGGGATCACATTTGGACACGCAACCAACGGGTGGGAAATATGACGGTGTGCTGGGGGTTCTAAGTGGTCTCGAACTTTTGCGCACGATGAATGATCTGGACATCAAAACCAAACACCCAATAGTTGTAACCAATTGGACGAATGAGGAGGGGACCCGCTACGCACCGGCCATGCTGTCGTCTGGAGTGTTCGCCGGTATCCATACCCAAGACTGGGCATATGACCGCGTGGATGCTGAGGGCAAAGCCTTTGGCGATGAACTGCAGCGCATCGGTTGGCGCGGTGATGAAGAAGTAGGTGCACGTAAAATGCACGCCTTTTTTGAACTGCATATTGAACAAGGCCCGATCCTAGAAGCAGAAGGTAAGCAAATTGGGGTCGTGACACACGGGCAGGGCCTTTCGTGGACCCAAGTGACCATCACAGGCAAAGACGCGCACACTGGCTCGACCCCGATGCCTATGCGCAAGAATGCAGGGCTCGCCATGGCGCGTGTTTTGGACAAGGTTGAGAAAATCGCCCTATCACATGCACCGCATGCGGTTGGTGCTGCGGGCCACATTGATGTGTACCCCAATTCGCGCAACGTGATCCCGGGCAAGGTGGCGTTCACTATCGATTTCCGCTCTCCTGATTTGGCTGTGATCACTGACATGGAGGCGCGTTTGCGCGTTGAGGCACAGGCGATCTGTGACGCGATGGGGATGGAGATTGAGTTTGAAAAGGTCGGTGGGTTTGATCCCGTGGCCTTTGACGAAACATGTGTTCAGGCCGTGCGCAGCGCCGCTGAGCGTTTAGGGTACAGCCACATGGACCTGATTTCAGGTGCGGGGCACGATGCCTGCTGGATCAATAAGGTCGCGCCAACCGCCATGATCATGTGCCCTTGCGTGGATGGCCTGAGCCACAACGAGGCCGAAGAAATCAGCCAGGAATGGGCCGCCGCGGGCACAGACGTACTGCTGCACGCTGTTTTGGAGACAGCAATAATCACAACCTAAGCCCCATCGAAGATACCAATAGACAGGGAGATTACCATGAGCACAGTCATCAAGAACGGTACAATCGTCACTCATGATTTAACTTACAAAGCGGACGTTTTGATTGATGATGGGAAGATCATCGAGATTGGTCAAAACCTTTCTGGCACTGACGAATTGGACGCCACAGATTGCTATGTCATGCCCGGTGGTATTGATCCCCATACCCATCTTGAGATGCCGTTCATGGGTACATATTCTACGGATGATTTCGAAAGTGGCACCCGCGCTGCATTGGCTGGTGGCACGACGATGGTCATCGATTTTGCGCTGCCCAGCCCGGGTCAAGGGCTGCATGACGCATTAAAAATGTGGGATAACAAATCAACCCGCGCCAACTGCGACTATTCCTTTCACATGGCTGTGACATGGTGGGGCGAACAGGTGTTCGACGAGATGGAGAGCGTGATTAAAGAACGTGGTATCAACACGTTCAAGCATTTCTTGGCCTATAAAGGTGCCTTGATGGTAAACGATGATGAATTGTTCGCCAGCTTCAATCGCCTGTCTGAATTGGGTGGTATCGCGATGGTTCATGCCGAAAACGGTGATGTTGTGGCTGAACTATCCGCCAAGTTATTGGCAGAGGGCAACACAGGGCCAGAAGCGCACGCATATTCGCGCCCTCCACAAGTTGAGGGCGAAGCCACTAACCGCGCGATCATGATCGCCGATATGGCAGGTGTGCCGCTTTATGTGGTGCACACGTCTTGTGAAGAATCCCACGAAGCGATCCGCCGTGCCCGTCAACAGGGCAAGCGGGTTTGGGGTGAACCATTGATCCAGCACCTGACGCTGGACGAAAGCGAGTACTTTAGCAAAGATTGGGACCACGCCGCACGTCGCGTCATGTCCCCGCCATTTCGCAACAAACAACACCAAGACAGCCTTTGGGCAGGCCTTCAGTCTGGCTCCCTTAGTGTTGTGGCAACTGATCACTGTGCGTTTTCGACAGAACAAAAACGGTTCGGTTTGGGTGACTTTACCAAGATCCCGAATGGTACGGGCGGTTTGGAAGATCGTATGCCGATGTTGTGGACCCACGGCGTTGCGACGGGTCGTTTGACGCCCAATGAATTCGTGGCTGTGACATCGACAAACATCGCAAAAATCCTCAATTGCTATCCACGCAAGGGCGCAATCCTTGTTGGGGCTGACGCTGATATCGTTGTTTGGGATCCTGAAAAAGAGAAGACGATTGCAGCAAGCACACAGCAATCTTCTATTGATTACAATGTGTTCGAGGGTAAAAAGGTCAAAGGCTTGCCGCGCTTCACCCTGACCCGAGGCCATGCTGCCGTCTATGATGGGGAAATGCGCACACAAGAGGGGCATGGCAAATTTGTGAAACGTGCTGGCAACACAGCCACGAACAAAGCACTGTCCTCTTGGAAAGCATTGACGTCCCCGCGTCCAGTTGAA
>Ga0307995_1001349_pt1 | contig 15457 bp, 27 predicted proteins | sample EllFjometagen262_FD_203132 | JGI IMG/M metagenome (GOLD analysis project Ga0307995, IMG submission 203132) | Marine microbial communities from Ellis Fjord, Antarctic Ocean - #262 | ecosystem: Environmental > Aquatic > Marine > Unclassified | place: Southern Ocean | collected 2014-11-02
TCCTTCTCTAGGCGTTCTTTTCCATACTGACCATTGTGTAATGAGTCCTCGAGCAACCGCAGCTTCATTTACTTTTTGCCAATTTGCTTCCATTTTTAAATAAGCGTCTTATTTTCCTTCTTCAAGAACCATTGCCAAAATTACTGTTGACTGTCCATAAGAATGAAGTCCAATAATAAAAGTAAATACAAATAATAATTTTTTTATTTTTAAATTAATTTATGATTAATAATATTCAAATATAATAAATCCCGGTATTTACTAAAGATGATATGACTTTGATTTAAGAAATCCCGTTTAAATCTTAATGCACCAATTAGAGTCTAATTTGTTTGAACCTAATATCTTTGTTCTTCAAATTTTACTATTAAAAACTTATTATGAATAGCCATCTATCCATAAGGTCAGGTAATCCTGTTCTTTCAAAAAAAACTTTCAATAACACCATTTCTGGTGATAATAGAATGACTATTGAGGGGACTGTAAATAAAACAGCAATAAGTCTTTTCCTGCTTATAGGTGCAGGCTATTTAACTTTTAACACAATCAATCCCATCTTGCTAATTGGATTTGGAATAGGGGGTTTTGTTTTTGCTATTATAACTTTTTTTAAAAAAGAATGGGCTCCAGTTACTGTCCCTATTTATGCAATACTGGAGGGTGCTATGTTGGGAGGTATATCTTATATGTATAACTCTTTATATGATGGCATTGTGACAAATGCTATCCTTTTAACGGTTGGGATATTAGTTTCATTATTAATTGTTTATCGGTCTGGCTATATAAAAGCTACTGAAAATTTTAAACTTGGAATATTTGCTGCAACAGGAGGTATTGCTATAATATACATGGTAAACTTTATAATGGGCTTTTTTGGTTCAGGTCTTGGTGTTATGAGCATAAATAATGCATCTCCATTTAGTATTGGATTTAGTATTGTTGTAGTAGTAATAGCTGCTCTAAATTTAGTTTTAGATTTTGATTTTATAGAGGAGGGTGCTGAAAAAGGTGCTCCAAAATATATGGAATGGTATGGAGCTTTCGGTTTATTAGTTACCCTTATTTGGTTGTATCTTGAAATATTGAGATTACTTACAAAACTAAATTCAAGAAAGTAATCTTATTGAATAAGATGGAATCACGAAAGGTTCTATCCCTGTGGCTTAAATGAAAATTATAACTATTTTATTTTAAACTTATTCCCCTTAAACACAAACCAAATTAGCATAATAATTAAATATGAAGAATAAGATATCACTGCAATTTTTGCATTCAGTAAATTAATTAAAATAGTAAATACAATAGTTGAAGATGCTGCGAGTATTAAAAAAAACTTTTTAAAAAGTATTAGATAGTTTGCAATATCAAAATTTTCTCTTTCCTTTTTTGATATAGTGTTATAACCGCTCAAAAGATATTTAGCATTTTCTTTATTTAAGCCTAAAGCAATTGCTACAAAAATTATATCTGAAATTAAAACTGCAATAAAAGGAGAATTCATTAAAATAAATTAATAACATTCAAATATAACAAATCCTAAAACCTATTTAGGATAATATCCCCGTGGTTAAAAACATTTATTATAATTAATTTTATTAACTTTCAATAAAAATGATTTTTGTAGAAAAATACTACCCTGTAATACTTGCTTTTTTAAGTTTTTTATATTCAATTTATTTGTGGTTTTCAGGCAATCAGCTTGAAGGCGTATATGTAGGTCTATGGCCAGTAACTATTCTTGCTTTTGCATTTGTGATAAGACAAAGAAGAAGTGATGATAAAAATTCCGGGCAATGAAAAACCAAATTATGTTTATCATAGGGGTAATAATATTTGTAATCTACGTATATTTTCTTTTGACAATAATCAGAAAACAACACAAAATTCAACGTAAAGAAAATATGAATTCATATGATTCTAGTGATTTTGATGGGATAGGAAATCAAGGTAGAATACCGGATAAAGATGCCAAAAATAGAGCGCCTTAATTGCTTGCTTTTAAACGAAACTCTTAAATACTTTTTTCATTTGGTTATCTTTTACTGTTATTAACATTAAGCAAAATTGTTATTAGAAAACACTCTTAGATATAATTAAAATACACAATATCTTAACTTTTTGCATTTTTCTACTTTTTAAAGACTTCTTTAACTAAACTATTTATTAAATATATACTCAATTCATCATAATACTCTTCATTAGCATCATCTATCAATAAATTTTCGCTTAATCCAAATAATTCTGCAATGTCATCAAATTGCTCTAAAACATAATGAGAATATTTTCCGCTTTTAACTTTTAAATCTATCTGAATTTTAAACTTCTCAATTTTATGAAAGGTTTCGCTATCCATATTATTTATTATTAATGATTAGTTGTAAAGCTACAACCAATTAAGCCAATATTCATAAATAAACATAATCATATAGAGGATTTTAAAACAGTATTTTTCATAAACTTACTGAAACCGAAATGCATGTAGTATAATATGTGTTTTAAAATTTCAAGCCTCGAAAATAGAGCAGGATTTTTATTAGATCGATTATATTAAAAGAAATAAATGTCAATGACATCAGAGTTACTAATAATCCTAAAAAACTATAAAGCCTGAAACTTTTTTAATAAAAGATGCCTTTGAGTTATTAATATTTAATATCGTAAGATTTAATTTATTTCAGGCAGTTTGTTTTTTAAAACATACCCTAATTCTCTTTTTTCAGTTTGAATAAAAAAATAATCTGAATTACTTCTGTCTAAAATCCTAAAAGAATACCCTCCTTCAATTCTATGAATAACTCTTGATGTTGGAATTGGTTTTTCAAATATTAAGTAGTTTTTGTTTTTGAAAAAATACTTAATATTAGAGTTATATAAATCACTTATAATTTGCTTAGAGTCATTTTTATTTAAAAAATTATCTTCCTTTTTTTTAATTAAAAATGAAATCAATTCAACATCTGAAAACCACTTATTTTTTGCTTTGAATTGGAATTCATTGTTTTTAAATCTTATTTCAGGATCTAATAAGATTTTGTTTAGATTTGGGATGTTTGGAGAAATTTTATTTAATATGAATTTTGTTTTAAAAAATTGACTCTTAAGTTTTTCGAGTCTAACTTTATAATCATTTGAATTTATCTTGTTAGATTTTAACATTTCTGAAAGAGCTATATTTTCTTTCATGTTCAGTTCCACAAAACGGGTTTTTAATAATTCTACTTTTTTGTTATTTTTTTGTCCAAAAGAAAGAAGTGGAATAAATATAATCAACAATATAATTAATTTTTTCATGGTCTAAATATAATAATTATATAAATCTTATACTTTTATAAAGGACTTTGAAGTAAATTAAATGTTATTAAATGATCCGTAATAAGATAACCGGGTTTTTACTAAAGATAAATTATTGTTTATTCAGGATTTGTTATATTTGTGGATCATTAATCATATAAAATGAAAGGAATTATTGTCCCTCTTCTACTTCTTTTTTTAATAAACTGCTCTAAGGATTCTGACGAACTGACTATAAATCTTTATGGTCTAACACAAGAAGATATAAACCAAGCCTTGATCATTCATAATAATGCACGTTCCGAAGTAGGAGTTGCAAATCTTAAGTGGTCATCTTCATTGTCGAAAGATGCGTCAAATTGGGCACTTCAAATGGCCAAAGAAGATAGAATGTATCATTCTGAAAATAATACGCGCACTGGACAAGGAGAAAATTTATATTATACATCTGCAACAGATTCACTAACATCTGCTAGAAATGGATCTCAACTTTGGTATGAAGAAATTAAATTATACACCTATTCGCCAATTCTATCAGGAGAAAATGATTTTTACGAAATAGGGCATTACACCCAAATGGTTTGGAATAGCACTACAGAAGTTGGAATGGCTATGGCTGTTTCAGACTCAGGCAAGACATATGTAGTAGCTAGATATAGTCCTCAAGGTAATTTTGTTGGAGAATTTCCATATTAAACATACTCAGACTTATTTAAACTACTGGTATATCATCTCTTTGGTAAGTTGAAATAAGGTTATTAGAGATGTAATTTTTGAATTATAAATAAGTATCATTACATTTATTTGTCTTAAATAACTAACACAATGGAAATAAATTCAGTAATATTTGAGAAAAAATGGTTTGATAGAGCCATACCCTTAAGATTTAAAATTAATTTGTGGTTGCTTGAAAAATTAGGCTTGTTTGGATTTGCTCTATTTTCGTTTTTATGGGGTGTCCTCGCGACATTAATAATCCAATATGTTCTTAATTAAGAGCCTATAACTGGAAGACTAAAAAAGAGGTGTAATTAAAATTTTAAGCTTAAAAAACTAATCATATGGATCTAGAAAAAATAAAAATTACAGTGTTTAAAATAATCGATTCAATTGCTAAAAGTCTAGGAGTTGAACTGAGAATTTTAGTTTTAATTGCTTTTTTAGTTGGTTATATTTTAGGTCGTCTCTAATTAACTAATACAACTTTAAGAAGCAATTAGATAAATCTCTTTATTCAATAATGTTAAATTATTTTATAACTAACACCATGTTTTAAAAATTGTTAAGTTTCACAAACTTTTTTCTATTGTTATTTTTACTTCATCAAGAGCATCGATAATTACTTCGTTGAAAATATTTTGTCCAATGTTTGTTACATGTTTTGCTCCTTCTAGCTCAAATCTGTCAAAAGCGTTTTCTATAGTGCTATATTCATTATCTCTAATGGTACTTATGGTTGATAATATTGCCTCAACAATTTCTCTTTTTCTCTTTTGGTAATAATCCATATAACTAATAATGGTTGTATTAATATTACTGATAATTTAAAATCTTTACTAAAGTTAGTAAGAATTAACATGGCATACATAATATGTCAGGCATCAATTATTTTTCATTGTATTAATGATTTATATAATTAAAAGCTATCCATTAAATTGGCAGATATTTACTTGTTAATCATAGTCTTTATATTTGGTTATTAAACTATTAGCCTATGCTTTATAATTATTTGGGTTATTTGTTATTACCTTTTTGTTACTATAATTTACTTAATAGAATATTAGACTTAATTAGTATGGATTTATAAAGAATTTATTGAGCTGTTAACAATCATAGTATTTAATATCTATATTTGAAAAATGATGCTTTTTAACCAAGCTTTAATAAACTTTTCATCTTTGATGTTCGCCTTATCTAAACTTTGAACACAAAGAAATTTTACATTGTCTTGTGAAATACAATAATTCAATTTTTTCTCAACATATTTTTTATTTCTATTTACGGGGTATATATAAACTCCATCTATCGGGGCTCTATAAATGTTTTGCTTTTGAAGCTCTAAATTATTTGCCAGTGATACCGTATTAAATTGATCGTAATTTCTAAAACGATAAGAGATGTTTATTTTTAATAGTTCATCATTATTGCTTAAAAAATTTTTTATTGTCTTTTTGTTTATTGGGTGAGGTGTGTGTTCTACTCTAAAAAAATTTTTACTATATCCAAGCTTATTTGCTGCGTTCCACTGTCCGATGTAATAATTTGGACGAAGCAAAAAACTCTTCCTATTTAAGATAGTTGTTTTGATATATTTTTTAAAAGTATCATAGGCTAATTTAATTTTTGGTTTGGATTTCCATTTACCTCTTAAAACAGGACTTCCGTTTATAAACCAATCTGATTGTTTCACAGGACGAATCAGGAAAAAATCATCATTAAAATAAACAAAATTATCAGAAAGAGAATTTATTCTCCAAAGCAAACTCTCAATTGATCTACTATTAAAGCTAGGTAAAAAAAATTCGTGCTCTTTAAATATTTCTTTATGATCAATTATTTTAATGGAATTAGCCCATTTTGGGAAAAAATTTTTAAAAATAACTGAAAATTTAGGTGTTTGCCCGTCAGTTATAATAAAAATATTTCTTACAAAAGGAGCAAATTTTAAGATTGAGCCAACACAATATTCGATTTCATTTTTGGATTCGAATCGAGTATTCAAAGAACTATGTAATGAATGTGATTTTTCTTTTTCCAAAAAAAAAGCTCTCTTTTTTTTTAAATCAGGATCACTTCCATTTACCCATGTTATTACTATATCTATTGGAATTTCTTTTTTGATATACTTTATAATTTGATCAAACTTAAATTATGGTTATGATAAACTTTCTGTAGTTTAAAATAAATGATGGATGTTTATTCTACACAATATTCGTCTCCTATTTCAAAAGAATTATAAACTTCTTCTGAGACACTCCCAGACATAATAACTATTTGATTTTGAACATTTGTTAGTTTTTCATTCCAATAGAAAAAATATTTTCCCCCCCCTGATCCCTTATCTTTAATTTCAACACATCCTGTTTCTTTGGAACAACAGGTAATTACTAAGATTAAAAATATGAGTGCTTTTTTCATTAATTCATTGTTTTAATCAAATATAATAAATCTAAAAGCCTACTACTCTTAATATGAATTTGGTTTAATCATTTTTATTAAAATTTTCTTGTTCAAATTCTTCGAAAACATTCTTATTGTTAAATTATGTTTTTTTCTACTGAAGGAAAAAGTCTTTATTTTTTTTATAGCTTTACTAATGAATGAAAAAACAATATCCTTAAAAGTCAATTGACTAGATATATTGATTACAAATAAATAAAAATAATGAAAAAATTATCTATCCCATATGCAATTATCATTGGTTCCATATTTATTAGTATTTCCCTTTATTTTGGACATTCAGTAAATAGGTACTCACATATAGAAGGGAAACAAATATTAGACAAAAAAGAAGGTGTAATTTATTTGTTAAATGAAAAAAAATATATTCTTAAAAATGGTGATGTGTATCAGTATGAATAAATTAAATTAATTTACTGTTTAAACTTCCAGAACCTATTGTTTGTTAAAACACTTTAACTAATGTTACCTTTATAGTCATGAAGAATAAACAGGTTACGCTTTTTGGAGCGTCAGGCTTAATTGGGGGTGTTTTGATAAAACAACTTATAGAAGATCCTTCCATTTCAAAAATAATAGTTGTTTCAAGAAGGCCTATTGAATATGAACACAAAAAAATAATTTTTTTTCAGATATCTTTTTCTGATCAAAAAGAACTTGAAAAAAGTGTTGCTAATAGTATAGTTGTTTTTTCAACAATTGGTACCACAAAAGCCAAGGTAAACGGAGATGAAAATGCCTACAGAAAAATAGATTTTGACATTAATCTTTCCATTGCTAAATCTTGCCTAAAAATGAAAGTTGACCAGTTTCAGCTTGTCTCCTCAGGAGGTGCAGATAGGTTAAGCAAGAACTTTTACTTAAAATTAAAGGGAGAAATAGAAGTAGCTGTATTTGATTTAAAATTACCTTCGGCCATTGTTTTTAGACCCTCTTTATTGTTAGGAAAAAGAAATGAATTTCGTTTTGGTGAAAAGATTGCACAAATTTTAATGTCTTTATTCTCTTTTTTATTCCCCGATAATTATAAGCCTATAAAAGCAACCTCTGTTGTAAAATCAATGATTAAAATTTCTAAAACTAAACAGCTAGGAAATCATGTAATTTATAATAAAGAAATGGTGAAAGATTTAAAATGAACTCTCACCCACCTTTGGTGTCTTTATTAAATAAAAAATAAGCTAACTTGATAAATTGTGATTGTTTATGATAATTATTTGCTTAGTTAAGTTGTGTTTTGAGAATTATTAACCATAAATCAATTAAAATGACAAAACTTTTACTTTTAGTAATCTCACTATTGTATTCAAATAGAATATCAGCACAAGTTGTTTCTTTTCATCCTGTTAAGGTAAGTGCTTCAACTGGAAAATTTTCTTGATATAGAGACTAACCACATGAAAAAAATTGCGCAAAAAACAGTTAAAAGTGGAGACTTATTAGGACGGCGCTTGTTAGAAACTTTTAGCCCTGGCTCTGATGATTTTAATTATATGTTTGTCAATATTTATAAAGGTTTTGACGCTGCAACCTATCCAAAAGCAAATTGGTGGAATAATTCCGAAGAAGTTATTGGTGTAAAAACAAATATTTTTTAGATGTTTATTTTGGTTTAGAATTTGACTGGAGATATTTTTATGCGGTAAAACAACAAATCTCCAATACCCAACAGGCAAGTTATGTTATCTTAAACTTTGCTCGCCCAAATAATGTTTCAATTCATATGACTGAAACAGAAAAGTGTGTAATCTCACATTTAAAAAAAATGAAAAAAAATGAAATGGTTGGATGGGGTTTTGCCTCGAAAATCAACCCTCAAGGAAAAGAATATTCTTCTATAATGGTCTGGAGTTCATTTAATGATCTTTCAAATGTAATGAAGCACTTGGCAGGCTATAGAGTAATGAAAGATCTTCTCTTTGAGAAATTTAATAAATAATAGATTGGAGAAATAGATACACTATTAAGGTTGTTTCAGCAACAAAATAAAACAGAACCCTACCTTCGCGGAGGGTTCTTATTTCTCTTTAATTATAAATTTTTCATTATTTGGAGTCAAGTTACCACTCGTCTTTATTAAGGTCATCTAATATTTTTTTGTAGATAGATTGAAATAGAATAGTAGCATACTCCTTTAATGTCTTTTGATAATTATTTATAACCCTAGGTTGAGACTGGATATAAAGTTCCTTTTTCTTTTTACTTGTCGATTCAAAATAATCTTGATTCGTTTCTTCAATAGCTTTTTGCTTAAAACGCTCAAGGTCTGCTGCTAAAAAATCCATTTTAGCGGGAAAGGGTAGTTTAAAATCTGTTCCGTCTGAATCATAATATTTCCCGTCCTGATACTGCATTTCAATTCGAAACTTATCGTCCCTTGCCTCTAAAATAATAGTATAGTCGTGGTTATAATCAACATAATCTAAAAGATTTGGATCTTTTGGATTTATTAACTTATATGAATTAATAACTGGCACCATTGCCATTGCTTTTATTACGATTCGCTTAGAATCTGGATCGTTAAAAACAATTACATCATTGGCATTTTGATAAATAAGAGCTAAGGCAAAATTTATCTTTGAGAAAACTTGGGCCGCTGCAAGCCCTCTAACCTCATAAATTTGCGAAGCTTTATTGCCATCAATTTCCTGAGAAAAAGAATTTACACTTACTAAAAATAATAAAATAATTATGTGATTGATTTTCATATTAAAAAATGTATTAATGATACTATATGTACAAAATTGGGAAAATTGGTTACTCGAAAAAACCTAAAAATTATCTTTTTCAAACTCTTTTAAACTCCATATCACTTCTGGATTTTCAATAAAGTCTAAAGGATTGCCCATTGCTAATGCGTGAATATCCAGGTCTTCGTTATTAAAGCGTACCACCCAATAATCAACTTTATTGATTTTAGAAATTCCCTCAAGTAATTCGACAGCTATTTTGTGTTTCTTATTTAAGTGGTGAGAGAAAAAATAGCAGCTTTTCCAGCTCTGATCTTTTTTTGGTTTAAACTCTAAAAGAAACTCATTTATCAACTCTTCTCGTTCCATTATTGAAAAATATAAATTTTATTTTCAACAAATAACGTTAAAATTTTATAGTCTAAAGAATAAAATTGATCTGGCTTATTAATGATCTTGGAGATAAAAATAGTTTTGGTTTGACTATATTGTTGAACTCTGTCTTGTCTATTTAAACCTTTTATTAGTTTTTGGGAATAGAAGATAGTGCTAATGAAAATAATGACCCTTTCCTGGAGATTAGGAGAACAAATTTAACTTAAAAATAAATCGTTCTATATTAAATAGATCAATAGTGATTAATTTGAAGTTATCCTTTCCATGTTCCTCCATAGCGATAATGTTCATTATCTCTTCTTACTTCTATAAGACAATCATTACATAGAAAAACCCATTCTTTAACTGGCTTGTATGATGCGCGAAAAGCCATTCTAACGTTTTTTTTACACTTTTCGCATTCTTTTTTTTTCATTTTTATTTTAATTTATTCTGTTGTATTCTTTTGACTTTTCCGTTTTAATCTCTTGAAAAAATATGCCCAATTAGACCAAGTTTAGATATAATTTGTCTTTTGAACACAGTTTTTGTGAGATTTTCCAATATCGTTAAAATTTATGTTTTTTAACGATTTATGTTCATAAAACTAGCACAATTTTGAAAAATTTGATTTAATGTTTTATCATATATCCCTGTAGGGATTTTTGAACCACCGTTATTATTAACAATAATTACTTTAGAATCTAGGTTCTTAACCCTGAATTTTCTTATTTCACAAATGTCTTCAGCAGAAATAGCCAATAAAATATTATTATTTCTTGTTATAAAAAACATTTCTGTGGAATAATCAAAATAGAAGATATAGTTTCGCGTTATGACTTTAAAAGTATTTCGAATATTTTCTGGCCTTTCACATTTATTTTATGGCATTTTTGCATTGTGTGACCCGTTTTACATAGATGAATTTGAAAGATTTGGATTTTCTGATTTTAGACTTTTAATTGCCCTTTTTCAAATTTTTGGGGGTATCGGTCTTCTGATTAGCTTTCAGAAAATTAAATTAGTTGAGATTAGTTCAGGGATATTGACAATTATGATGGCGGGAGCACTTATTACTAGAATCATAATTAAAGATGATTTAATACGGTGTTTGCCAGCTTTAGGCTACTTATTAATAAATTCTTTTATCTTTATAAAAAGCATAAAAATATCAAAATGAAAAATCTTAAATATCTTTTAATGTTAACCATATCGTTAATTGTATTGAATGTATGGTTCTTCCGCTTTAACACTTTTACTATATACAGAGGGGGAAATGCTACTAATATGATTGAGGAATTTGCTGCTTACGGTCTTAGTGAAACGGTAGTCTATATAATTGGGGGATTGAAGGTTTTAGCGGCATTTGGTCTTTTGTTAGGGATTGTAATTAAAAAAATCATACTCCCAGCAGCATCTTTAATGGTTACTTTAATGCTTGGCGCTATTATAATGCATTTTAAAATAGATGATGAAGCTATTAAATTTCTGCCTGCTGGACTACTTTTTGTTTTTAGTTTAGCAGTCTTATATCTTAATAAAAAACAAAAATCTTAGAGGGTTAAATCTCTCGCATAAATTTAAAAAACAAAAAACTTACGTAACTCTATTGTTGATTATGAATTATTTTATGATTAATTAAAATTGGAATAATGGCTAGTCTTGTCATCCTTAAAAAAAATTGCCATAGAAACATCTCAACAAATGGCTATTTTAAGATTACCCGTTCAATTTCTTTTTATAGAAACGGTACATTGACACTCAAAAGAGAAGTAGAACAAGAGAAACACTTTAAACAGATAAATATTTTTAAAATCATTTATGAGCTTACATTCTTGTTTGATAGGTATATAATTCATGATACCTTCCCTTTGTCTTTATAAGTTCTTCGTGTTTTCCTCGCTCCACTATATCACCCTCTTCTATGACTAATATTTGATCTGCTTTTTGGATTGTGCTTAGACGATGAGCGATAACAAATGTAGTTCTGTTACGCATTAATATTGCTAAACTTTTCTGAATAAAAGCTTCACTTTGAGTGTCTAAATTAGATGTGGCCTCATCTAAAATAACAATTTTAGGTTTTGCTAGTAAGGCTCTTGCAATTGAAATCCGCTGGCGTTGCCCACCTGATAATTTGACACCTCGCTCACCGATAACCGTGTCTAAGCCATTCTCAAAACGATCTGTGAATTCATTAACATAGGCTCCTTCAACTGCCTCTAAAAGATCTTCTTCTGAAGCTTTTGGTCGTGGGAAAAGTATGTTTTCTCGAATGGTTCCTTCATACAAAAAATCATCTTGAAGTACAACGCCTAATTGACTTCTAAAGCTTTTTAAGTCTACTTTTGATAGATCAATTTCATCTATAAGCACTTGTCCAGAATTAGGATTTAAAAATGCAGTCACTAAGCCTGCAATAGTTGATTTTCCTGATCCTGAAGATCCAACAAGTGCGGTTACGCTTCCTTGTGGCGCTTTAAAAGAAATATTTCGAAGTACTTCTGTGGTATCATCATAACTAAAAGAAATATTATTAAATGTGATATTCCCCTTAATTTTATCAAGTGATATGGTTCTTATTTTTAAGTTATTTTCTTCATCAATACCCATTAATTCTTGGGTTCTATCCAAACCTGCAAAGGCTTCTGTTAATTGACTCCCAATGTTACTCATTTGAACAATGGGGGCAATCATAAAACCCAGAAAAAGTGTAAAGGACACAAATTCACCATAAGTCATAGAATTATTCATAATAAAATACCCTCCCATTCCCATAATACCAGCAGAAGCTAAACCCAACAAAAATGTTGAAGAACTAGTCATAAATGCAGTAGCCGTTAAACTTTTTTTAACATTTTGGTATAAATCTTCTACCCCTTTTTCAAATACTTTTTGTTCTTGAGCTTCAGCATTAAAACCCTTAATTACTCTAATTCCATTGAGGGTTTCTGTAAGACGTCCCGTGACTTCAGCATTTATTTTACCGCGAGCCCTAAAAATTGGGCGAATATATCCAAAGGCCTTTAATGCAATTACAGCAAATATTAGTACAGGTACAAGAACAAATAAGGTCATTTGAGCATTTATACGAATTAAAATAATAAGTGATATAATGGCAGTTACACTTCCACCTATTAATTGCACTAATCCAGTTCCCACTAAATTTCTTACACCCTCAACGTCTGTCATGACCCTAGAAACTAATGCACCTGATTTGTTATTGTCAAAAAAACTAATAGGGAGGGTAAGTAGTTTTTGTTGCACTTTGGCCCGTAGAATTGAAATTAAATGTTGTGCCTCAACACTTAAAAGCCTGGTTAGTGAGAATGCACTAACTGATTGAAACAATAAAGCGATGCATACCACTACTAATAAAAATGTGAGGGAATGAGTATCTTTTGAGGGAATAACTTCATCGATTAATGATTTACTTGCATACGGAAGAACTAATCCAGACAAACTGCGAACCAAGATTAAAAAAAGGCCTAAAAAAAGGATTTTTCTTCTTGGCCATATAAATTCTTTAAAGGCCCATTTAAAGGAAACGTTGTTTTTATTCATGCGATAAAAGTAGAGAATTCTTTTAGTTCTTTTTAGCTAGATTTTAGAAGCTTTATTTTATCAAAAAGCATATAGAAAACTTTATTAAATCAGGTTTAAATCATTCACACAATTTCTCTAACTTGAAAGACTCTTTGAAAACTATTTATGATAAAAGAAAAGTTGTTTTTTCATTGCAAAAACTATCTTCAAAAAAGAAAGAATTTATTGGAACAAAGAAAAAACGAGTTACAACTAGCATTGACTTCTGAAACTAAAAGCAGTGCTGGAGATAAGCATGAAACAGGAAGGGCAATGATCCAGATTGAACGCGAAAAACTCGGAAACCAACTATTGGCATTGGAACTGGAGGTTCAAAAGTTACGATCACTTAAAAACCATCATAACACAGGCATAGTTAGTTTGGGTTCAGTTGTTCACACAAACAACGGAAATTATTATATTGCATTGGCCGCAGAATCTTGTGATATTGAAATCCATAAGTATCATTGTATTTCTCCTATAAGTCCTGTTGGTAAATTATTACTTGGAAAAAAAGCAAAAGAACATATAAAGTTTAATAGTACTGTAAGTATGATTATTGAAATTCTATAATAGTAATAGCAATTCTTCAATTGAAAATTCATTGAAACACCTCACATTAAATTTTATAAACAAGAGGATTGGTTTTGTGGTATCTTTATGTAATGGAAGAAAAAAAAGCTAAAAACAAAAAAACCAATTTAGGGGGGTCATATAAATTTAAAATTGCCAAAAAGTATAACAAGCCAAGAACAAAAGGAGATAAAATTGCAAACAGAAGAAATAAAAAGTAGGAAAATCTTAATTATAAAATTTATTTATATTTTATTTATACCTATACTTTTGAGTTGCTCAAAAGATGAGAATTTAGAGGTCATTGGAGTTGTCGAAGAATTTAGTCTACAATCAAACATTATTAAGGATAGCTATCCTATTTATGTTTATTTACCAGAAAATTATTCCTATGATTCTTCCAATCAATTGATAATTGGTTTAGATGGTGATACTCGATTCAATGCTATAGCAAATCTAATTTCCGATAAAACTCAGAACGGAAGTATGCCACCTTCTATTTTAATATCTATTGGAAACAATAAAAATAGGAATCGAGATTATACGCCAACATCTTATGATTACGGTACTGGAGGTGCTAATAACTTTTATCAGTTTATTAAAGAAGAACTGATACCTGAACTTGAATCAAGATATAATTTAGACCCATCAAATAATAAAACACTAATTGGGCATTCTTTTGGTGGGTTATTCACACAGTATGTTATGGCACAAAATAGGCAAGATAACCCATTCAATAAATTTATTGCAAGTGGCACATCATATTGGTACGGTTCAGGTGTTATATTCGAATATGAACAGAATTATGCAAATGAAAACATTGACTTAGACGTAACATTTTATAATGGAATGGGAACCTTAGAAGGAGGAGTTATGCTGGCGTCTTTTGAGGAAATGAATGAGCGTATAGAAAATAGAAGCTATCCGAATTTTAAGCATAAAAATGAATTAATAGAAAAAAGCGGACATACGGGTTCTGCAAATACAATATTTAAAAAAGGATTAGACTATGTATTCAATAATTAGAATTATCGGTTTGTTGTTTATCAGTAACACGCTATACGCTTAAAAAACCAACAACAACTCTTTAGAAATTGGTGTATTGGGAGCAGGCGATGAATCATTCTATTACGGAGGCTACAGCAAATTCATCGTACCGCTGTCTAATAAAACAAATTATTTTACGCTTTCTTTTGCTCTAACTGCCTATTTCGATTTTAAAGGAGAATCAGAACCAAATGCTTATTTAGTAGATGATATTGATATGCGATTAATACCAACTGTTAATTTTGGGTATTCGTTAAATTTTAATAAAGTCCAATTAAATTTTGAAGTACCAATTGGTTTAAGTTATGCCCATACAAAAGGTGCTTATGTAAATGAAACAATAGGTTTCGAACGAGATTATTCCAATAATGAAGTTTTCTTTAATTATGGATTTTCTTTTTCACCAAAATACAAGATTAATAATTCTAATAGCATTGGACTTACTACATTTCTACCTTTTATTAAGGACAAAGCTCAATCTGGATATCAGATTGGAATTGGGTTGACAAAAACTTTTGCTAACAATGTATATAAAAAATAGGCGGAATATAGATACATTCAAGGCTTTTGGCTCGAATCAAATTTTGTGCCTCTTGTGCAACTTTACCTATTACTAAATAAATATTAATTTTGATTGATTATAGGTTTTACTTTTTGAGCAATCAATCCCATGGTGATTTTTAGTTGATCATGCGTTAAATTAGCATTGTCTAATT
>Ga0307995_1001351_pt1 | contig 15438 bp, 13 predicted proteins | sample EllFjometagen262_FD_203132 | JGI IMG/M metagenome (GOLD analysis project Ga0307995, IMG submission 203132) | Marine microbial communities from Ellis Fjord, Antarctic Ocean - #262 | ecosystem: Environmental > Aquatic > Marine > Unclassified | place: Southern Ocean | collected 2014-11-02
ACTTTGGCATTGGAATCAGTACAGGAAGATTTATTGTTGGCAATATGGGCTCAGAATTCAGATTCAATTATTCTGCAATGGGGGACATGGTCAATATCGCTGCCAGACTTGAGCAGATGACTAAAGACCATAAAAAAAATATTTTAGTAGGCGCTAACGATATAAATGACAAGAAAATTCTTCGCTATAAGCAAGCAGATATAGATCTAAAGTTTATTGATACGATTGCTGTTCGAGGAAAAAAAGAAAAAATACCGGTGTATGAGGTTATTTAAGAAATTATATCAGCCTGGGTTTTCCGTGATGGAAATTCTAGTGGCCATTAGCATATTAGGGATAACTGCGACAGCTGCCTACCAAACCTTTTTTTTGATTGAAAGGACGCAGTATCAAGCACTGAAAGCCACGCAGAATATTGATAAGCCAATAGCAGCTTTCAATCAATTCTTTGCTCAATACAATCAAAGTGTAGAAAATTCAAATGCTATTGAGGTTTTAGATATAACTCCTAATATTGATCCATTTATCAATAGCAATCGGTTTAGGCTAGATCGAATAAGGGTTTTGTTTGACCCAATTGAGACTTCCTTGGGGGTGAATTCTAGTCTGGAAGAATTAATTTTACCGTTTACCAATTTATCTGTAGCAGATAGCGAGGCAATATATTATCGTGTACTAGCCATCCCAACTGAGACTTGTAAATTTACGGGAGGCACCAACTATGAATATACATTCGATTGTTATGATGACAATGATTACACACTCCTAAAAGAAGATTTTAATAGCCTTATGAATGTGGATAACGTTCTTTTTTTTGATATTGGAATGCTTGACGGCTCGATATGTAGGGTTACAGGGTATAACAGCACATCAGAGATTCTAACTTTAGATTCAGCTTCAAATTGTCCAGCAAGTTCAGCGGATACTGATCCAACTGAATCACCAACCGTCTATTTTTCACCTCCCCGTCTCGTGTTTTATTCTTCGGATTTTTCATTACGTTTTGTTCAGTCTGTGATGGACAGTTTTGCTAATCCCGTCAATAGATTTGATGACGACATTGCTACTAGAGAGCCTTCAAGTTTTTAGTTAATACCGTTTTACGTTAGTAATAATTCCTCTACCGTCGTCAGATAAACCATAACGTAATTGCGATGAAGATGTTGCAATGGCTTGATTTTTATCTTGTTTAGACCACGAACAACTCATCACTCTGAATGTAAATGGAAAGTTTGCATTATTGATATTGTTTGGATTATTATTATCCATCACGGTGAAAAACCTTAAGAAATGTGTTCCATGATCATACCGTGGAGACATGCGAGTGCTTGACTTTAAGAAAGGATCATCAAGGATAGCTGAATTACCGCCCACAGATGAAACGGTAATTGGCGCTCCATTGATATCATTTTGAATATTTTGTTGAATTTCAGGTTTGGTTAAGGCCCTAGACCATACGCGCGCATTATGAAAATAACCTTGAGTAAATGAGTCTTGTTCCCAATTACTTCTCCCTAAAAAGTTGGACGTGTATGGTACACCCATGTTTGGCCTTGTATTAATTGAGGTATCAGATCCCCAGTTTACCCACCCCTGAGAGTCTCGGGCAGTCGGCACTATTTTATTTCCCTCAGCATCGCTAGGATTTGATAGCTCTCGGTATATAGTAGTCCCAGAATTACATCGTGAATGAAGGGCGGTTAATGCAACGCTGGAGGTATTCGGGCCATCTGCCGCCAACCAATTATCGTTGATTCCGATATTCATTGAGTCATTATTACAAGTAATACCCATACGTACCATATCCTTTTTTACTGTAACAAAAGCATGAACCCAAATACGAGCAGGAAAAAGAATGCCGTCGTCACCTATAATTTGTGCTTTATTGTCATCATCATTAGGGCCGTCAAAATTAGCTTGTCCTGTCTGTTGATAGTACATGGTAATCAATCTCTCAGAGTTCCCTTGCCAAGCTAGAATGATATTGGAATTACTTCGGTTTGCAGTGGGTGATGGATTACCTAAATCAAATATTCTTGGCCAGTTTGCATTGCTTAGATAATTATCCGCCTCTAGAAAAATCCATGACTCTAAGGTGAAGCCTTCGTTGCCTGGATCAAGCTCAATATCTTTAAATACCCCCAAATTGATTGATTGAAGTAATGCTTGGCTCTTTGCAATATTTCCACCACCAGGGGCGTCACTGCCAGGTGTATAAAAAGTGGTTGCTAGATTTCTTATAAGATCTGCTGGCCATGAGTTCTGACCACTATAACTTCCAGATATTCCGCATCGGTTAGCATCAGACTCTTCTTCAGTGAAGCTAGCCGGAGGATTAATGATGGCTGGAAGTTCTGACCAATCACCAAAAGGTTCAGTAGCCATTGATGCCGTAGTGGGCGTCATCGCATTTGTAACATCGCAGTCACCAACACCACCAATACGCGGAATAAAATTACAAAGCGTAGCGCTAGTACTGTTAGTTGATTCTGATGCTAAATTTCTTAATAATGAGGTAATATGCTCCAACCCCGTTCTAGCTAAACTCTTTGCCTTTAATCCATTGCTCTCTTTGTATTGGCTGTTTGTTAAGAAGTCAGTGCGTGAAATTACACTGGCTGTAATGATGACCATAATGGAAACTACCATCATCGCTGCTGGAAGCATATATCCTGACTTATACTGTTTTTTAGAAATTTTCATTTGTACAAGACTGTGATAATCGATGTAAATTCAAAATGAAACTTCCTTGGTTGGTCCCAAGATTTTGGTCATGCTGCAGAATGTTTGTATTATTAGACATAAGAATCGTGATTAAGCGTTTTGAATCAATCTCCGAATTTGGATTAATAGTGATGGGGGGTGTGCATCCATCGCCAGTATTACATTGAGGTACATACTCAACTTCGTTTAAAATATTTTTCCATTGATTTCCTGTACGTGTCGCGCCTGCATCCAGATGAAGAAACCCTGAAACATTATCATCAGCACCTATATTATGTGTTGTGACAGGGCATTTATTCCCTGTTGAATCATCATCACAAAACAAACAATTGACGCTCACACCATCAATTACCGTTGAATTATCTCCTGAACAATCGACATTGGTGAGTGAAAGTCTATCCTGGGCATCATTATAATTACTAGCAAAAATAACAAAACCATATCTGTAGTCGGTGGGCAGATTAGAAAACCAGCTTCGATTTGGGCTGGCTATTCGGCAACCGATTTCTTGAACTTTATTGTATTTAATAACGGTTTGAGAAGCATTAACGTTCAGATCTAGGTTGGCATTGTTTGATCCTAGGCCAATTAAATTACCCCTTGGTTTAAAGTTAAATTGAACTGTTGCATTGTCAGTCACGAACCATGGTCTTGTGGTATCTGCTTTAACGTAAATAAGGTCAGAAAATCGTACCATATTAGCGGGGTTATTTTCATCGCAACTTATATTCTCTCCATGGTATATGCCGTGAACTCCGTTGGCATCATTGTAGGCAAGCCATAATGATTGTGGAAAAAATGACTCATTAACCACCTCATTAAAATCAATACATCTGCCATTAGAGTTATCAAAAGTTACGCCACCGCTTGTAAAACTTACTGCGTTTCCAGGTACGTAAACCGTCGGGCTAGCCTCTGATTTAGCCAATAATTTTAACACTCTCTGGAGGGAAATATTTTTTTCCAACACAATATTTTGTAGCTCTTTAATATTATGTTCTTTCGTAATTAAGGCACTCATAATGCTCCACATAAAAAGACCAACAACACTTGCAAGTCCAGCATATACAATAAGCTCGACGAGAGAAAATCCTTGTTTATAATTATTCTGTGTTATCTTTGAAATGAAATGAAATGAATTTATATTTATGCACATATTTTATCAAATTATACTATTTTTTCTTGGAGCCTCAATAGCTAGCTTTATATATGCAACAGCTTTGCGTTTAGCATACAATAATGAATCAATTTTGCCGCCATCTCGGTGTCGTGGTTGTAATAAAAATTTGTCTTGGCAGCAATTAATACCAATATTCTCATGGTTATTTCAATTAGGTCTATGTGGTTGTAAGAAAAAGATAAGGCTTACCCCTTACTATTTTATTAGTGAACTGTTATTGGGCCTCGTATTTATTTATATTGGCCATTACATTGGTCTGTCGATCTTAATGATACCATGGCTGATATTTGCATCTATTCTGTTTTTTCTTTTTTTAACAGATTTTATGTGCCAGTTACTCCATGTACCAACAATGATTTCTGGTATTTTGATTGGCTTATTATTTAGTTTTCAACAAGAATTTTTTTTTGAAGGATGCGTAGGTGCTGCGCTTGGGTATTTAATTATTCTTATACCCAATTTTATTTTTTTAAAATTAACAAATAAGAAAGGTTTTGGTGACGGTGATAGCTATCTTATGGCATTCATTGGGTCCTGGATGGGGCCAGTAATAACGATTCAAGCATTAGTTTTGGCATCATGGATTGGAGTATGTTTTGTTGGTATTTATTATGCTTTTTTAAGAAAAATAGTAAAAAAATTACCTTTGGGTGTATTGGTAATTATCGGCTTAATAATGCTTCAATTATTCGCACATTTAATAATCAAATTTTAAAAAATTAATGTAATATTAAGCTTATGATTAAAGCTTTACTGTATCTTACATTTATCTTATCTTTCTTAACTTCATGTGCTGGAAATATTGACCGTCAAAAAGAAGAGGCACAAAATGTTATGGACGAGTATGTGAATCGAGCCAATAGCTTTAATCAAGAATTTGAGTATGACAAAAAACCTCTTCGACCACGAAGAGATTTGCTACAGTTCACCTACGGATCAAAGAGTCTTGATAACAATGCCTTTCTTGAGTACCTAGTTTTATCTAATGCAAAACTACCCAACAAATTAATTTCGGATTTATTAGAAAGGGAAAACGAATATGAAAATGAGGATTTATCTAATGATTTAGAATTGATTAGGCAAGAAATAGAAAACAACAAAGCAATAACCAAAATTTATAAAGCCTTCACAAAAGCGAAAGTAATAAATTTATACAATTCAAATCTTCAAAGCACACTAGGAACATTAATTAATTTTCCTGGGCTGCAGATAAGAGCTGATGAAGTATATGTTAGTGGTAAATACAAAGGTTCTCTTTATGAGATTATTAAGTCTATTGCAGAAGCTAATAAGCTTCACGTTTACTTTTCAAATGATTACAAAACTCTTTTCATGGCAAATGACAGGGGAGTTGATGGAAATATACATTTATTAGATTGGGACTTTGCTAAAAATCCTGATGCGGTCGAAAAAGATTTGCAGATTATATCTGATCTTGTTTCTCAGGTTGATAAAAGTCTAGTGAGCATTAATAGTGTAATAACTAATAGCAATATGGTTTCGACGGATTATGGAAAAAATATTATAAGACGTTTAATAATTATGGGTGAAAATATTCGCAATCTTAGGCAATTAAAAGAAGTGGCCAGCAAATACAGGCAAGAGCTTATTCATAGAGCTAATGTACAAACAAAAGATAGTGCAACTTCTACCATTGCTATTTTTGAAGATAATCTTATTAATGGTAGTGAAAAAGTAATTGAAAAGTTTGCCGTCTATCATGATAACCCTAATGCAATGTTTAAAAAGCTAAAAGCATTTACCATCTTTAATGAATGTGGTGTGACAGAGTTATCTGAGAGTCAGGATGGCGGTCTGGAGTCAGAGGTTGTTTCTGAGATAGATTTAGAATCTGCACAAAATAATACTCAAACCAAGACCAATGTGAATGTTGATAAAGAAAATTTAGCCACTCAGAAATTCTCACAAGATCTTCAAGCAGAATCAGCTTCTCTGGAAGCAAGATCCACCTTAGGCTGTGTTGATTTTATAGCAGAGGACTACGGCATAGTTGCATCAGGCAGTATTTTAGATGTAATGCTAGTAGAAAAATTTTTAGTCGATCAAGATCAACCAGTTAAGCAGGTCATGATTGAAACATTTATTTTAGAGGTAAATTCAAACTGGAAAAATGAACTGGAAAGTAAAATATCAGGCTCCAGGGATGGATCAAATAGTTCAAATGGCTTGTACTCTTTTGCTAGTGGCCTACTAAATTTAGCATCGGCAACAACAGGAGGGGGTATGGTTGCAGACGTTAGGCTTGGGGGTCGCCGCAATATCAGTATGTTAGTCAACCTTATAGAATCCAATGAATTAGGCCGAAAAATCTCTAACCCAGTAATTTTAGTTAAAGATGGAGAGCAGGGCATTGTTGATAAGACAAGAACATTCAGAACTCAAAGATCGACTACTGTGGTTAATGCCAGCAATTCCACTACCTCAAATAATGAGATTGATTCGTACGATGCCCCTTTGAAGTTAACCATTACCCCAAATATCAACAAACATAATGATGTGATAGATTTAGATTTTAATTTTGTTGAGGAAAATTATGATTCTGCAACACCAACTTCAGCTTCAACTTCTAATAAAATTAGCACAAAACTTAAAATTGAGCCTGGCGAGGTTGTTATGATGGCAGGGCTGTTCCAACAAACACAAAGCGTAAAATCATCAGGACTCCCATTTATATCAAAGCTGGGCTTAAGTAAGATACTGTCTCCATTGTTGGGAATTTTCGGAGGCGGGGAGATTGATAATTCTGATAAAGGCACTGAATTACTTGTCTTTATAAACCCGACCGTTATTACCAAAGAAAATATCGGGAAAACTGTTACTCGTGCAAGATATTAACGCGTGTACTTGATATGGAAAAATTATACGCATACATAAAAATAGCAATAAATTGGACAAAATTTTTATTTCATTTATTTATTGAATTTATAAGTTCCATTGTTGCCGTGGATTTTTTTTGGGTATTCTTTTTATGTTTCGTTAATTTGGTGATCTTGTACTATATTTTTAAATTTGTAAAAGTTGGTAGAACATTAAAAAAAGACAAGCCTATTGTAACTAAAGAATTTCTGGATAGAGTTGGAGATGTAGATTTGGAATTAAATCATGAAGCAAACGACTTGAAAAGCTTGAACAACCTGGATGAAATTAAAGTAAATAAAGAGAAAGCTAAGCAATTGGAAGCACTTCAAGAGTTATTAAATGGAAAGTTTATCAATAAAAAACAATACGATGCTAAGGCGGATGAAATAAAACAACAAATTTGATGGCTAAATTAACTAAAAAGAATTTCGGACAAAAAAAATTAGTAATGCGCTTAACACATTCGCATGTGCTGATTAGTTTAAGCTATCTTCCAGAGGAATTCTCTGTTAAGACAAGAGTTCTCGCTTGGAAGCTTCCTAAGGTTATTAATCCAAATGACATAAATCCTGAAATGGAATTCTTAGGTTCCTTTTTGGCGCGCATGGTAAAAATCTATGGCTTTGATGGGGATTGCGTTACTTGGCTTGTGCCAAGTGTAAATGCAAAAGTCAAAGTTATAAACATCCCTTTAAATTTAAATATCAAGGGTGATAAAAAAGAATTTCAGACGCTTACTAAAGCGACACCATATGATTTTTGGAAAGAGTATGACCCTGACCTTGCTGAGATTAGAAGTGCTGAGATTAGATCCGAGCTCTTAACTGTCAATACTGAAGAGAACTCGTCGCAACTCTTATATAGTGCATGTGATAGACAGGTCATCCGTAATTTTCATAATTTATCTCTCTCAGCAGCTCTTTATCCAGTTGAATTTATACCTACGGATCAGGGATTGATACGCATTGTTGAGTCACGATTAACCCGAATTCAAAGAGAAAGGCCTTTTGCTATTTTTCATATGACGAAAGGCGGACATCGGATTATTTATCTTAGGCATGAGCATGTTGAAATTGCTAAAGTCAACATTGACGAGCTAGACGAAACCTTACTTGAGGACATTCCAAAACTAGACGAAACCAATAAAGCTTTTTGGGATGATGTTGTCGATCGGATAACAAATAGCCTAAAAGTGGCAACGAATTTTTTATTGGTAGAAGTACAAGTACCAAAATTTGTGAATATTTATTTTATTTGTGATTATGATAATGAAGATTCAGTATATTTATTGTTAAGGGAAAAGTTTAGAGAAGCCAATCTTATTATGCTTAATAAGCAGTTTGATTTTATATCTATCCAAGGCCATGATATTTTAAAGCAAGATAAAAAAGAAGAGTCTAATAACTTTTATTCTGGTAGCAAATTTCTCCCTAATATCGGGGCATATAATCTGTCATATTTTTCATCTCCTGCGATACCAAATTTAGTTATCGAAAAAAAATTAATCAATCTTCACGAGAAATATTTGTTTATATTTTCAAACTTTTCAAAAGAAAGAAATGCTCGTATAAGTTTTTTAGTGCTATCTTTAATTCTTACTATCACTATTTTATTTACAGGTGGTTCTTATATGTTCAGCCAAATAAATGAGGACGTTAATTTAAAATTTACGCAATCTGAAAAAAAATTGAGCACCCTTCAACAAGCATTTAAATCAACCAAGCTTTCGTCTGATGCTAAAAAATCAAAGCATTTGTCCCTAACTAGGCTTATGAATGGAAAAACCAATCAAAAATTATTTCTTAAGGTGCTTCAGGACCTGCCAGATGGTTTGGAGCTTGAGAGACTTTTAGTTAGGGGTAATACATTTCAGATCTATGGCAATAGTGCAACAGTAGGAAGTCTCAATGATTTTTATAGCCAATTCATTTATGATGAAAATTTTATTAATATAAAAATTGATTCGTATCGAAGGGCTGATAAACCAATCAATTGGTTTGAGCTTGTAGGGGTAATAAAGGATTAAGCATGGCTAAAGAAAAAAAATTATCTAATCGTGCAGAAAAAATATTGAATGAAATTCAAAGAAAAGATATGGTACCTGATTCAAATGACAATGCGTCTTCTAGTTACGAGTCACTTAAGCCTTCAAAGTTAAAAAAATTCTCTTCAGTTAAATACAGGCAATTTTATAAGAAGAATCAAATGATATCTTGGACTGCTTATTTTCTGATATTGATTGCTATAATATTATTTATTTTATCACTAGGTATTGGTTATTACACCCAATATGACAATTATAGAGATATTAGTAGATCAAAACTTCCTAAGTATTCAGCCGATATTTTAGCTACACAAAAAAAAATAAAAGCATTACAAGAGGAAGTGTTAGCAATAGACACTAGTATTGAGTTTGAACTTTCACAAATCCCAACCTTTGAAAACACAGATAAATTATTGAATGTAATGAGCAAACTATTTGAAGATGCAAGACTTAAAATTATTAAGCAAGACATCTCCATCAATAAAACTCCGGTATCCGTGACCTTTCAGCTACCGCCAGTAAAAAAACCCATTGGCGCCTCCATAATATTTAGCCCTATTGATTTGAATAGCCCCTCAAAAACTATCCAAACTAAGGCGAAGGCGGACGAGAGAAATCTAGCGGAGAAAATATCGGGAAAGAAGTTAAATAAAAGGGTAAAAGCAAAAGCTAAGAAAGGATTAAAAAATAAAGGATTAAAAAATGAATCAGCTACCGCACTCGTTAAGGATAATTTTGAATCACTTCTTGGGAACATTAGATCCATGGAGATAGCAAAAAATAATTCATTAATTAAAAATTTACCAAAAAATATTTCTTTTGTATCCTATCACTTTCAACTTAAAGGTCAGTATCTTGACTATTTTAAGGTGAGGAGTAGATTAAATAGGATTTATCCATATTTAAGGATACCTGTTGAAGAGATTGTTGCACAAGAAAACACTTCTGAATTACATATAAGGGCTATTTATGATATTCCCATCCAATCAACTAAGTAGGCATAAGAGGCCCACAATGCTAAATTTAACTAAATTATTTTTTATCTTTTTATTGTCGATAATGCACATTCAATATGTTTTTTCAGATGGAATGCCTGTCGAAGACGAGATGAATGTCGAAGATGGTAAAGCTTCTTTAGTTATTAATGATGCTGATAATAGCTCTAACGACACACAAGTTGTCATTGAGCAGACGAATAACACTACATTGAAGGACCCCTTTAAAAGAGGCATAACTAGATCACCGGCATACGCAACTTTTGGGTCTGGTGATGACAATATGCAATATCGACTTGATGATTTAAGGCATCTAACTGACTTACATCACTACCGAGTGGTTAGCATAATTCAGAGGGATGAGGCACCTAGGACGAAAATTTTAAAACTATTCGAACAGGATTTTTATGGTGATGAGCATGAGGCTTTCTACGTAAGACTAAAATCAAGCCTCATTCTTGAAGAAATGTTGGTTGCAGCAAAAACATTAGAAATTTCTTATTCCCAGAACTTAAATCGTAATATTGTAATTCGCAATCTTAACCAAAAAAACACTTCGTCTTTTGCTCTGGAGTACGGACCATTTTCAACCATCGAAATGGCCGTTGTAAATTGTTATTATGTCACTGCCGCCGTTAAGGGAAAACAATTAGACTGTGGTAAATCTATTCATAAACACTTTGTTTCTGATAAGGAGAACAATAAAAATAAATCAATCGCGACGTTAGGCCTTTCTCAGTTTGCACTATTGGCCTTAAAAGCCAAGCCTTTTGATTTTGATTTAAATGTCTTATCTAAAACCACAATTGAAATTATGGAAGATGAGCCACTCGGCCCTAACGGTTTTTATATTACCAACATAAACGAGATGGGTGTCTCGGTAGCAGGCTTGAATGGAGATGTATTGCTCATTCCGGTATCAACATTTCCAATCAGCAACTTCTCTAAAACTTCCCCCAGTTCTGTTAAGCGAGAAATAACATCAAGCTCTAGCAACTAACCATGATCATTAACTATTCGCCTCTCACGAGTGAAAAAACGATTAAAGCAATAATTAATGCTGGCAGATTGGATGCAGAAAAAATTGAAAGTGATTTTTTTAAGAAGTTAAATTGGCCTGAAAAATTAAAAACCTTGTTGCGCGATGAATCGATTGAGGAAGAATGGTTAGTTAATACATTTGCAAAAAGCATAAGTATTTCAAGAGCATTTCCAGCCGAGACAGATTGTCAGCCTGAAGCAGTGAGATCAATTAATTCCAATCTCATTATTGATAACTCAATATTGCCATACAAGATAGATAATGATGTTTTACATGTAATTATTTTAGACCCTGCGCATATATCACTTTCTTCTGAAATTAAAAATCAATCTAACCTAAATGTTGTTTTTGAAATTAGTAGTATTTCACACCTTGAAAAAATGCTTACCTTCCAGCCAATTGAAAATGCTTTGAAGCAATCTAGCTCTCAAGGTGGCACAAAGAATGAAAATAAAGAAATTAAAGTTGAGCCTAAAAAAAAGTTCACGAAAACAGGCTTAAAAATCCCAAAAGGTATGAAATATACTGATAAATTTAATATCCGTAATCCGGATTTAGTTATTGATTTTTGTGACCAAATATTAAATGAATCAATGATCACTGGAGCATCAGACGTTCATATCGAGAGTTTCAGAGATTATGCCCAGGTTAGGATGAGAAGAGATGGCTCAATGGTTGTGGTTAACCTTTATACAGAGTTTATTTCTATGCACTATGCTTCAGTAGTAACAAGATTTAAAATTCTTGCAAATTGCGATATCTCCGAAAGGCGCTTACCTCAAGATGGATCAATTACAAAGAAAGACCCAAGTGGTGGAAAAGATGATATTGATTTTCGTTTTAGTATTATGCCCACCAAGAACGGTGAAAGAATTGTTATGCGTATTTTAGCCGGAGATCCAGCTTTATCTCTTGATAAGCTTGGCTTTGACCCAGTAGATTATGCAAAAATTATTGATGCAATAAGTGCTCCTCAGGGTATGGTATTGGTTACGGGGCCAACGGGTTCTGGAAAAACTACAACATTGTATGGGGCCTTACAGTATATCAATAAGCCCGATACTTGTATTTTAACAGCTGAGGACCCGGTGGAGTATTATCTAGAAGGTGCGGGACAAGTCCAAGCAAATGAAAAAATTGGCCTTACTTTTAGTAGCATCTTAAGAGCTTTTTTACGTCAAGACCCTGAGGTTATTTTGGTTGGTGAAATTCGTGACCAAGAAACTATTGATATCGCTATAAAAGCTTCACTTACAGGACATCTCCTTCTTTCAACGCTTCACACCAATGACTCAATAGCTACAATCACAAGAATTCAAAATATGGGTGTTCCAAACTTTATGATTGCAACAGCAATATCTGTGATTGTTGCTCAACGTTTAGCAAGAAAGAATTGTATTAAATGTCTTGAGGATGACCCAAGGGCCACTCCCGAAGAGCTTATAAAATTAGGTTTTAATGAATCTGAGATAGGTACTTTTACATCAAAATACGGTTCAGGATGTGCGATTTGTGATGGTTCAGGGAAGAAGGGGCGACAAGGTATATATGAAGTATTGCGTATGACTAAAGACATTGAGGCTGTTATTTTGAATAACGGGAACACAACCGATATCGAAGAAGCTGCTAAGAAAGATGGATTTAAAAATATGCAGGAAATTGGGCGAGGATTTATCAAGGCAGGCGTACTTTCTATTGAGGAGTATGTAAATTCACTGGCGCTGGACAAGTAAGTGAAAAATTTTAAATACAAAGCTAATGATAAGAAGGGGCGGGGAGTTAAAGGCTCTATAAAAGGTAAAAATCGTAATGATGTTCTTAATACCTTAAAAACGAGAAAATTTACATCCATTCGTGTAAAGGAAATCAAACCAAAAGCGGACCCGACATTAACAGCTATCACCTGGGGCCCCTTTGGTAATATTCCAAACAAAGAAATTTCAATTTTTACAAAAAAACTGTCTACTATGGTGCGAAGTGGTTTAAATATTTTGGATGCAATGGTTTTGATTAGCTCTCAAACTCAGAACATTGTGTTTAAAAAGTATATTAATGAAATGATAAGGGATATTAATATTGGCGTACCTCTTTCAGCTACAGTCAAAAAATATCCACAATGTTTTGATAGTATTTTTTGTAATATGATTGAGGCCGGTGAAATCAGTGGTAAGTTAGATGAGTTTTTGGATCGAATTGTGGAAAGCCAAGAGCGTCTAGATAAAATTCGTGCAGGTATTAAAAGCGCACTTTTTTATCCCATCACTTTATTGGTAGTAACTCTTCTTATTGTATGGGGCATGCTTGTGTTTGTTGTGCCAACATTTCAGGAGATGTATACAGGTATGGGCGTTGATCTTCCTGGCCCAACTCAAGCAATAATTGATGTTAGTGATTGGATTATGGATCTTGGCAATTTCTTAGGTTTAGTAGCCTCTATCTTTGGTTTAATTAGCCTTCATCGATTAATGATGAAATTAGTTTATCCTTATCGATCTAGCATGCATGGCATGATGCTAAAGCTTCCTTTATTTGGTAATATTATTATAAAATCAACCGTGGCTCGATTATCACTACTGATGGCTAATCTTTTTGCTGCAGGTATTGGAGTCGAAGAAATATTAAGAGTGGGTGCGCGAATTACCCCTAACACAAAGTTTATTGAAGCAATGGAGCGGATTAACGATAGAATTGTTACGGGCACAGATTTATCGGAATTATTTGGTGAAGAATCTGTTTTTCCATTGGATTTATCACAACTCATGAAAGTGGGAGAAAAAACAGGTAACATGGACGAGATGTTAGCCTCTATAGCCCGTTATTATCAAGAAGAATTTGAAGCCGTAGTATCTGGCCTCACCACTGTCATTGAGCCTATAATGATTGTGTTTGTTGGGGGGATGATAGGGGTCATGGTTGTGGCTTTATATCTTCCTTTATTTAGCGCTGGCGACGCATTTATGTAGCGATAATTTTAAAATATGGATGAAAGCAATTTACTTTATAGTTATATATATGACATAGTTCAAAATGAAAGGGTGTCTGACTTTCATTTGCATTCAGGGAAGCCTCTTACGGCAAGAATTCACGGCGAACTTAAGACGTACCCTGATTTTATAGTTTTAGAAGAGGATCTAACTAACCTTATAAGCTCAGAAGTTCCAGAAGACTGGTATGAGCGATTCAAGCAGCATAACGATCTTGATTTTGCTTTTGTCATGAAAGAAACGCGTTTTAGAGCGTCAGCTTTCGGCACAATAACTGGGCCAGGCCTTGTTTTAAGGGTAATTGTATCAGAGGCACCTAACATTGAAATGTTAGGACTACCAACAGCAGTTCATCAGTCATTAGAGCTTAGGGACGGATTAGTATTGGTTACAGGTGCTACTGGATCAGGAAAGTCTACTTCGCTTGCTGCTATGATAGACAAAATTAATCGTACACGATCTGAAAATATTATTACTGTTGAGGACCCTATTGAATTTACCCACAAAAATATCAAGTCAATTATTAGTCAACGTGAGGTAGGAAAAGATACTGACAGCTTTGCTTCAGCCATAAAGGGGGCATTACGTCAAGATCCAGATATCATTTTAATGGGAGAACTGCGGGACTATGAAACTATTTCCATGGCTTTAACAGCTGCTGAAACAGGCCATCTTGTGTTTGGAACCTTACATACAAATGGGGCACCAGAAACCATCAATCGTATTGTTGATGCCTTTCCATCAGAAGAACAAAATAAAGCACAAGCCCAACTATCTCTTTCCCTGCGTCTGGTTATGACACAGCAACTCTTAAAAAAGAAAGGTGGCGGAAGAATTGGTGCATTCGAAGTAATGGTCAACACCCCAGCCATTGCAAACTTAATAAGAGAAAAGAAAATATCTCAAGTAGCTAATATGATGCAAACTGGAGCGAATGATGGCATGGTGTTGATGAATAAGTACAAAGAAATGTTACTATCCAAGGAATTAATCGAATCAATTGATTAGAGGTTTAATATGACATATAAATTATTAGTTAATGACACATCATTAATATTGAAATTATCGGACACTGTAGATCTTTCAGAGACAACTGAAATTAAAGAGGCTATAAAATCTGAACCCAAAGCAGGTTTCAATGATTTTATAATTGAAGCAGCAGAGATAAAATACATGGATTCATCAGCTGTTGCAGTTATGATTTATGCGAAACGAATTGCTGAAGAGAGCCAAATGAAATTCATCATATCTACTATTTCTACAGAAGGCGAAAAAATCATTAAAATGGCAGGTTTATCCACTGTTTTCACTTTACCTAAAACTAAGCCTGTAGAAGCATCTCAAGAAGACATTAACTTATCTGATGATAACCCACTAGATGATGATAACCCACTAGACATTGGCGTAGAGTTAAACCTAAATATTGAGGACGAAAAAGTTGACATAATCGAGGAATCAGTAGAGACTACTTTAAACGTACAAGATCAGGAAGATCAGGAAGATCAGGAAGATCAGGATCAAGTAAAGTCGTCTGATACAAAAAAAGGCGATGATTTTTCTTTTGAGCCTGGAACTTTTGATTAGAATTT
>Ga0307995_1001355_pt1 | contig 15416 bp, 13 predicted proteins | sample EllFjometagen262_FD_203132 | JGI IMG/M metagenome (GOLD analysis project Ga0307995, IMG submission 203132) | Marine microbial communities from Ellis Fjord, Antarctic Ocean - #262 | ecosystem: Environmental > Aquatic > Marine > Unclassified | place: Southern Ocean | collected 2014-11-02
CAGCTTTTTGGTCTACAGCTTGCACTGGGACCCTGTGCCGCTGTAATTGGCCTGTCAGTCATAGCAAACCTATTAGCCGTTATTATCTTTCCAGACAATAGGCGCCTCTCGGAGGTTGAAACTATATCAACCCTGGTGTTTGACACTTTGCAGCTGTCCCTGCTTTTGGCCTTCACCGGCGGGCTTAACAATCCGTTCGCGCTGCTCATTTTAGCCCCAGTCACAATTGCCGCAACCGTTTTGCCAGCTCGCTCTACGCTTTTATTAGCCAGCTGTGCTGTCGCAATGATCAGCACCGTTGGCTTGACCTACATACCCTTACGCACCGCGAACAACAGTTTGCTGGAAATGCCCGTGGTTTTTGTCTTTGGATTTTGGGTCGCAATCGTCACTGGCATTATCTTCATCTCCATATACACCCGGCGCGTCACATCTGAGATGACCTCCATGTCTGAGGCGCTTTTGGCCACGCAGATGGCTTTGGCCCGAGAACAAAAGCTCACCGACCTTGGCGGCGTTGTGGCCGCCACGGCTCATGAGCTAGGCACGCCTCTCGCCACTATAAAGTTGGTCAGTGCTGAGCTGATGGAGGAGCTCAAAGAAACAAAAGATCTTTACGGAGATGCGCAACTTATTCGAGAACAGGCTGAAAGATGCGGCGAAATTTTGCGCTCCATGGGGCGTGCGGGCAAAGACGATTTACATTTGCGCGTCACCCCTTGGTCGGCCGTGGTGCGCGAAGCCGCTGAACCTCATCTGGACCGCGGCAAAAATGTGGTTTTTTCTTTTGGTGGCAATCTCGAGTTTGATTTGGACCAGCCACTGGCCTACCGCAAACCAGAGGTGATTCACGGGCTACGCAATTTGATCCAAAATGCCGTCGATTTCGCTCAAACTCAGGTTCGTGTTGATATCAGCTGGAGCGACACCGAACTTTTTGTGAAAATTTTTGACGATGGCTTAGGGTTTGCGCCACAAGTTATAAATAGGATCGGAGATCCCTTTGTCCACCGCCGCAAACGCAGCAAAAAAAATGGGGCCCGGCCGGGGTATGACGGCATGGGTCTTGGCTTATTCATCGCAAAAACACTGTTGGAACGCTCAGGTGCGGCATTAGAGTTTTCAAACGGTTCAGCTGGCGACCCGCTGCGCGGCGCTGTGGTTCATGGCGTGTGGCCACGCCGAAAGCTGGAGGCGGTGGATGTTCCAACTGGGGAAAACAGGCCCATCGAAATTAGTTGAGCAGTTAATCGCGCCTTAACAGAGATGCGGTACAGTCCTCGCCAGGAGGCGTAACTGCACTTGGGTTTGAGGACTGCGCCAACCGGGGCGTTCGGGTGATCTCCAAATCGGGCCCGCCCTGCGCTGCACCCACTTCATGATCGATATACACTGATCGAACCGGATGACACCAAACGCACCAAGTTGTAATCGCATACAGAGCAATCTGTCGCGTAGTTTCCTCTTGCAGCACCCACGGCCCGCCTTATTGTGCCCACATGCTTAAGCACTCATCATCCCCCACTCCCACACCTGTGAAAATTCGCTTTATGAGTTACTGTTCCCAGACCTTGACGCAAAAAGAATCACACACATGACCCGGGCCGATGATATTCATGAATTTCTGACATCCACCGGCTGGGCCAAGGCCACACGCGCACCCTTGGCTGGTGACGCCGGCAACCGACGATATGAGAGGCTGGCCGATTCAGCCAACAACAAGGCTGTTTTGATGGATGCCGACCCTGCGATGGGTGAAGATGTCCGCCCCTTTCTCAAAATCGCAGCCCACCTCACCAGCTGTGGTCTCGCAGCGCCAAAAATATTCTCCCAAAATGCCGAGCAGGGCCTCATCTTGATGCAAGATTTTGGCGATGGCCTGCTGTTCACCCTCGCCGAGCAATCACCTGATCTGGAGCTGGGCCTATACCGCCTCGCTCTGGCCGCTTTAGATCAATTGCATAAGACTGCGCCCCCCACAGGTGTCGGACAATATATGGCTGACGATATGGCTAAAGGCGCAGAAATCACCCTGGCGTGGTATTGCAACCAAGAGCTTGCAGCTGCAATTGCGGCTGAACTTCGCATGCAGCTGCAAAACCTAGATTGGTCCGATCCTGTTTTGGTACTGCGCGACTACCATGCACAAAACCTAATCTATAGGCCCGAAGAAACAGGCCTAGATCAAATGGGTCAGCTCGACTTTCAAGATGCGCGGCTTGGCCACCCTCTGTACGATGCGGCCTCCTTGATACATGATGCAAGGCGGAGTTTAACTCCGACCGTGGCGCACCAACTCAAACAAGAGCTCGCTGCAAACTATCAACGCACCGACACCTTTGAACATGCCTTTTCAACCCTTAGCGCGCAACGCAATCTAAGGGTCTTAGCCTTATTTGCACGCCTTTGCCTGCGCGACGGTAAGCCCGGATATCTTGATTTAATGCCCCATGTTTGGGATAATCTTTGGCGAGACCTGAGCCACCCGGACCTTGTGGCTTTGGCGAAGATCTGTGCCAACTTACCACCTCCCAGCCAAGGGCTGCGATCTAAATTGAGAGCAAAATGCGCAACTCGCCCCACGAACTGATGCTCTTCGCCGCGGGTTTTGGCAGTCGGATGCAGCCCCTTACTGCGGATCTGCCAAAGCCGCTGATCTCGGTCGCTGGACAAAGCCTGCTGGATCGCACTCTTGAGCTTGCCCAAGCGGGTGGCATCTCTAAAATTGTCGTGAATACTCACTATCTTGGCCAGAAGATTCGAGATCATCTGAAAGATAAGCCTGTCAACGTAGTTCATGAGACAAAGATTTTAGACACTGGCGGTGGCCTCAAGAATGCCCGTTCACATTTTGAAGGTCCTGTAATTTTTACCAGCAATGGTGATGCGATATGGTCTGGACCCAATCCCTTTGAGGTCCTGGCTCAACTCTGGCAGGATGACTGCGAGGCATTGCTTTTATGTGCACCAGTTGATCAAGTACAGGGCCGCGCCGCGCCCGGTGATTTCTCAGTCGCAGAGTGCGGGACCGTCACGCGCGGCGGAGATTGGGTTTACCTCGGCGTGCAAATCATTAAGCTAGATGCTGTTGAAAGCATTGCCACCGAAGCCTTTTCACTAAACCTCGTTTGGGATCAACTTATCGCGCGGGACGCCCTGCGCGCGGCCACCTATAGCGGCCAATGGTGCGACATCGGCAGGCCAGAAAACATCGCCCTAGGCGCTGAACTTTTGGACAGGCCACATGTTTAACGACCAAGGATTACCGCGCATTTTCGGCACTCACTCCGGGCAGGAGTTTCCAGCCACATTGCTGGAGGGTTTGACCCAAAGATTGCAACACAGCCCGGCCGAAGATTGGGCTCGAGTTGAGATTTACGTCAATACTCGCCGGATGCAGCGGCGATTGTCAGAACTGTTCCTCAAGGGCCCAGCGCGATTGTTGCCCAAGCTTCATTTGGTCACGGATTTGGCCAAACACCCCACGCTCACTGATCTATCTATGCCAGTCCCGGCTCTGCGGCGACGACTGGAAATTGCCCAATTGGTGCGCCAGCTGCTCAGCCAAGTTGACGGCTTAGCCCCACGCAGCGCGGTGTTTGATCTAGCCAACAGCTTGGCGACGTTGATGGATGAGATGCAGGGTGAAGGTATTGAGCCCGACGCCATCACCAATCTCGATGTCTCGGATGTTTCCGGGCATTGGGAAAGGGCGCTTAAATTTATCAATATTGTGCAGCGGTATTTTGAGCATGGGGCCACGCCAGATGTGGAAACCCGCCAACGCGCCAGCGTCTTGGCGTTGACAGAGGGTTGGAAAACATCGCTGCCAGAGCATCCGATAATTTTAGCCGGCTCAACTGGATCACGTGGCACCACCTTTCGGCTGATGCAAGCCATTGCCCACCTGCCACAGGGCGCGCTCATTCTGCCAGGTTTTGATTTTGATATGCCCAATCGCGTGTGGGAGAGGCTTGCCGATCCAAAAACCAGTGAGGATCACCCTCAATATAGGTTTTCGCGCCTGCTCACATCGCTGGGGATTGCACCAAATCAGGTCGAAGCTTGGACTTCTGCGCCACCAGAGGCCCCTGCCCGTAACAAACTCATCTCTTTGGCACTGCGCCCCGCCCCAGTCACACACCACTGGCGGCAAGAAGGTCCATCGCTTGAAAACCTTGACGCAGCGACGGGTGACATCACTTGGCTTGAAGCCCCAAACCAAAGGGTTGAGGCCATGGCTATTGCCCTAAGATTGCGCCAAGCCGCTGATGACGGTCAAACAGCCGCAGTGATCACACCGGATCGAAACCTAACGCGCCGCATTGCAACAGCTCTTTCTGCATGGAATATCACCCCTGATGATAGCGCCGGCATCCCGCTGAACCTGACGGCACCGGGACGGTTTTTGTTGCATGTTTTGGATCTCGCCCAGCCACAGACAACCTCTGAAACCTTGCTGGTGCTGTTAAAACACCCGCTGGCCCATTCCGGCAGCGGGTGTGATCGCGGCCAACACCTGCTTAACACCCGTGATTTAGAGCTATATCTACGCCGGAGAGGCCCTGCATTCTTGTCACCCGAAGCGCTTTACAAATGGGCTGAAGCCAAAGATCGCTATCGCCCCTGGGTCGATTGGATTGTGGGCAGCGCATTTGCAACATGGCCAAAAGGAACCCAGCCACTCGATCGCTGGCTTGATCATCATTGTGTGGTGGCAAACACTCTGTCAAACGGACCATCCGGCGCAGAGGGTGAGTTGTGGCAGAAAGCCCCCGGGCGCGACACGAAATCGGCCATTGATGATTTGACCCAACATGCTCCCGCTGCGGGTGATGTAGAGCTTCTAGACTACAGTGCGATTTTACGCGGTGTCTTAAGCGCTGGTGAAGCCCGCGATCAAAATCAAGCGCATCCCAATATCTTGATATGGGGCACGCTTGAGGCACGGGTGCAAAGTGCGGATCTCGTGATCCTTGCAGGGCTGAATGACGGGACGTGGCCCGAGCCGCCTGCCCCTGACCCTTGGCTCAACCGCAGCTTGCGGCTTCAGGCTGGACTGCTGCTACCTGAACGGCGGATTGGCCTATCAGCCCATGATTTCCAACAGGCTATTGGCGCCAAATCCGTTTGGGTAACCCGCTCTTTGCGGTCAGATGATGCGGAAACGGTGCCATCTCGTTGGCTCAACCGGATTGAAAACCTGTTGAACGGCCTGCCAAAACCCGATGGCGGGTCTTGGGTAAAAGATATGTGCAGCCGTGGTGATTATTGGCTTGATTTGGTTGAAGCCGTTGAGGCCACTACAGCGCCGCAACACACAGTCCGCCCCTCCGTCGCTCCACCCCTTAACAGCCGACCCACAAAACTAGCTGTGACAGATATCAAACACCTTATTCGCGATCCCTATGCTATTTATGCCAAGCACGTCTTAAACCTCAGGCCCTTAGATCCACTGGCAAAGTCTCCCGATGCGCCCTTGCGCGGTACGGTTATTCATCACGTTTTGGAGGCCTTTGTCGAAGCCGGGCCTTGGGATGATGCCGCCACTGCCAAAACAGCTTTGCTAAGCTTGTCCGCAGATATGCTTCAAGAGTTGGTCCCGTGGCCAGCAGCGCGCCGGATGTGGCAAGCACGGGTGGCGAGGTTTGCGGATTGGTTTGTAGCCGGCGAGCTGCAACGTCAGGCGCAACTATTATCTTCAAAAACTGAAATCTGGGGAGAGGTCACCCTGCCTGCCCTTGGGTTTACCTTAGTTGGAAAAGCGGACCGGGTGGATCTTTTGCGTGATGGCACCGCTCATATTTACGACTATAAAACCGGCCAGCCACCGAGCACTGCCCAGCAACTGCATTTCGACAAGCAGCTGTTGCTTGAGGTTGAAATGTTGCGGCAGGGCGGGTTTGAAGGTCTTGGCGCACTGCGTGTTGCCGGAGCCACCTATATTGGTCTTGGCAATGATCCCGAAGTTGCGGCAGCCCCTATGGGTGAAACCGATGTCTGGGCCGAATTTTCAGAGTTGATGGCAACCTATCAAGATCCTGAGCAAGGCTATGCGGCACGGCGCGCCATGCTAACGGCTGACGCTGTATCAGATTATGACCATCTGTCCCGCTATGGCGAGTGGAGCACCAACCAACCAGCCCATTCACTCAAGGTGTCAAAATGAAATTGAGCGACGCAAGCTTAAGGCAGATCGAGGCGGCGCATCCGGCGCGGTCTACATGGTTGGCCGCCAATGCGGGATCGGGAAAAACCCGAGTGCTGACCGACCGCGTGGCAAGGTTGTTGCTTGATGGGGTGATGCCACAAAACATTTTGTGCCTGACTTACACTAAGGCCGCCGCCTCTGAAATGCAAAATCGTTTGTTCCGGCGCTTGGGGCGCTGGACAATGCTGGACAATGCAGAACTTATTGATGAGCTGCAAGAATTGGGCATTGAGCGCAGCCTTGATGCTGACGATATTGATCGTGCGCGCACCTTATTCGCCCGTGCGGTTGAGGCCCCAGGCGGGTTGAAAATACAAACGATTCATTCCTTTTGCGCCTCCATCCTTCGTAGATTTCCACTGGAGGCCGGCGTGAACCCTCAGTTTGTTGAAATTGACGAGCGCGCGCAAAAGCTTTTGTTGGATGAGGCGGTTGAGGCTATTGCAGATGGTGCTGAGCAGTCCAGCTTCGACGGTATCGCGCAATATTTCACCGGGATGGAATTGCAGGATGTCTTACGAGCTATCTTGGATTTGTCACATCTTTTTGAAAATACGACCACACAGGATGATATCTGGAGCGGGTTTGATCTGGCGCCCAGCTATCGAGACGAAGACCTTGCGACCGATTGTTTTTTGCCAGGTGATGCAAAAATCGTTTTTGATCTTAGAGCCGTGCTTCTGACCAAGGCCGGCAATGACTTCAAGGCCGGGGTGAATTTGCAGGCAATCAAGGGATCAGGTTTGACTGTGGCTGATTTGTCGGTTTTGGAATCTGTCTTTTTGACCAAATCAGGCGCAGAGCCCTTCACCGCAAAGATTGGGAAATTCCCCACCAAGAAAACACAGCCCGAGCTGCCATTTATGACACAGCTTGAAGCGCTGATGATGCGGGTTGAAGGTGGTCGTCAAAGACGGTTGGCGCTGCGCTCTGCACAACGCACTAAAGCCCTATATGATTTCGCAACAGAGTTTTTACAAAGCTACCATGACCGCAAGCAAACGCGCGGCTTTCTCGATTTCAACGATCTGATTTTGCGCACACGCACCCTGCTTTTGGATGAACGTGTGGCGTCTTGGGTGTTGTTTCGGCTGGATGGCGGCATTGATCATATTTTGGTGGATGAGGCTCAAGACACCAGCCCAGCACAGTGGGATGTTATCCGACTATTGGCGCAGGAATTCACCTCGGGGCAAGGCGCGCGCGCAAATGTGCAACGCACAATTTTTGTGGTGGGCGATAAAAAGCAATCCATTTATTCCTTTCAGGGTGCTGATCCCGAGGGCTTTGATCGGATGCGCGACCAATTTGCAGCACAGCTTTTGGAGATTGGTCAGCCGTTTCAATCCACCACGCTGGACTATTCATTCCGTTCATCCCCAGCTATTTTGGGGCTGGTCGATCAGGTCTTTGCCAACCGGATGGGCTTGGGGTCTCAGTCGGAGCATTTGGCTTACAAATCAGAACTGCGCGGCCGCGTTGATGTTTGGCCTGTGTTTGAAAAAGCTGAAAAAGCTGAGATTCGCCACTGGACAGATCCCGTGGATGAAGTGTCCACCGATCACCAAGACAAGCAATTGGCCGATGCGCTTGCTGGGCATATTCAAGATTTAATAGAAACCGAAACCCTGGCCCAGCTTGATCAAAAGGGTGTTCCGTTCCACCGGAAAATCACAGCTGGTGATTTTTTAATCTTGGTTCAGGGCCGCCAAAAGCTATTATTTCGCGAAATTCATCGGGCTTGTAAGGAGGTGGGTCTCCCCATCGCCGGAGCAGATCGGCTTAAAGTAGCCGCTGAGTTGGCGGTACAGGATATTCGATCTCTACTCGCATTTTTGGCCCTCCCGGAAGACAATCTGTCTCTTGCTGAGGCGTTAAAGTCACCGTTGTTTGGCTGGACAGAACAGGATATATTCAATCTCGCACAGGGACGGGACTCTCCGTTCTTGTGGCGCAGCCTACAAAACCGAAAAACAGATTTCCCCGAGACCCTCAGGCGCTTAACCGAGCTGCGCAATCTTGCAGACTTCAAGCGACCGTTCGAACTTATTGAACACATCTTAACGAGCCAGGATGGACGCTCTGCGCTTTTGGGACAATTAGGCCACGAGGCCGCCGAGGGCATTGACGCTTTGGTCAGCCAATCTTTGGCCTATGAGCGCGGAAGTGTGCCCAGCCTCACCGGGTTTTTGGTGTGGCTTGATGCGGACGATCTTGAGATTAAGCGGCAAATGGACAGTGTTGGCGACAAAATAAGGGTAATGACTGTTCATGGCGCAAAAGGGTTAGAGGCCCCTATAGTCATTTTGCCAGATACGGCCGCGCGCAAAGCTCCAAAAACCCGAGACGTGATAGATCATCGTGGTCTTGCGGTCTGGAAGCCAAATTCAAAGTTCATTCCTGACGTTATCACCCCCACATTGGATGCGCTACAGTCGCGTCAATTGGAAGAGCGCGACAGACTTTTATATGTGGCACTCACTCGTGCGGAAAGTTGGCTGATCGTCATGGGCTCGGGCGACATCAAAGAGGGGCATGATTGTTGGTACAATGCAATTCATGCAGCGGCCCTCACCAAGGAAGCTGCGCCGCTGATCACGGCCGCTGGTGTTGGATTGCGCTATGAACCTATTCCTTGGCTGGTAGGAGAGCTGAAAGGGGTGAACACCACAACACGGGACCCTTGCATGGTGCCCGATTGGGTGACACCGTCCACCACCGCCCAAATTTGGCCAATCGCCCCGCGCGCTCCCTCAGAGCTCGGCGGCGAAAAGGTGGTCTCAAGTGGGTTGGCTCAGTCCAACCCCGACGCATTGCGCTTGGGTACTGCGATCCACCTGTTGTTGGAGGTTCTGCCGAATACAAAGCAATCAACATGGTCTGGTGTTACAGCTCGTTTGATTGATGCCGACATTTTTGCTGCTGCGTTGAGGGAGGCAACGGGCCTTCTCACTCATCCAGGTCTTGCGCATATATTCTCGCCTGAAAGTTTGGCAGAGGTGGATATCACCGCGCATTTGCCTGAATTGGGTGGTGGTGCGATCCAAGGCTCCATAGATCGGCTGATCATATCTGCTCAAAAGGTTCTGGCAGTGGATTTCAAAACGAACCAAGTGGTTCCCACAACTCCAAATCAGGTTCCTGAAAGTATATTGCGTCAAATGGGGGCCTATGCATCAGCATTGTCACAGGTTTTTCCAGACCATGAGATTGAAACCGCTGTTTTATGGACAAAATCACAGTATCTGATGCCGCTACCGCATCATCTCGTGATTTCCTCGCTCCAAAACACACCATCTGCTTGACGCTGGGCGTTTGCAACTCTAAGTCTCGGGTTAAATCTTATCACATTTGGAGTATAGCTCATGGCTACAGTAGCCGCCACCGATGCAACTTTTGATGCCATCGTCAAAGAGTCTGACCTGCCCGTTGTTGTAGATTTTTGGGCTGAATGGTGTGGTCCTTGCAAGCAAATTGGCCCCTCATTGGAAGAGCTCTCTACCGAAATGGAAGGCAAAATCAAAGTTGTGAAAGTCGATGTTGACAGCAACCCATCAGCAGCTGCCGCCCTCGGTGTCCGTGGTATTCCGGCCTTATTTTTGTTCAAAGATGGCCAAGTGATCTCTAACAAAACCGGCGCCGCACCAAAGGCAGCGCTAAAGAGTTGGATCGAAGACGCTATTTAAGACTTGCGTTAATATAAGAGAACAGGCGCTCCTCTAGGCGCCTTTTTTCTTGCGCTTGTTGCAAGCACATGCTTTTGCCATATAGCTTCCATATTGAGGAGAGGCACATGAGCGATACAAAGTTCCCCGGTTGGCATGGCACAACGATCATTGGCGTGCGCAAAGGCAATCAAGTTGTGGTTGCCGGTGATGGCCAAGTCAGCCTTGGCCCCACGGTAATAAAAGGCACGGCACGTAAAGTCCGGCGGCTGTCACCGGGTGGAAATGATGTTGTGGTTGGCTTTGCAGGCTCTACCGCAGATGCGTTTACCTTGCTTGAGCGCCTAGAGGGCAAGCTTGAAGCCAAGCCTGGCCAGCTCCAGCGCGCTTGCGTTGAGCTTGCAAAAGATTGGCGCACTGATAAATATCTGCAAAAGCTGGAGGCAATGTTAATCGTCACCGATGGCGCTGAGTTGCTGATCATCACAGGTGCTGGCGATGTGTTGGAACCAGAGCACGGCATTGCTGCAATTGGGTCTGGCGGGAACTTCGCCCTTGCCGCAGCCCGTGGGCTTCAGGAAACAGACTTCAGTGCTGAGGAAATAGCCCGAAAAGCCATGGCCATTGCCTCCGATATTTGCGTCTATACAAATGGCAATCTCACTGTTGAGGCGATCTCCAAATGACCGATCTTACCCCCCGCGAAATTGTATCTGAGCTAGACCGCCATATTGTTGGCCAAAACGATGCCAAACGTGCTGTGGCTGTGGCCATGCGCAATCGGTGGCGGCGCAAACAATTGTCAGATGATCTGCGCGATGAGGTATATCCAAAGAATATTTTGATGATCGGCCCCACAGGCGTGGGTAAAACTGAGATTAGCCGTCGTCTGGCCCGTCTGGCCCGCGCACCATTCCTGAAGGTTGAGGCCACTAAATTTACCGAAGTGGGTTATGTTGGGCGCGATGTGGAGCAAATCATCCGTGACTTGGTTGATTCCAGCATCGCCATGACCCGTGATCACATGCGTGAAGACGTTCGTGCACGAGCCAAAGACGCCGCAGAAGAACGTGTAATTGAGGCCATTGCAGGTGAAGATGCTCGCGACGCAACCCGTGAAATGTTCCGCAATAAACTCCGCAGTGGGGAGTTGGATGATACAATCATTGAGCTGGAGGTGGCGGATACCTCTAACCCCATGTCGATGCTGGATGTTCCGGGACAGCCCAGCGGGCAAATGAGTATGATGAATTTGGGCGATATTTTTGGCAAGGCCATGGGGGGACGCACCACCCGCAAAAAGCTGACCGTCGCCGCAAGCTATGCTGTGCTGTTGGGCGAAGAGGCCGACAAGCTGCTGGACGATGAGGCTGTGGCCAAAGCTGCTGTAAGCGCTGTAGAGGAAAGCGGAATCGTATTTCTCGATGAGATCGACAAGGTTTGTGCCCGCGCCGATGCGCGCGGGGCAGATGTCAGCCGCGAAGGTGTACAGCGTGACTTGTTACCCTTGATCGAAGGCACAACCGTATCCACCAAATACGGCCCTGTGAAAACAGATCATATATTGTTTATCGCCTCCGGGGCGTTTCATGTGGCCAAACCGTCAGACCTATTGCCAGAACTTCAAGGCCGCCTGCCGATCCGGGTAGAGCTGCGGGATTTGACCGAAGAAGACTTTGTGCGCATTTTGTCCGAAACAGAAAATGCGCTGACACTGCAATATTCAGCCTTGATGAAAACCGAAAATGTCACCGTGTCTTTTAGTGGAGATGGCATAGCAGCCCTTGCGCATGCCGCGGCTGAGGTGAACCGTTCCGTTGAAAATATAGGGGCTCGGCGCCTTTATACGGTGATTGAACGGGTATTTGAGGAGCTGTCTTTTGTTGCTCCCGATCAACCGGGCACAGAAATTGTGATTGATAAGGCCTATGTTAACAAGAACCTCGACGCCTTGCTCCAATCCAGCGATCTCTCGCGCTACGTGTTGTAGCCCCTTGCCAGCACCGACATTTGGTCTGACAACAGCTGCATGTTCAGATTTATAATCCAAAACAGCCGTTGGTTGGCAGCCGGTGCCCTGCTCACTTTATTGTCGAGCTTTGGTCAAACGTATTTCATCTCGATTTTCGCTGGTGAAATTAGGTCCGCGTTCAACCTGTCTCATGGGGATTGGGGGGCTATTTATGGATTTGGGACCTTTGCTTCAGCCGTTGCCATGGTTTGGGCTGGCGGCCTGACCGACATAATGCGCGTGCGGCGACTTGGGCCGATTGTTCTAGCCGCCCTCGCCGCGTCTTGCCTGTTTATGGCGTTCAATCCTTGGGTGGCCTTGTTGCCCGTTGTCATTTTTTGCCTGCGCTTCACTGGCCAGGGCATGTCCACCCATATCGCCGCCGTGGCCATGTCACGTTGGTTTGTAGTCAATCGTGGTAAGGCGCTCTCAATCGCCAGTCTGGGTTTTTCCATTGGCGAGGCCGCCTATCCGCTTCTGGTCGTCGCCTTGATGGCATTTTTCGCTTGGCAAGGCATTTGGATTTTTGCGGCACTTTTGGCATTATTGTCAATTCCCACTCTAATGTGGCTTTTGCGCGAAGAGCGCAGCCCGCAATCAATGGCCTCGGAAGGTCAGTGCGCAGGGTTGAATGGCCGTCACTGGACTCGCAATCAAACCCTGGCGCATCCGCTGTTTTGGTTCATGATGCCTGCATTTTTAGGACAGTCAGCATTCGGAACCGCCTTCTTTTTCCTTCAAGTGCATTTCGCCGAAATCAAAGGCTGGGAACATTTCCAACTTGTGGCCATGTTTCCAGTTTATACTGGCGTGGCCATTGGCTCGATGGTGTTGTCTGGAATTTTGTTGGATAAACTCGGCACCGCCCGCCTGATCCCTTATTTTCAACTTCCCATGATTGTCGCGTTTTTGCTTTTTTCTTATGGGCAATCGCTTATCGCCGCTCTGGTAGGTTTCGTATTTCTAGGCCTGGCTTCTGGTGCAAATGCCACCTTACCCAATGCGTTTTGGGCTGAGTTTTTTGGCACAAAACATCTAGGCTCAATAAAGGCAGCTGCGGCCGCAGCTATGGTGCTTGGCTCCGCAATTGGGCCCGCAATCACAGGAATATTGCTAGACTTTAATCTTCCACTTGAGGTTCAGTACATTGCTATCGCTGGTTTTTTTGGGTTTTCATCTATAATGATGTGGGTAGGAATATCACGCGCACGAAGGTCACAGCAAACCTAACGTTTGCGGCGCAAATAAACATAGAAAGCGCCGCCCCCACCGTGCCTTTGATGGGCCGACGTCACCTCAAGAATAACGCTAGAAAGCGGTGCCTGGCACAACCAAAGTGGCACGTTGTGACGCAAGACACCGTGGCGCTCAGGGATTGGGCCTTGGTCAGGCTTAGATTTACCCTTCCCGGTGATCACCAAGACCAAACGACGCTGCAATTGAGCCGATCCCAAGATAAATTTTTGCAACATGGGATGCGCCTCAGACATAGTCATCCCGTGTAAATCAAGGCGCGCTTCCGGTTGTAATTTGCCGCGTGTCAGTTTTCCAAAAGACTTTGCATCCATTGTTGGCTGAGGCTTGGCGACAGACCCCATATCGGTTGCCGCTGGTCTTGAGGGGACTTTGGCGCCTATCTTGAAGGCCATTATTTTGGGGGCAAGCAAACTTGGACGTAATTTTATCGATCTCGGCATAAGAAATGGTGCTGTAACATCCACGGATGCGGGCCGCATTGGCGTTGCCGTTTCGACAACTCTTTTCCAGAGCTCTCGCTCTTCAGGACGTAGTTTTCTAGCCATGATTACTGCCCCAAAACCTTGGCGCGCGCACCTTGAATAGGGATGAACACGACTATCCGGCCCAGGTCTATAGTGAGGCCCGCCGCTATGCCCGCTTCCGAGCTGGTGCCAAAGAAAACATCTGCGCGCTGCGCACCTGTGATGGCGGTACCTGTGTCTTTTGCAATCATAAGGCGTTTTAACGGCCTTGCCCCCCCTTTTCAAGCCATATGGGCGCACCAGGTGTTACAAAGTGGGGATCATAGCCAAGGTTCAAAGTGACGTAAGCGAACGATTCTTGGCACCAAGTGGCCCTTTATAAGCTGGAACCCGTTCGGCACAGCAGAAAAATAAATAAGCCGGATTGTTCCACATTATTTCCTCACCAAGTTCTGGATAATCTTGCACCCAGTCTCTAATCTGATTTTTTGAAGCCTCATGCTCCACCAAGTCTTTGTCAATCGGGCGATAACTGGGGCCATTGGCCCCGCCATAGCCTGGCCCATGAATTTGCAAAAAAGAATACAACCGCGAGGCTTTCAACCAAAGCCACCTCAGGCCCCCTGCCCTTTAGAAGCTGGTTTTTCTCAAAATCTCTGCGGGTTTTCCAGATGCTGCCAGAGCTCACTTCATGCGGCACCACAGAAATCAGATGCCGCAACGACGCGTTTGGGTGAGAGAGCCTTCGAGTTCAGGCTCGAAATGGCTTGTGAAAGGCGCGTGCTCGGTGCTGTCAATCAAAATCGATTGAAAGATGGCTTCAAAAAAAATGGAGTTTAGTTTTTTGTCAGCAATTGCACAAATCTGCTGCCACTCAAACCCACCCAGACCTCTGCAGGCCTCTTTGAGGGCCATCAAGGCGTCCCCGTGATCCATGTTCTTCTTGCCATCCATCAAGATCTTAAAGGGTAATCGGCCTGTGCTGCACATCTACACGCGCAAACAAACCAAGGCTTACAAACAGTATGTTCTAGATGAACAGCTTGAGGCTCATTCACCCGTGGCAACAAGCTGCCAATTTGGATCTGTTGATCCCATTGTCCGGCCAAAGGTCCAAACGTCTCGTTGGCGTTTGACTTCGGTTTCATTGCCCTCAACAATTTCTCCGTTGGCATCGCGCACCGCCGATATCAGCTCGCAAACAAACCGCACATCAACCTCACCACGACTGTCAACCGGATTAAAACTTGCACCCATAAGGCCCGTTTCACGCACACCGATGAATTCAACCTCAATGGAAAGGCCCTGTTCCTTGCGCGCTTCAACCACTGACGCGAAGGCCTCATAGACATCGTCGCTGAGGAAAGATCGCACGCTTTCAAGATCGCCATTCTCAAACGCCATTAGGATCATTTCATAAGCACCCTTGGAGCCCTGCAAGAAGTCAGTTACCGCAAAAGATGGTTCGGCAAGCTTCATGCCCAGCAGCGCGTTCGCGGCTTCACTGCCTTCAGCAGCATGGTCGGTTATATCCTCATCCTGACCACCCTCAATCACTTCGAATGTTGGCCGCGTGTTAACTGGTTTGGCTAAATCGGTACGTGCTCCCTCGTGTCCGTCCCGGGTGCCAAGCACACCACGCAGCTTAAAAATTAGGTACACTGCGATGCCTGCCAAAGCCAAAAGCTGGATTAATTGCATATTCATTGTTTATCTGTTGCCCCATGAGGAATAGAAAGTTTCGTTGTTAGTACATATGTAGGACAGCAGGTGGTTCAAGTCCACCAGCACAAAGTTGAATTGGAGAC
>Ga0307995_1001361_pt1 | contig 15380 bp, 5 predicted proteins | sample EllFjometagen262_FD_203132 | JGI IMG/M metagenome (GOLD analysis project Ga0307995, IMG submission 203132) | Marine microbial communities from Ellis Fjord, Antarctic Ocean - #262 | ecosystem: Environmental > Aquatic > Marine > Unclassified | place: Southern Ocean | collected 2014-11-02
AGAAAAAACAATTGCTTCAAATTACGTTTAAGGGTTTTAAAGATGAATTGTCTACTGTCTTTGAATTTTATCCTCATATTTTAAAGCAGTATAATAGGAGATGGTTTGTTTATGGCTTTAATAAAACAAAAGGAATTAAAGAATGGAGTATTCCTTTAGATGAAAGATTAAGTAATTTTAAGGTTCTTGAAGATGCTGAATATTTAGAATCAGATACAAACTGGGATATGTTTTTTAGAACAATGGTTGGTGTTACAAGACCTCCCAATGCCAAAATAGAAAAGGTTGTATTGCGTTTCCATAATGGAAGAGAAAACTATTTTAAAACAAAACCATTTCAACCAGATTACGAAGAATTTTTTGAAGATGACAAGCAAGACCAGGTTTGGTTTGAATCAATTATTAATAAAGAATTGGTACAGCAACTTTTGTCTTATGGACAAGATGTACAAATTTTAGAGCCAGAGAATTTAAAAAAAGAAATGAGTACACATTTAAAAGCCATGAAGAAATACTATAGCTAAAAAAAATGCTGCTATTATGTTGCATAGTTTGTTTTTAGTTTTGTCTTATCTAATAAAAAAAAGCTATGAATTTTTTTCCTATTTTACTAAGAAAACGTAATTTGAATCAACATAATGGTATGCCATTGTGGAAGTATAACCTTAATAAAGAAGAACTAAATGATTTAAAAAACACCTTACAATTTGCCTCTGAATTTAATATAGATCCTCGAGATGTTGCTTTATACTTTGCACAATGGTGGCAAATTGAGTATGATGGAGGTATCCCAAGTAAACAAGATGTGTTTTCGTCTTTAGAAGGTAATATCCAGTGCTTTTTTGATGAGCAAAAATTTTATAAGATTGCGAAACAAGGTGCAGATATGTTAGGTGTAAAATGGATTAAAAAACAGAATACACTTTATTTTAAAACGTTGTTATTACAAGGAGGATTGCCTTTAAAGCATATTTCAGAAAATCAAGGAAAATACAAAGATTTTTTAGAAGCTGTTCTAGAGGAGCAACCAGAAACGATTGAAGATTTTATTTTCAAAACCCACATTACCGATCTCCTACCAAAATCTAGTCAAAACGATATTATTTATGAAAATTGCCTTGAGATTGTAAAATCAATTTTAAATGATGATGGGCAATATGACGAGTTGTTAGAATCGGAGGAGTCACTTAAAGAAATAACAAGTTATTTAAAAATAAAAAAGGCATCCTTAAAAAGGAAAGTAAGGCAATCAAAACCAAAAAATTATTGGTTGTTAAGTTTTAAAAATGAAGAATGTAAAATAAACTTAAGACTTGGCCTTGCTAATAAATATACAAAAGAGGCATTAAGTGATATTTTAGGTTTTGAACCTGTAGCGCAAGCATATCAATTTTATATGGAAGATAATCTTATTTGTGTTTTCCGTAAAATGATCAATGGGCAGTTTAATACCGATTGGTATAATCAAGTGAATAAAGAATGGAATATTACTGATGGTTTGCCTCAGACTTATGTAATTGTAGATAATAAGAAAGTTGAAATAACCGATTTTATACAAACGATTCCAAATATAGATGAACCTAGTTTATGGTCTAAATTTAATGATGAAGAATGGAGGTTGATTAAAGGATCAACATCTCAAAATAAAGAAGCAGCAGTTTTATTTCCTTCTAATTGGCATTCTGACTTTCTTAATTCTCAGGTCACATTATTTTCACATACTTTAGCTTGGATGCCTTTTGAGGGCGAGGTTATCGTAAACTCACTAGAAGACGAAAAAAGAACTTACGTAAGTGGTGTAAATGCATTTGATTGGATCATAGAAAGTAAGAAGCCTAAGTGGATGTTGAAATCAAATATTCCAGTTGTACAGGGAATTCCAAAAGTATTTGTTTATGACGATGATGGTTATGGTATTCAAAAGAATCAGTTTAAGGTATATACAAGAAAGCACAATTCAAATGATGGTTGGGAAGATCTTTCTGATTTAAAATTTATCAGTACTGGATGTTTTGATTTAAGAATTGAAAAACGGGAATTAATAGCACACGATGTTTTTTTTAACATCGGAAGCCTTCAAAGCCTATATTCAGAACAGTCCATTCATTCTGCCAAAATAACACTTAAAAACCCAGATAGTTTTCGTTTTAAACTTTATGAATCTCCATTAATACAAATAGAGAAAAAGGGAGATGACTTTCATTTAAAAGTAAATACTGAGTTTTCAAAAGTACCTACTCTAGTCAAAGGAATGATAGGCTATATTGGTAAAAAGAAGTTATTGGTTGATTTGATTTCACCTTTTCAAGGCATGGCTATTACAGGTAAAGAAGGTCAAATTATTGAAGAGGAACAACCTTTATCACTAGCTAATATTTATGGAATGCGTATTTTAAGCACACCAAATAGTGAAACTATTTTAAAAATCAAGAATAGCTTACAACCAGATGTAATAATTACAAAAGAAATTAAAGAGAGCACACAGCAACTAATATCATTTAAGGATGAAATAGTAAGGCTCTTTTATTTAGCAGATGCTATGGAGTTCACAAACACGGTGACCTTAGAACTATCCGAAGGAAGGAATAAGAAAAAATATAAAATATCGGGGTTTAGTCATATGCTAGACGTTGCTGAACAACAAGAGAGCAGAGTAAGCTTACTCAATTCTAATGATAAGCTTGAATTATTTGCGGTCCCCGTAAATTGTGCAACAGAAAACATTGAAGTGATACCGCTAATGGAAAATGGCGAATCATATAGTATTCCAGAAACAAATATCTCAAATCAATTTATAATAATTTCATCAAAAAATGAAGTACATAAGTTAATGCCTCGTTTTGTGAATACATTTGATTTAGATTCTGGTATAGATAAAATGGAACGAATTGATAATTATCATTTAGAATTGTCAAAAAATAGTTTTAAAGATGATCCCTGGATTCAAGTGCTGAAATATTTTAATATTTGTGTACAATATGAGATCCCATTTTCAACTTTTGACCAACTGAGAGCACTTTCTAGAAGTTCTGGAGTGGCGTCAAGAGCCTTCTTTTACTTAGGGACCAATCAGTCTAATTCTATTGAGTATATCCAAAAAGCGATACCAGAAATAGAAAAAGATCTAGGGTTTTGTTTTCATTGGGTAGCAAAGTTTGATTGGGGAAAATCAATAAATGAAATAACTGAGCTATTTGGTTTTGAATATCAAGAGAAAATTTTTGATCTTATTTCATCTTATATGGGTGAAATAGGCTTGCAAAAGCTTTTTAAATTTGTTGGAGGAGCTACTATTGATTCAGAGGCTGTTACACAAAGAGATATAATTGATTTAAGATCGCAATTGGGTGAGCGGGTTTTAAAAGAACTACCATACAGTAGTCCAAGAGTTAGTAGTGATTACAATATTCAAATGGAAGACCACAAAATAGTCAGATTACTTTTACAAGCTCCTATAGCAGTTGCAGAGTCAATTAATGAGACTCAAACAGCTTCACCCATTTGGGGAGGAGATGAACAGAGAAAAGTAATAAGGAGAAACATTCAATACAGTCAATATCTCTGTAGTCTATATCCTAAAACAGACTTTTACAATAAAACAATTTTACACGTTCTAAAAAGAAGCTAAGAATATGAATTTTCAAGAATTTTACAAGAAAACAGAAAATAGATTAACAGATTCGATTCTTTCCCTCTGGGCTACTGGCGATAAAGAAATGCAAGATTATTTTAAATACTTGTTGACTCAAGAACCGATCATTGCAGAAACAATTTTTCAAAATACATTTCCTTGGGAGGAAGGAAATTACACGTTTGGAGAAACTACAGCTATTTTTAAGAAAGAATTTATCAAAGCATTGGCAACAATTAAGGATCCAGACTTTCAGTTTCCAATAGATAGAAAACCATACAAGCATCAAATAAAAAGTTGGCAAACATTACTAGATCAGAAAAAATCTATTGCAGTAACTACGGGGACAGGCTCTGGTAAAACCGAATGTTTTATGCTTCCTGTATTGCATGATATTCACGAAAACTGTAAAAACAAGGAAGGGGTTAATGCTATCTTTTTGTATCCATTAAATGCCTTGATTGGCAGTCAAAGAAAGCGAATGCATGCCTGGTGTTCTGCTTTAAAGGGTGTACGGTATGCACTATTAACAGGAGACACTGCAAATAAATCAAATTACAAAGACGATCAAAAGGCTTTTCCTGAATTGATTTCAAGGGATCAAATACGGAAGTCTCCACCTCAGATACTATTTACAAACCCAACAATGTTAGAGTATATGCTTGTCAGAAACGCAGATGTACCGATACTCGAAAAATCAGTAGGGGCATTGCGATGGATTTTATTAGATGAAGCGCATACTCTAACTGGTTCTAAAGCTGCTGAAATGGCCTTGCTTATACGTAGAGTAGTTACTGCATTTGCTGTCAATATAAATGACATTCGTTTTGCAATAACTTCTGCAACTGTAGGAAGTGGAAACACAGATACTCTTAAAAAATTTATGGCTGATTTATGTGGCATCAAACAGGCACAAATAGTCGTAATCCAAGGAGATAGAGTAAACGATCAAATTGAAGATACAAACATCGCTGATTTATCTAAAACTTTGACAAAGACTAAAATTATTGAAATTAGAAAACAGTTGCTAAAATCGGCTGCTTTAAGCCAATCAGAAATCGGAAAAACATTAGATATATCTGATAAGTACGAGCAACTGGCAGTAATGGATATGTTGGCAGAGCAAAAAATTAATAATCACAATTTATTGCCTGTAAGAGGTCATTTTTTTACAAGGGGTATTGGTGGAGTGTACGCCTGTTCTAATTCAAAATGTGATAAACATAAAGCACAGATTCCTTCGAAAGTAATTGGTACTATGGTTACCGTAGCAGGAAAAAAATGTACTTGTGGTCATCCATTATTAGAGTTGATTTCTTGCAGAAGCTGCGGTGTAATGATGTTAGAGGGGGAAGTCACCAAAGAAAAAAGTAATGAGAAAAATATTCGCAAAGTATTTCAAAAAACAAGTGTGGGATATGATGCTTTTTATATTGAAAATAATGATGAAACACAAAATGAGGATACCAAAAGGGATGTAAATGACGCCGCAGTGCGATTTCTAAAAAACAATCCAAACCAAGAATTTAAAGATGCCCATTTAGAACTTTGCAGTATTTCTAAAGACAATGAAATAGTATCCGGTCAAGATTTATTAATGTTTGAAGACACCAAATGTCCCTGCTGTGGTAACAATGATAAAAACCCAATACATTATAGAATTTCTTCCGCATTTACAAATCGGATTTTATCGGATGTTGTTTTGGACCAAACCCAAAATGCTAAAAAGATTACAGGTAAAACCCTGTATGAAGGGAAAAAGTATATTTCATTTACAGACAGTCGTCAAGGGACTGCAAAGATCGCTGCATTAATAAACATTGATGCAGAAAGTAATTGGTTACGCTATCAGTCTTATCATTTTCTATTGAAAAAGTTAAATGACAACAAAGAAAATGCGAGTATTGAGGAACTTTCACAACGGAGAGCATACCAAGTTACACAACTAGAAACTGCTCCACCGTTTGCTAAAAAAGATATAGAAAAAAACATTGAAGATTTAAGTAAAAGAATTAACGAAGAAGGAGGTAACTCTCTTTCTTCAAGTAGAGCTTCTTGGGCCGAAATCAGTAAGTTTATTGAGTCAAAAGAGGAATTCAAAACGCTATTCAATAAAGCGGCAAAAGGAGAGAACTTTGTTCTTCAAGGAGAAACTTATGCGAAAGCACTTCTTTTTGATCAATTTTCAAAGAGGTTGCAGAGAGAACGGTCCTTGGAGAACTTAGGTCTTGTAAACATTATTTATCCAGCGCTTGAAAATCAAACGCTCCCGAAAATTGCTGAAATTCTAAAAATTAAAAAAGAAGAGTGGTCTGATTTATTAAAAATAGCAGCGGATTATATTATACGTAAGAATATACATGTTTTCTTTGATGATAAAATGAGAATATTTACCTCAAAATTTTATCATTCTCAATCTATATATCCTTCAAATACAGAGGTTGCAAATGTTGCTAAATGGCCATTGTTTAATTCCAAATCAATTACACAACCGCGTCTTATTTTGCTTATTTGTGCTGGTCTTGGTTGGAATGAAAAAGAAGATATAACGCTTGCACAACAAGATCAATTAAACGACTTATTAGAAAATATTTGGCGTGTTTTAAGAATGAAAATTCTAACAGCAGATAATGAGGGATTTAAATTGAATATAGAAGAAAAAACGGAATTAGAAATTGGTGGTAATCAATTTTTATGTCCAGTTTCAAATAGATTAATTAATACATGTTTTAGAGGCTTTTCTCCTTGGATAAAAGGAAATCTTAGTCCTGAGAATCTTTCAATATATAAAATAGCACACAATAAAAACCATCAATTTAAAGCTTTTGAGTATCCATATCATCTAACCTCTGAAAACGAAAAAGTTGAAAAAGATGTTGTTGATATGTGGTTAAATACAAATAGTAATCTAGCGAAAGAAAAAGGTTTGTGGAATAACCTACATGAGAAAATATTTGATTATGACAAACTATATCTTGCTGGTGAGCACTCTGCTCAACAAAATAAAAAACGTTTAAAGGAATTAGAAGCTCAATTCGAAAACGGAGAAATAAATATACTTAGCTGCTCTACAACGATGGAAATGGGTGTAGATATTGGTGGGATTTCTGCGGTAGTAATGAGTAATGTGCCTCCAATGCCCGCGAACTACCTTCAACGTACTGGTAGAGCAGGAAGACGTTCTGAAAACAAATCATTAGCACTTACGTTTTGTGCTCCAAATCCAATTGGTTTGCGAACAATGAACAACCCTAAATGGGCATTGGAGCATGAAATTGCTCCACCTAAGCTAGCTTTCGATAGCAAGACAATAGTTGAGAGACATGTAAATTCATTATTATTTGGTATTTATATACGAGAAGAAATTAATGAATTTAAAGGTCTCAACATTAAAGAAAATATTGAAGTTTTCTTTATCGATGGAAAACCAACTATCGCAGAAAACTTTTTAAATTGGTTAGAAAATATAGAAGTCTCTGAATTTGAACAAGCCCTAAAAACTTTAGTACAAGGGACACCTTTACAATCGACTAGTGCGAAACAATTAGTAGTACTCGTTATTGATAAATTTCAAGCGGTTATTGGTAGTTTAAGAAAACAGCTATTGGGCTATGATGAGAAAATGTTAGAATTGGCAGATAAGCTTGGTGAAAATAGCACTGCTTACAAAACAATAAATTATCGTAAAAGACAGCTTCTTAAAAAATTTGTATTAAATCACCTGGCAGAAGAGAACTTTTTACCTAATGCGGGTTTACCAACAGGTATCGTAGATTTAGAAAAAATAACGATCAAGGATTTAAATGAAAACAATCCAAACAGATTAAAATCAAATCCAAGTTACCCAATTACCAGAGCATTAACAGAGTTTTCTCCTGGTAACAATATTTTAATAGATGGGTTGAATTATCAGTCTTCTGGTATTGTTATGAAAAATAATCATGGTGCATCTGGTCAAAGAAATGCAATTCAATCATGTACATCTTGCGGATATCAAAGGCTTTTAGAAGAATCTGACAAGGTAACTGATGATTGTCCAAAATGCAACACGCAGCATTCTTTTGTTGGTATTGATCTAGGTACATCTAATAGTAAATTCACAGAGCTTGTTGAGCCTGTTGGTTTTGCTGTAGATTTATACAAAGAACCAACAAGAGTCATTTCTGAAAAATCAAAACCACAATATCTAGAACCCCTATTATTAAATATAGATCCTTGGAACCCAAACCAAACCAGTTATTTAGATTTTAGAACTAGTGAGAGAGAGAAACAAGCTCAAATTCTATTTTACAATACGGGTAATGGAGAAGGTTACAGCTTATGTCTCGATTGTGGAAGAGTAGACACAGAGCAAGATAAACTAATAGGACACAGCAGACTTAGAGGAGGTAAAAATAATGACGGAGAAAATATTTGTTCTGCAAACAATATAAAATCTAATATTATTTTAGGGAGTCGATTTAAAACTGATTTTACAGAAATTAGGCTGACAAATACGGATGGCTCTTTTATTAATGATAAAAAATTAGCCTATACCCTAGGAGTTATTTTTACAAAATCATTCGCTGAATACCTTGCAATTGAAGAGTCTGAACTTGGTTTTGGAATTAAAAAATATAAAGGGTATCAAACTATTTTTATATATGATAATGCCAAAGGTGGCGCTGGTTATGCTTCACAATTTAATTTATTAACAAAGGAAATACTTAAAAAGGCATATACTGTTTTAAATGATTGCTCCTGTAATCAAACAGCGTGCACTAAATGTTTAATTGACAGAGCTACGCAATGGCATATTGAAGATTTAGACAGTGCTGCTGCAGTTGCATGGTTACAAAAGGCAAACACCAATCAGTTGCCCGAGGAGCTTAAAAATAACGAATTAAAAGTAAATACAATATTTGGGAGTCTTTATGATGAAATAAAAAGTCAAAATTACCATTATGGGTTAAAAGAAGTAAACATCCATATTCATTCCAATTGTAACGAATGGGAATTAGAGAACTTAGAGAGTTTAGATCTTATAAAAAGAGATAACTGTAAGATTAATTTTATTGTCGAAGGAGATCTAACATATGCCAATAATCAAGAAAAGTTAACGGTACTTTTATTGTCTCACAATTATAGGATTAAAAAAGGGAATAAAGCGGATATAAATACATATCCTGTGCACCTCTCTTTAATTCTTGAAAATGCCACGCAGATAAGTTATATCTCAAAGGAGCCTTATATGAATTTGGAGGATTCTTGGTCAAAAAATGTTCAAGAGAACTTTTACAAGGTTGAAGGTGTGAAAATAGAAGATTACCCTTCATTGCCAGTTCCAGAATTTAATCAAAGTAATTTGTATGAATCTAGATTGACAACAATTCCCGGTAGGAAATGTGAAAGCAATGGCTTGGCGAATTTAATGCTCGAGAACTTAAATGAAACTGACGATTTTCTTTCAAAGGTTAAAGGACACACTTTCAAAGTGTCTTATCTTGATAAATTCAATTTAACAGAGTTTTCTATGCGTTTGCTCTTACAATTTGTAAATCAATTACAAATTTTGTGTGCTGTAGAGGTAGAAAGTTTAGATGTTCATCTAACAAGAGACGTTTTCAAAAGTTATAATGCTCCATTTTATATCATCCATAATTATAAAACTTTAGAGGATTATAATTACGATTTAGAGCAGTTAGCAGAGGTTTATAATTTTGAAGTACAAATAAAACAAGTCTCAAAACTGCCACATTACCGATATTTAGAGTTTAAATCAGATAAAATTTCTTTCAGCATTCGAATAGATGGTGGTATAGCGCACGGTCTAAAACCATTAGATCGATTAGAGTCAGAACAGATGTCTTATGATAATCAGTTATTTAAAATAAGAAAAGATGTTTCTCATGATTTAATTTACAATATTAGTATCGAAGAAGAATAAATGTATGCAATTACTCTGCATATTTTAACTGTTAATTTGCAGAGTAATAATAAATATTAGAAAACAGGGGAGTTACATAACGTTTTTTAAGGTGGTGTTAATTAGGTATGAAAAATATTGTTATGAGTAAAGATATTGAGATATCAAAATATGTTAAAAGTATTATAGAATCTGCCAATTTGAGTGGGTATCATAAAGAAAATAAAGTGATTGCGTTTTACATATTAATGTTAAAAGCAAGTGCTGATCTTTTTTATAAGAAAAAAATGCCTGAAGATGCTAAATGGGTTTTTTTTGAATCTCAGGTATTAAAATATATTCAATCAAAGGAAAATAATATATCTAATGGTGGCATAATAACTATACTTCAAGGGCTATCCGATATTTCTAATAAAATGTTTGCTTTTTACTATGACTTAGGGTTATTGAAATTTTATAAAAACAGAATTGATTTTGGATTTTCATTAGATTTAAATGGTATTATAACTAATCAGGATATCATTTTTACTTTTGCTTTATTAACGGAAACTATAGGTGAATTTCATTTTAAAAGTAAATCTGAGTACGCTGAGGTGTTTGAAGAGTTTATTTCCCAATATGCGCAAATAGAAACTAAAAGTAATGCCGAAAGTATAACGCCTCCGGCAGTTAATAAATTATTAGCAGCACTTGCTGGTGACTTCAATTCATTTTTAGATTATACTTCTGGCTATGGTGGCTTACTGTATCATATGAGTTTGAAAAATCAAGATTCTAATTTATGTGGTATTGAAATAAACTCTATTACTTATGAGTTGCAGCAATTGAGGTTCGTGTTCAATAAGAATATTGAGTCTATCCATGGGAACTCTTTAGAGGAAAGACCTATTCCAATAAAAACAGATGTTGTAGCTATGGTTCCACCATTTAATATGCACGTTAATGACCCTCAAAAGGGGCCTTATATTAAACCATCCTCTCAACACAAATATTTTGGTGTACCATCCTATAAAAACTTTAATTACGGCTGGTTACAAATTGCTTTGAGTAATCTTAATGATGAAGGTAAAGCATTTGTTCTATTACCACAGGGTTCTTTAGTTACGTCCGGTAAGGATTCAGCTATTAGAAAATCTTTAATAGAACATAATTTAGTAGAGTCAATTATTTCTTTGCCTGGAAATCTTTTGTACACTTCTTCTATTCCTTCATGTATTTGGGTGTTAAACAAGAATAAATCTTCTAATGCTGTTTGTTTTATTGAAACTGATGGTATGGAGTCAAAGCAAATGCGTTTTAATATATTTTCTGATGAATCTATTGCTTTAATAGCAAAAACATATATTAATTGGAGTTTAAACGGTTCAATTGATAATAATGATACGTTAATATCTATTACTAAAGAGGAAATTATACAAAATGGATATTCATTAAATTCATCTTTCTATAGAAATGAAATAGAAAAGGATAAAATTAATAATGCCAAGAATATAAGTTCTTTAGGCGAGTTTATTAAGGTGCCGTTGTTAAAAACCTCTGAGAAGCACTATACCATTAGTATTAAGGATTTAGGTAGGTCAGAGGATGATTTTAAGATTAATATTAAAGGACTTTTAGAAAAAGAAGATGTAAAAAAACATGTTTTATTCTCCGGTAAAGCTGTCTTATTTTCCCTTATAGGAGAAAAATTAAAACCTTCTTTTTTAGACACAGAGGGATTAGAAATTGCTATTTCAAAGAACATAGCAGTTTATCAACTGAAAGAAGATCTAGTCTTTTTAGAGTACTTTATACAAGAGCTTTACAAGCCCTATGCGCTGCGTCAATTTGATAGTTTTAGAACAGGTATAGCGCAGAGATTTATATCTAAGAAGATAATAGCGAATGTTACGCTGGATATACCAGTATTAATTACTGAACAAATTAGACTTTCAATAAGTGAAAAAGAGGATAGGTTTAAGAAGCTTACTTTAAAAAGTGGCTTTGAAGACCAATTAGAAAAATTACGTGAGAGTCAATCTGCTGACCTTGGTGCTAAAAAACACAATATTAATCAGCATTTAAATAATGTAAAATCTTCTGCGGATACTTTAAATATGGTGCTTTCTTCAAAGAAAAATAATATTAGTATTGATGATATTATAAATCCTAATACAGGAATGACTATTGAAAAACGATTTAAGTTAATGCTTTCATCTCTTGATAAGGTAATTTATTTTGTTGATAATCTTACAAATGAAACTAGTTTTGGTGAACTTGAAAAAGTTAAATTAGTGAAAATTCTGGATGAATGTATAAGGTTAAGAGGTTCAAAAAAATCTTACACAATTATTTCCAATTTTGATGAGGATATTATAAATGCTTTTGTTAGAGTCTCTAAATTGGATTTTGAAGAACTTTTTAATAATATCCTTGAAAATGCCGAAAATCATGGTTTTGTAGAAGATAAACCTGGTTATATTTTAAAAATTACAGCAGAGCAATTAAAAGATAGTTTAGTTGTTCGATTTGAGAATAATGGTAAACCATTTCCAAAGGGAATGGATTTAAAAAAGTACAAAACAAAAGGTATAACAGGAGGGGCTTTTGGTAATGATGGTATTGGAGCATGGAAAATTAATGAAATAGTGAATTACTTTGACGCTGAATTAGAAATTATAGATGAACCAGATAATCCTTTTCCTGTAACAATTCAAATAACTTTTAAAATTGAAATTGATGAAGTATAAAGTAATGTGGATTGACGATAATCCAAAAGACCAAGGAGGGTTTGAAGATTTTGCTTTTGTAAATGATATTAATCTAATCCATTTCACAACATCAAAAGAAGGAAGGGAAGAATTAGATAAGAGAATAGAACAATATGATGCCGTAATTCTAGACGGATTGGTTTTTGACGAAGATACAAGTGAAGTTCCTGCCTTAAAAGGGTTACAAAATTCGATACTTAAATTAAAAGAATTAAAATCTAGGAGACCTATTCCTTATTTTATTTTCACTGGACATCTTGGTGATAATAAATACGATGCTATCAGGGATATGTTATCTGGCGAAATGATTTTTTATAAACCAAAAGACAATCAAAAGTTGATTGAATCTATAAAAGCAGCAGCAGATACCCAAGAAATCACACAACTAAAGCACAAATATCCAAATGCTTTTGCTCTATGTGAAGATAATTTTTTAGGGAATAAGCAATTTGATAAAATTCTTCAATTAATAAAAGATGTAGAAACACCAGAAAATATTACAAATCAACAAGATGAGCTGCTTCGAATACGTAAAATTTTAGAAGCTTTATTTGAGAAATTGCATAAGATTGGTTTTATCCCTGATGAAATACAAAATGGTAAAGGAGCTATAAATGGTGCCAGTATTTTTTTAGCTAGTGGAAATAAATCTTACAATTATAATAAAGAATTAATTCATCCAGTAATAGCGGAATCTATACGTCATTTACTTAGCTTAACACAAGATGCATCTCATAATGAGGGAACTAAATTACGAGCAGACACATATTTGACTAATAATTCAAATACTTATTTATATCAATCATTGTGTTATTCAATGTTAGAGGTTTTAGATTATATAAAACCACATATAGAAGAAAATCCTTATAAAGAAGCGAATACTCAAAATTGGAGTTTAAAACAAGCAAGTAATATTACCAATGATGCAATAACCGGAACTATAATTAGAGTAGCTAATGAATGGGGTACATTTCAATCTAATCAACATCCAACTACTATTAGTGTTTTACCTCAATTAATGCATGAGTATAATTTAGAAGAAGGTTCCGAAATAAAAGTTACTATCAAATTAAGTCAAGACGGTTTAAAAACTTATATCGATCAATTTCTAGAAAAGGCAAATTAACCTGCGCAAGTACATTGCACACCTCATCAATACATTTGTACTGTTATTAATTTTAAAAGAAAAAGCTATGAGTAAGAATACCACCGTTAATTGCCCAAATTGTAAAGAAGTCTTTAAAGTAGATGATTCTGTATATACAGATATTGTAAAGCAGGTAAGGGATCAGCAATTTAAGGATGAATTATTTAATCGTATGGAGACTGCTGAAAAAGAGAAACAATCAGCAATAGAGCTTACAGAATCAAGAATAAAAATTTCATTTCAAGATTTACTGAATAAGAAAGATAAAGAGATTAGTGCATTAGAATTCAAAAGTAAATCAGAATTGGTTGATGAGGTTTCTAAAAAAGACAAAGAAATTTCTGACCTAGAATCAAAACTGGCCAACGCAGAAACTCTAAAAAAACTTGCTCTTTCGGAGGCTTTAAAACAAGTTGAAAAGAAAAATGACCAGCTTGAAAACGACCTTAAATCTAAGGATACGGAAAAAGAATTATTAGAAAAATCCTTAAATGAAAAATTCAATGATAAGCTAAATCATAAAGATGAAAGCCTGAGATTGAAAGAGGAGGAAATAGAACGTTTAAAAGACTTTAAACAAAAGCAATCTACCAAAATGTTAGGAGAAAGCTTAGAGCAACATTGCGAAATAGAATTCAATAAACTAAGAGCTATAGGTTTTCAGAATGCTTATTTTGAAAAAGATAATGATTCTAGGGGCGGTACTAAAGGCGATTATATTTATAAAGAAGCAGATGAAAATGGCAATGAAGTCATTTCGATCATGTTTGAAATGAAAAATGAAAATGATGAAACTGCTTCAAAAAAGAAAAATGAAGATTTCTTTACAAAGTTAGACAAAGATAGAAAGGATAAAGGATGTGAGTATGCGGTGCTCGTCTCTTTATTAGAGGCAGATAATGCCTTTTACAATACAGGAATTGTAGATGTATCTTATAAATACCCAAAAATGTATGTAGTTCGTCCTCAGTTTTTTATTCCCATTATTACATTACTTCGCAATGCAGCAATGAATTCGATGCAGTACAAATCGGAGTTAAATTTAATAAGAAGTCAGAATCTAGACATCACCAATTTTGAAGATAAAATTGAAGTTTTTAAAACAGGGTTTGCAAAAAATTATGATTTGGCAAGCCGACAGTTTAAAACAGCAATTACAGAAATTGACACCACCATTAAACATTTAGAAAAAGTGAAAGATGCGTTGAATTCTTCTGTAAACAGTTTACGCTTAGCAAATAATAAAGCAGAGGACTTAACAATTAAGAAGCTGTCTTATGGGAATGCTACAATGAAACAAAAGTTTGATGATTTAAAGAAGCAGTAAGTATGCTATTATTCTGCATACACCTATGTTAATATTATAGTGTTAATTTTAAAATATTTTATTATGAGTGCTTATGAAAAATGGAATAAAGCATTAATTCAGCATTATTTCCCAGAAGAAAATAAAAACAAAGAGATAATTCTATATGCTGATAAAGAACTAATTTCTGATTTAGGTAAAGTAAATAAATTAGGCGATTATGATGATTTTTTAAAGGTTATTTTGCTTGATTTTAATGGCAAATATAAATTATATAACTCTCTCTTTTTTAAGAGTGGAAGAGTCAAAATAGATGACGTACCATATAATAGGGGTGATGTTTTTCTGAATAAAGCATTAAAAAAACAAATTATAGATTTTCCTAATTTAATTTTTAATTCAAACGAGGGAAAACATTTATTTTTTTTTAGTTATATTATTTTTTACATAACGATATATGTTGGTAATGATAAAACATCTTTTTACCAATTTCTAAACTCAAAAATTCAAGAATTTTTACCAAATGAAAACCAAAGAATAACGCGCCTAAAAGACTTAGATGTTTTATTTGATGAATTAGAAAAGTGGTCTTTAGAAAAAAATAATGGCACTTTCAGATCTAGAAGAATTGGAAAACTTTC
>Ga0307995_1001364_pt1 | contig 15333 bp, 15 predicted proteins | sample EllFjometagen262_FD_203132 | JGI IMG/M metagenome (GOLD analysis project Ga0307995, IMG submission 203132) | Marine microbial communities from Ellis Fjord, Antarctic Ocean - #262 | ecosystem: Environmental > Aquatic > Marine > Unclassified | place: Southern Ocean | collected 2014-11-02
GGGTTCCATATGCGGATTATGATTTTTGGTGAAACGTCGAGTAATATTGAGTAGCACTTCGTTCGACATTTCATCAGGAAAAATAGGTGTTCCAAATTTTTCAATTAACTCATCGTCATTCAAGCAAACGATAATATCGTTGTTGCCAATACGCGGCATGATGCTGTCAAAGCCGATACCCGTAGGTATGATTATCTGTGGGCCTAGGTAGCTATTAAGATAACCGGGTGTAATGATGGGAATATTATCGGCTCGGCGAAACCTCATTTTAATTTCGTCGTCTAGACTATCGATCGGTGGATGCGGAGATACCAAAAGGTAGGTTCGACCATAAGCATTTCCGTTGTAACACTCACGCGGCCCCCACATGTGGGTATGAACCTGGACCACATTTACGTCGTTAAATACATGATTATCAATTTCCTGTTGCGCTATAGAAGAGCGGTCATCCGGTAAAATGATTTTGAATTGCACATCAATCTGCATCGCACTATACAGTGCCACTAAACCTAAGAACGCATTACTGGTGTTACCGCCAGAGGTTGGCGCTGAAACACTTTCCCGAGAAATAAAATACTCTTGATGGTCTTTATCATCCAATTGCAAATAGAAACCATCTTTGCCTTTAGTGACCTTCTCGAGTGGAACTTTATTATAACGAAATTCTGGGATATCAACAAAATTTTCGACATAATAGTCGTTGACTGGCACCCCAATGCCTCTCATTCTGGGCATTGCAGATGACACTAGTTGCCTTGTCGTCATTATGTTCTCCACTTATATTTTTTTTAATATAACGTAGAAGGATCCCGTGTTTTTTAAAAAGAATTTATGGGGGTATAAGTTTAAACATTGTGATGTATAAAAAAGTGACTGCCCAATATCGTTTTCCCAGCCTAATCCGAAGCCGATTCTTTATCTTTGTTATCGACTGTAACATCTAAAAATTAGCTCGCAGTTAATGTTAGAAAACCAAAATCAGGCCATGGATAAGATTGCTCATATGCCTTCATATTGGCCAGCAGTTGAACTAAACCTCAAACCCCACAAGCTTCTTCTCAACCAAAATATTCTTCATAACAACATACTTAGGCATGCCCCGTTCATCGTAATCAGGATACGCTTCTCCTTGAATCAGTGGATACAAATAGTTTCGACACTTATCCGTAATACCAAACCCATCCGCAGAAATAAAATCAAGGGGCATCATTTTCTCAACATTCGCAACATCAGCTAAATCTGCGCTACCAATCTCCCATTTGTAGGGCCTATCAGATAGCCTGTTAATCGTTGGCATAATAGAATTTTTACCTTCAAGAGCCATTTCTACCCCGGCTTTTCCAAGTGCATAAGCCTGCTCAACATCACTTGCTGAGGCCAGATGACGCGCCGCACGTTGCAGGTAATCAGCGACCGCCCAATGGAATTTGTAACCATGAGCATCTTTAATCATGTTAGCAACGACTGGCGCGGCTCCACCTAATTGGGCGTGTCCAAAAGAGTCGCGCGTGCCTTGCTCGGCAAGAAATGTACCATCTGGATAATGGGCACCCTCTGATACAACGACAGTGCAGTAGCCGTGACGCTCTACTTTGCCTTTTACGGCAGCTAGAAATTTCTCTTGATCAAAATCAATTTCAGGTAATAACAGCAAAACAGGCACATTGTAGTCTTCAATCAAGCCACCAGCGGCGGCTATCCAGCCGGCATGTCGCCCCATGACTTCCAATACAAATACTTTGGTCGAGGTTTTAGCCATCGAGTTGACGTCGAACGAAGCTTCTAATGCTGATACGGCAATATACTTAGCGACTGAACCAAAGCCTGGGCAGTTGTCAGTAATGGGCAGATCGTTATCGACCGTTTTAGGGATGTGAATTGCTTGTACTGGGTAACCCATTTTTTCGGATAACTGAGATACCTTGTAACAAGTATCCGCTGAGTCGCCACCACCATTGTAAAAAAAATAACCAATGTTATGTGCCTTAAAAACAGCGATGAGTCGCTCATATTCGCGTTTATTTTGTTCGAGACTTTTCATTTTAAAGCGGCATGAACCAAAGGCACCAGAGGGTGTTTGCTTAAGTGCGGCAATATCAGCAGCGGATTCAAGTGACGTATCAACGAGTGCTTCTGTTAGTGCACCAATAATACCGTTGCGACCAGCTAATACGTTACCGATGCGGTCGCTGTGTTGGCGACAGGTTTCGATAACACCACAAGCTGATGCATTGATGACCGAAGTAACTCCACCCGATTGGGCGTAGAAGGCATTTTTAATACTCATTCATTAGTACTCTTTAAAGTGTCTCAAAAATATAAAAGCAAGAGATTAGCAAGTTCACTCAGCTAATATGAACCTCTTCATACCTGCGAAGGTCAACATTCATTTTAGTCAACGGCATACGGCTGAAATGGATGACAGTTTATACAACAAAGACTGGCTCTATTTCTGAGGTAAGGTTTAATTAAGCTTTAACACTATGCTGAGTCATTTTGCTAATCGATCAAAAGTATAAAAGACCTGTCTATCAATATCAATTCAGGAAACCCAATCCAGACTCTATCGTTTTATTTATTATTAACTGTAGGGCTGACGCAGTGACTAATTAAAGCTAACGCCAACCATTTGAACCATCAGTTTTGGCTATTACAACTTAACCATTGATACCGGCAGGTCACCTAGCTTAGGAGGTAACGGTTGTCGGTGGATTGTGAACTTTTTTTGAAAAAGTGTCGTATAGTGGTAATGACAATTATAAAATTTTTGTCTGAACTTGATTAATTAGGCTATGCAGCTGATTAGTCTACTTTTTAATTTAGAGCATCACACTATGAAAAAAATAATCATTAGCGCATTCGTACTATCAGCGGCTTTAAATGCAGGAACAGCCTTAGCTGGCAGCTGCCCAATGGATCTAAGACAGATAGATTCAGCAATCGAAACATCAACGTTGGATATTGCAACAATGGACCAAGTTAAAGCGCTGCGTACCCAGAGTGAAGCATTACATAAGTCCGGTGATCATTCAGCATCAGTCGATACACTCCGTGAAGCTAAAGATATACTCGGGATTTAGTCACAAGGTTATACTGAGAGGTTGCTCTATTATATTCTTCAGAGCAATGCCTAAATTGTGATAATTATCAATGTGGCTACCGACCTTTCAATAGAGTCAATATTTTAGTGCGATCAGCATGCCCCTGAAAGAAGGAATTAAGACTAGCAAAGCATTCTACTGTGCCCAACTTCAAAAGTTGAGATGTTTCAAAACAGCGACACCAGTAGCTGGAGTAAAACCTTATCAAACATTAATCCCGCTTGCTTAAATTGTAAGCCTAGTAATTTGGCCTGAGCTCGCCCAACATCATCTAGATTTCGTTGCGTGTTGCATTGATCTATGACAAATTTTTCAGGATCGCCGAAACCGGGGGCAATCGCATGGCGCATAAATAAAACATTGGCATCAATTTCATATAACTGCGCCGTAATGGAAACTGGCTGCGAGTTAGCAAAAAGACTTTGGCCAACACCCAACCAAATAAAACTCACTAATAATAGACGACGCCACAACATTTTATAACTCTCTGGCAATATAGATTTCATCAGTCCAAGTAAATCTTGCCTAGACTTCAACTTGGTTTTGTTCTTAATTAAATGTCATTAATCAAGAGTGTTGCGACACCCTGAAGATTTAAAACACATTGGTCTTTTTAAATACCCTAATTACGATACTGTGATGCAATTTTATAATATACCTTGACTGTCGAACAAGTCGACCTTGGTGTATTATTATGTATTTAAAATGTTAGCTGTGAAGCAGTTAGACTTCGCTTAAAACATGCATTTTCACAGCGGTAAGATTATAACCATTGCCTCTTTTTTGAACGAGACTCAGCAATTTTAGTTGGAAAAAACCATGCTAAATAATGGGCACGATCAACCATTACTTGACGTTGAAGATATGAATCCAATGTTGCCAGTGACTATTCGCCAAAGAAAGCCTAATTCTATTGATCTTGATCGTATTAATGAGATCATCAAGACAGCAATAGATACCTGGCAATTATCAGAAAGGATAAAACGAATTAGTTTTCCACTGTATCGTTACCAACAGGATGACTTGATACATATGAAATTTCTAATCGCCAAAACAGAGGGTCGTGGTATCGTTGGCCTAGCGGCTTTAGAAGAAACGATTGGAACCAGGCTTCCTGACACAAGTCGCATGATGCTGCTTCATGGGTTGTATGTTGATCCCTTGTACCACCGACGAGGCGTTGCCACACAACTCCTCAATTCAGCTGAGTTAAGCGCTAGCAATGTTGGTATGACAGGTTTACTGGTGAAAGCTCAAGCTGATGCCGTCGCTTTCTTCCTTAAAAAAGGCTTTACTCAGTTGCCAGTCGAGGATGATTCTCAAGACTATGTTTACCGCTATTGGAAGCCCTCACAATGATATAAAGCTCGCTATTTTGGTGTATACAACGGGTGATAAAGTTTCATTTCCCTATTGATTTGGCATTTTACTTTGATTAGATCAATATTAAGATTGCTTTGGTGTATTTGACGGTTTTCCCGCTCGAAAACATTGGTCCCGATAAATTTTTTTTAATTGCATGACGTTGTATCTGATTATTAAGTGTTTGATTTTGGGGCAACTGCCACCACTTATCTATTGCAGTACAAGGCTATGGTTTTAGTTAGCCAGAGTCACTCAGGTTAGGAGATTAAATATGAGTATATTACAAAACATATCAATACCACCCGTCAGCCATTTGTTGGCTAATGGAAGCGTTGCTCCCCCTTCATATTCAGACTCTGAACGAACACAACTCAGAGCGCGGATAAAGCAATTGCTAATTGAAAAAAATGCCGTGCTAGTGGCGCATTATTATGTTGATGCTGAGATACAAGAGCTGGCTGAAGAAACTGGTGGCACAGTCGCAGATTCACTTGAAATGGCACGTTTTGGAACCAATCATTCAGCCTCAACGCTCGTCGTTTCAGGTGTCCGTTTTATGGGTGAAACTGCAAAAATACTCAATCCTGAAAAAACAATTATTATGCCGACACTGGAAGCAGAATGCTCCTTAGACATCAGCGCCCCTGTCGATAAGTTCAGCCAATTCTGTGATCAGAATCAAGATCGCACTGTCGTTGTTTATGCTAATACTAGTGCGGCTGTCAAAGCGCGAGCAGACTGGGTGGTCACATCGGGTAATGCAGTAGCCATCATTGAACATTTATGTGAAATAGGACAAAAAATCCTGTGGGGTCCCGATAAACATTTGGGTCGATACATACAGCAAAAAACTGGTGCAGACATGCTCATCTGGGATGGCGCCTGCATTGTCCATGAGGCGTTTAAATCAGAAACCCTAGAAAATATGAGGCAGCATTACCCGAACGCAGCGGTGCTTGTTCATCCTGAGTCACCAATGGACGTTATTGCACAAGCAGATATTGTTGGATCGACCACCCGTTTAATTCAGGCGGTCGCTGAACTACCCAATCGTCAATTTATTGTTGCAACTGATAATGGCATTTTTCACAAAATGAGGCAGATAGCTGGCGATAAGCAGCTGATCGAAGCTCCAACGGCAGGTGAAGGCGCTACTTGTGAGAGTTGCGCTCATTGCCCCTGGATGGCGATGAATAGTCTCAATAATTTGGCGGAAGCATTAGAGCAGATGGATAACGAAATCATCATTGATGAGGCGACTCGAATAAAAGCGATACGGCCGTTACTAAAGATGTTGTCTTTTAATGAAAAACAAAGCAAAGCTTAGCAGTAATTGAAGGTTCTTTAAAACCTTTTCCACTAACAACTTTTTTGTCGACTGGCCAAAAGTAGTCGGTTAAATCATTCTACTCGGAGTAGATTTTAAGCGGTTGATCAAATAGCAGCTGAATAAAAATGCGTCAAAATTAAATCACAAGTATTTCAATTTTCGAACACCAAGCATGTCGTTAATTACTGTGTAACATAATATTTTGTTAAATTTCCTAATCACATGTGACATTATTCTCAAGGGGTAAAATGAACTTTCTAATTACGGGTGGTACTGGTTTTATTGGCTCAGCTCTTTGTATTCCCTTACTGGCAGAAAAGCATAATATTGTTGTGCTTAGTCGATCTCCTGAAAAACCCCTTTCTCGCACACGAACTATAACAAGTTTAGGCCAACTTACAGATGATGATGCTTTTGACGTTGTCATTAATCTTGCTGGTGAACCGATTGCAAATAAACGGTGGAGTGATCATCAAAAGAAAAAAATCACCAATAGCCGCATAGATACCACAGAGTCACTTATTGACTATTTCAAGCAAACAAAAAATAAACCCCAATTATTAATCAATGGTTCGGCTATTGGCTATTACGGTACCAATAGGTCGAATGCTATTATTGAAGAATCCACCGATTGTGACGATAGTTTTTCTAGCCAATTATGCCAAAAGTGGGAAAAAACTGCCTTAAAAGCAGAAACGCTGGGCATTCGAACCTGTTTGCTGCGAACAGGTGTTGTGCTCGGTAAAAATGGCGGTGCATTAAGTAAGATGTTACCGCCGTTTAAGATGGGATTAGGTGGAAGAATAGGCCATGGCGAACAGTGGATGTCTTGGATTCACTTAGATGATTTGGTGGGTATTATTTTACACTGCATAGATAATGACAGCCTGAAAGGCTCTATTAACGGCACTTCTCCTAATCCAGTAACCAATGAGACAATGACTAAAGCACTGGGTGTCGCACTCAAACGTCCTACTATTTTCCCTATGCCAGAGCTAGTTGTCACGTTACTGATGGGGCAGATGGGTAAGGAGTTATTATTGGCAGGAAAAAGAATTTTACCCAGAAAAGCCTTAGACACCGGTTATAATTTTAAGTACAAAACACTTGAAGATGCGTTAAAAAATATTGTCTGAATGGCATTTAGTTACAAATATAACGACACATTTTATTGCATTCAAACATCCTACTAAAACCAATCCAAAAGCCTATTCGTTATAGCCTGTATCTGGCAGACCATAAGTTTGATACTGGACTCAATCTATGATCTGGCTTTTGGTATGGCCTGGGTTTACCATTACTAAAATGCGTTATTATCATTACCTGAAAAATTTTAATCACTCTTGGTTTTAGACCGACTAAGGATTAAGTCCCACTATAATTTAACACCTTACTAGGCTCTTTTTCGCATACGTTATTTCTATATTGAAGATGCTACCTTATATTTTTAACTGGACAAATTACCTGCGCTAAATTACTGTTACGTTATAACATTTAATTGAGGCTTCGATGAAATATATTAAAACCATTAACACCCGACTAGTCTGTCTTTTTACAATTCTGGTGTCTTTCCAATTGCTGGCAGTCGAAACGTTAGATTCCCACGAACACGGCAGTGCCAACCTCGACATCGCGATAGATAATAATATGGTTGTTATTCGATTCGAATCACCTGCCGTTAATATTATAGGTTTTGAGTACCATCCAAATAATGCAGATCAGAAATCTTTAATTTCAGCGGCTGAAAATAAATTATCTAATTTTGCTACCTCTTTTAAATTAGTGGGAGAATCAAATTGTCTGATCGTACGATCTTCTGCCGATTGGGTCTCAGAACATTCTGAACATTCAGAACATTCAGAACATTTGGAGCATTCGGAGCATTCGGAGCATTCAGAAGATGAAGAACATTCTGACCATAAAGCAATTACAGATGAAAATTTGGAGACTGAACATGCAGAGTTTATAGTTGAATTTGAATTGCAGTGTGAGCAAATTAGTAATTTGACCGCAATTGATGTTCCTTTATTGGCAATATTTCCAGCCATTGAAGAGATTGATGTTCAAGTCATTTATCTAGGGGGACAAATTAAGCAGGAATTAACGCCTAATAATACGCTTATTAGCTTAAAAAACTGATGGTAGAATCAACGCTCATTCGCCTAGATAATGTTGAATTTTGTTGGCATGCCAATGCAAAACCGAGCATTCGGTCAGGCAAACTTTGCATCGACAGGCATGAACATGTATTTATTCAAGGTACCTCTGGATCAGGCAAGTCAACCTTACTTAATATTATTGGTGGTATTGTCACACCGCAAAAGGGTCAGGTTAACGTGGTTGGAAAAGATTTTACTCAGCTAAAAGAAATAGAACGAGACAGAGTTCGAGCAGATCATATTGGTTTTATCTTTCAACAGTTCAACTTGATCCCCTACTTATCTATTTTAGAGAATGTCACACTGCCTTGCCGGTTTTCTGGTGTCAGAGCAAAAAATGCAACTGAACGCTCTGGATCGGTTAATAACGAAGCGGTTTATTTGCTAAACCGTTTATACTCAAAATCAAAATTTGGTTTTGATCGTAAAACTAGTGAGTTGAGCGTCGGTCAACAACAACGGGTTGCAGCAGCTCGAGCACTTATTGGGCAACCTCAATTAATTATTGCTGATGAACCGACATCATCTCTCGACTATGATTCACGACAAGCTTTTATGGATTTATTATTTGACGAAGTCAATACGAGTGGTTCTACCTTACTATTTGTCAGCCACGACCCAACCCAACAGCACCGGTTTGATCGAGTCGTTGAAATGTCTACCATAAACACCCGAGGCTCAGCCGACTTATGAACCTTCGATTACTCGCATGGAAAAGCCTCATTAGTCGTCGCTCGACTGCAATATTAACTGTTGCCTCAATTGCAGTAAGCGTTGTACTTTTGCTCGGCGTTGAAAAAATCCGCGTTAATGCACAAAGTAGCTTTGCAAATACTATTTCTGGAACAGATCTAATTGTCGGTGCGCGTAGTGGCTCAATTCAGCTATTGCTCTACTCAGTATTTAGAATTGGCAGCGCCACTAACAATATAAGTTGGGATAGTTATCAGACTATCGCACAAAAAAAAGGCATCAAATGGACTATTCCTATATCACTCGGTGATTCACATCGAGGTTTTCGCGTTATGGGCACTAGCAAAGATTATTTTCCATTTTACCAATATGGCCAAAAACGTAATCTTCAATTAACTTCTGGCAAGCCCTTTGATAATTTATTTGATGCGGTTATTGGTTCAGAAGTTGCAAAATCACTGCGTTATTCAGTGGGCGATGAGGTTATCATTTCACACGGTACGGTGAGCACCAGTTTTTCTGAACACAAGAATAAACCTTTCATTATCAGCGGTATCTTAGAACACACGGGTACACCCGTGGACAGGACTGTTCACGTTAGTCTAGCAGGTATTGAGGCCATGCACGTCAACTGGCAAGGGCTAGTTAAAAAAAGAACAGTCGGCAAAACACTGTCTGAAGCGAACCTGCAACCCGAGTCTATTACCGCATTTCTAATAGGACTCGACAGTAAAATAATGTCTTTTAAGCTTCAGCGCTATATAAACGAATACGCTGGCGAACCCTTACTCGCAATTTTCCCTGGCATTGCACTGCACGAAATGTGGCGTTTAATGTCAGTAGCCGAACAAGCATTGTTGATTATTTCAATATTCGTTGTGATAGCGTCGCTCACAGGCATGCTGGCAGTTTCTCTTGCGGGGCTAAATGAACGCAGGCGTGAAGTCGCTATTTTACGATCCGTCGGAGCCAGTCACTGGCATATCATGGGTTTACTCATTACTGAAACCCTACTATTAACAGTCGCAGGCATCTTGTTAGGAGCAGCCATTTTATATTCTGGCATAGGATTAAGTCAGTCAATTATCGAAGCAAACTATGGTTTATTCATAACAATCGGCTTACCCAGTCAAAAAGAGTTTGCTATGGTCTCGATTTTACTACTCACCGGTTTTTTGGTCGGCCTCATTCCTGCTTATCGGGCTTATCTTAACTCTCTAGCTGATGGCATGTCTACCCGGCTGTAAAACAGGATCGAATAATGACAGATATAAATTTTCCATTGAAGTTTCCACTCATAGCTCTTCTACTATCATGCCTAAATTTGAATGGTGCAATTGCAGTTGATTCTGATGCGCATGATTTAGGCAAAATACAATGGGAAGATTTAACACCGATTAATTGGAATCCTACTCAGATTTTTAACGATATGACCGATCAGGAATACAATGCACTTTCTGATAATGAGCTACTGCGCTTAGAAGAAGACGTTCAGGCACTACTTGATACCGCACCTGTAAACGAAACATTAAACGGTAAACGAGTAAAAATCCCAGGCTTCATATTACCTCTAGAATTTAACAACACTTTGCTTTCAGAGTTTTTACTGGTTCCCTATTTTGGGGCCTGCACTCACACCGCACCACCGCCAGCGAATCAAATAATCTTCGGTAAGTTAACGGTAGATAGTGAACTAAAAGACGTCTTTCAACCGGTCTGGATAACCGGCACACTAAAAACCAGTCGATCAAACAGTCTGCTCAATGAAGAAGGTATTACAGATGGGCTAGAAGTTCATTCAGCTTACTCAATGGCCGTTGAATCAATTGAACCTTATGTTGATTAAGCATAGCAACAATTTAGACAACTTGAAGCCGTTAAACGCCAACAATTATTTTATAGATATAAAAAGTTTAACGCATTACAAATGGATCAGGAATAGGGTCATCTGAGGTCCGTAACCAGACTGACTTAACTTTGGTGTAATCTAGTGCGGCTTCAAGTCCACCTTCACGTCCATGGCCTGACATGCCCTGACCACCAAACGGTGCGATAGGACTCACAACCCGATAAGTGTTGACCCACACTATTCCTGCTCGAATGCCGCGAATCATGCGATGGGCTCTTGTTAAGTTTTGGGTAAATACGCCTGACGCCAAACCATAGGCAGTATCATTGGCTAACTGCAGAGCCTCTGCCTCAGTATCGAAACTAACAACCGACAGGACAGGACCAAAAAACTCTGTTTTAACACAGGATGCGTTGGGTACATCGCTGCAATCGAGAATAGTCGGTGGGAAATAAAAGCCGTCACCTTCAATGGCAACACCCCCGGTGAGAAGCTTAGCACCTTGTTTTATAGATGCATCAATTATCGTGAGTGCGTGATTACGCTGCTTGACTGTGCACAGAGGCCCTATTTCAGTAGCCATATCCTGTGGGTCTCCAATAATAACTGCCTTAGCTTTTTCAACTAACTTTGATAAAAACTCATCTTTAATTCTACGACTAATGATCAATCGAGAACCAGCAACGCAGCTTTGTCCCGTTGCAGCAAAAATAGCAGATACCTGGGCATTCACAACACTGTCAATATCAACATCATCGAATACGATAAAAGGTGATTTCCCACCTAATTCTAGAGACGTCGACGCAAGGTTTTCGGCAGAGTTTCGAACAATATGGCGCGCAGTTTCAGGGCCACCGGTGAAAGCGACATGATCTACTTTTGGGTGTGAAGTCAACACTGCGCCACATTCGGCTCCAAAGCCCGTGAGAATATTCACCACGCCAGCAGGGAAACCCGCCTCATGCACTAGACGGGCAAACTCCAACATAGGAGCGGGACCTTCTTCAGAAGCTTTTAATACGATAGTACAACCAGCAGCAAGCGCCGGGCCTAGCTTGACTGCTGAAAGAAATAGCTGAGAATTCCAAGGTACTACTGCGGCAACAACGCCAATCGGCTCCCGACGCAACCATACCTCCATATCAGGTTTATCGATGGGCAAATGCTTACCTTCAATTTTATCCGCCAGCCCCGCGTAGTAACGATAGAATTCGGCAACATAGGCTATTTGCGCTCTAGTTTCGCGAATAATCTTACCGGTATCTCTCGTTTCAAGCTCAGCCAGCTTGGCTGCATTTGCCTCTACCAAGTTGGCCAGCTTAAACAATAACTTGCCCCGTGCTGTGGCAGTTAGGTCGGTCCACTGCGGCGAATACAATGCACGGTCTGCCGCCTCTACTGCAGCATTCACATCAGCTGCTTTGGCTTCCGGCATTAAAGCCCAAGGCTGCCCATTTGCTGGGTCAACGCTGGAAAACTGTGCTGAGCCATCACTAAAAACACCATCGATATACTGTTGAAATTTTTGCATTTTTAAACTGCCATCTTATGCGAGTGCACTTAACTATGAGTTGAACGAGGGCATTACATCTTTGATGAAACGTTCTAATGAGGCTTTTTTGCGTTCAAACGTCATACCAGAATCGATCCAAAAAGCGTATTCGTCATACCCTAATGCTTGGTAGGCCTTGAGCCGGCCAATGACTTCTTGCGCTTCACCTATCACACTGTTCTTGCGGTGGCTTGCGGCAGAAAACATTGGGTTATTAGCAATTTCCTCATCTGTTGGGGCTTCTATTAAACCCTGTGAAATTGGTTTTTTGTTCATAAACCAGGCACCGAAATAATTATAAAACCGATTCATTTGTTCTGCACCTAATTGTGCATCTTCTTCACTATCGGCAACATAAGTATGTCGCAGTAACATTATTTTTGGCCGAGGCATATGAGCGTTTTTCTCGCAGGCGGCATTAAACTTCGCCATTAGATCTTTGACTTCTTCATCATCATTCCACAGCGGTGTTACTTGCACATTACAACCATTGGATATAGCAAATTCGTGACTACTCGGATCACGAGCAGCGATCCAAATAGGTGGATGCGGCTTTTGTTTTGGCTTAGGTGAAGAGGTTGTTTTTGGAAACTGCCAAAATTCACCATCGTGGGTGTAATCACCTTCCCATAGTTTCTGAACTGCGGGAATAAGTTCACGCATTTTTTGCCCGGCTTGCCAGGCATCTAGTTCGGGGTCAAAGCGTTCGTACTCATAAGTATAAGCTCCTCGCGCAATGCCTAAATCAAGCCGACCATCCATAATCAAATCAGACATCGCTGCCTCACCTGCTAGTTTTATAGGATGCCAAAATGGGGCAATAATAGTCGCCGTTCCCAGACGTACATTTTTGGTTCGGCGCGCTAGGTCAACCAGGTTAAGGAATGGATTAGGGGATATAGTAAAGTTCATGGCATGATGCTCACCCGTCCAGATGGCATGCATACCACCCTTATCAGCGATGACACAAAGCTTTACAAATTCCTCGTATAACTGCTCCTGGCTTTCGTCTTTAGTAAGACGTTCCATATGTACAAATAACGAAAATTTCATGATAAACTCTCCTTCACGATAGGGCGTACTTCGCCATTATTTTGATTACCAAAATACAAACCATAATTTCCTAGCTTACTCTCTTTATCAAACCGCTCTAGCATAATTCGAACGGCTGAATCCGCTACCTTAGATAAGTTAGTTGGCGTCAAGGGCAGGAAGACACCCTTACCAGAATGGTTACTGGCAGCCTGACATAGAAAAGAAATATGCTGCTGTTCTTTATCGATCACCTCGAAAACCGAATAAATAAAGCCTGGTTTTGCGTCAGTATCATTTTGCTTGATGAGATATTCCAGAGTCGCTGTGGCACCTGTTTTTCCCACTATTTCAGAAGGTAAGTTCAAACCACCCTGATCATCTTGCTGAAAAAATACGTCACCAGAGTGCTCTATCAATGCAGAAACGACAACATCAGTGCCTTGTGAAATTATTTCGGCTTCCGTAGATGGGGTCACATAGGCACCGCGAGAGTATCCAAGACCTGGGGCTGCATTCGCTTCGAATGCCTCTACTTTGCCAATAAGAATAACGTGATCACCCGCTTCGACCTGCTTAAAACTAGAACAATCAAACCAGGCAGACACGTCCTCAATTACCGGTGAACCATGGGGTCCTTTTCGCCAGTTCACGGTACTGAACCGGTCATCCACTGGTCGAGCAAACGTATTCGAAATTTCTTTTTGCTGCTCGCAAAGAACATTAATTGCGAAACGATCTGCGTTAACTAGCACATCATAATTGGCTGAACTATTCGCCATGCAAACCAATACCAACGGTGGATCGATAGACACGCTGGTAAAAGAATTAGCGGTAAAACCCAGTGGGTTGTTATTGGCGTCATGAGTGGTGACAACGGTTACCCCGGTCATAAAGCTACCAAAGGCTTCGCGTAGAGCACGCGGTTCGAATTGACTCATGTAAATATGACCTCCACTTCGGGCTTGTTATTTGATTTGCTTACCAATGTTGTGGCAAACAAAGTTTCTAGTATGACATTAACCGCATCAAATGAGCCAACGGCGTATTAATATTGATGCTACCAAGGTCAATTTCAGCTAAGCGCGCTTCAACCACAGCGCGCACCTTTAGTCCTATTGTAAACACCATTCAACACGGCCACTCGACGAGTTAGATCAGTGTTACAAATAGCGAAGCCACCAGCAATGAACGCACCCATTGAATGTCCTGCCAAATTAATTGGGCCAGTATCGAGCACCGTGATTACAACGAAAAGCCAATCGATATAATCAGCTAATTCCAACCCCACAGACAATGGGGCACTGCCCCCATAGTTTGGCATATCGATAGCAATGGCACGCATTGATTGACTAAAGCAATCAATCTGAGGCCCCATGGATCAACACCAACACGTCTTGGCTTCCTATTCCTGCCTGATCTATCACACTTTGCCCTGCCTCTCGATAGGACAGGGCGCCATAATTAGTAGAGTAAAGAATCAAACCGCTGCAGGGTTATCGATGTCATGCCCTAACTCTTTTAAATCTTGGTAGCGATCTCCGATTCTATGATGAGGGCGTCCACCAATAGAAGCACCCAACCCTATTAAAATTTCATCGGCACCGGGGGCATCGGCAACGGACAGTTGAATAGTCAAATAATGAGACCGTCGTCCACCATCATTTTTATCCATCAATGGAATCATTACCGGTGCGTTGGCTGGACCACGCGTATTACAAAATGCGAGATAAGATTTCGCACCAACTGCGTCTCGATAATAATTGCCAAAACGTAACGTGTGAATTAACGCAGATGCATGTTCGACTTCACCATTCATGCCAACAACTGCTGTTTTACCATAACCCTCTACTTGATCTCCGCCACCAGCCGCATCTAGTATCATTTCGGTAAGCATTGCACCAAGTCCAGGGGCGCAGTCTTGAATGGCTGGTCGCAAATTTTCGACGAAGCCCTGCCCAGCCCAGGGATTTTTTATTACCGCTATAGCAGCAATAAGCTTTAATGGCGTTTCGGTAGCCTTGTCACCTTCAATAAAGGTATTTTCAATGTGAAGTAATGTTTTACGAATTTCAGCGGGCATCTGTGAATCCTAGTTAATTAAAGTTTTAGTCGAATAGTATCATGCTATGGGGTAGAACTTATGTAAGTGTAGAGCACTAGCTTTTACATTAAAGGCGATTATTTCTCAATAAACACAATGTCATAAGTCGGACAGAAACAGTCTGAATTTATGCAAAGCCAAAGCGCAA
>Ga0307995_1001365_pt1 | contig 15331 bp, 21 predicted proteins | sample EllFjometagen262_FD_203132 | JGI IMG/M metagenome (GOLD analysis project Ga0307995, IMG submission 203132) | Marine microbial communities from Ellis Fjord, Antarctic Ocean - #262 | ecosystem: Environmental > Aquatic > Marine > Unclassified | place: Southern Ocean | collected 2014-11-02
AACCGCATTACGTCTGTTGGATACGCTACGCTTGTATATCCTAATGGATTAGGTTTTAGTTTGCAAACAATAACTTTCATACCGTCTACAACTTCTTCAGAATACTTGTCGCCGTTCATTCGACGTAGTGTATTCCAGTTAATACTTGCTCGAACGTGTCCGGGCATGTTAGCTTTACCTTGCTTCTCTTCTAAGCGGCGATAGTGTCCAACTTTGTTTGCACGTTTAGGTGAACCTTTCTCCCAACCCGGGCGCTCATGGAACTGTTGACGGAACTCTGTAATACGCTCAAGCACATCACTTTGCGGCTTGTCAGTAAGTACCATTAACAATAACTCACTTAGAAACTCTTGCATAAACACAGGCGTATCACTTCTACGTAAGTCTAAGCCCATTGCTTTTACTTTACCAACCTTGCCGTCAATGTCTGTTCTAAAGCCTTCGTTGTCAACTACTAATGCTGCATAACGCTTCTTAGTAATATACAAGCCCGACTGTGCAACAATCTCGCGTCCTGCTGCAATAACAGTTGCACGACTCTTTGGACAATGATGCGACTTTGCCATCATATCAACAAATGTACTATCAACTGCTTCAGCTACTTGATCATATAACGTAATTGCTTTTTCGGTACTCCATTCAATTTTGCCTGATTCAATATCATCTTTAAGCATAGGATATGCACTAAAGTAACAAGAGTCAGTATCACCATAAATCATTGCATCACCGATATGATCATATACACCTGTAATAACTTTGTTTGCTTCTGCACTCATGTGCTTAACAATTGTACGTCCTGTAAGTGTAGTTGATTGTCCGATACGCTTGTCAAAGAATCTACAACCAGGATTAAGAATAGCACCATACAAACTGTTCAAGTTAATCTTCTTAACCAACTGTCGCTTATCCCAATACTCAGTTTCAACAGCATTGCCTGCGTCTTTTGCTTTCTTGAGATGTGCCTGCAGTTCTTTACGTTCACTGTACCAACGCTTTAGGATACCTGGAATAACACCTTCAAACTCTGTAGTAAATAATGTACCATTAGCACTAAGCATCCAAGGCATATTGCTATCAAATACAAGCTTGTATATTTCAGCACCACTTAATACATCACTGCGTCCATCTTCCCAATCAATTGTTAATGCAATGTCCTTACGTTGCTCCATAACAGCGTCATACTCTTCTGTAGCGAATCGTCCTTCCCAACTACCAGCGAAGGTTTTCTTCTTTAAGCCCATGTCTTCAGCAACACGAGCGTCACTAATCTCTGGACGTATTTGTCCTACAACAGTTTCGGGTGCCATGTTTAATGCACGAATCACTGAAGGATACAGTGAATTTAAATCCATTGAAGCAATCCATCTATGCAATCCTTTCTTAGGATATGCAACATATGCGCCAGCAGCCTGTGTAGCTTCGTCATCATACTTCTTACGATTGGGTACTTGTAAGCCTCTGTGCCATGCTTCGTTAACGATAGCTTGCTCTGTAACTGCTACAGCACCCATTGTAGTCTGAAGCATAACAGTATTAGCATGTGCTAGTTCGTTGCTTAGATCAATAAAGCGAAGCTTCTTGTCTAGTTTGTCAAGTAGTGCAGTATCCTGAATGTTATATTCAATAAACTTGCGGAAGTCGTTGTTGTAAAGTGCGTCAAGTGTTCCTTCATACGGAACTTTGTTCTCACCTACTTCAATTTCACCAATAGCATCTAGTCGATATGTGTGACGTTCTTCATAAGTGTACTTACGATATAAGTTCAAACTATCCAAGTGTACACGCCCGACTAAGTCAAACGTTTCACTTTCTTTGCCAAACTTTTCGTACATACGCTTCTTAGGAAGTTGTCCCCATAAGCAGAACCTACGTGTGTCATCTTTGCTTAGTACTCTTGCAGTTCTGTTTACAGTATACGGAATATCATATCCTTCACTGTTCCAGCCACTTAGTACGTCACTGTCTTCAATTAGTGTTAAGAAAGTATCGATCATGTCGCCTTCTTTCTCAAACAACATTACATTATCAATACCTTCAAGCTCTTTCCAAGCTTGTTCCATAGTAAGTGTCTTAGGCGGCACAGCAATACACACCATTGTGTCTAACCACTGTAAGTATACCGAGATACTTGTTATAGGCATAAACGGATCACTTGGATCAGCAAAGCCTCGCTCTGGATCAAAGTCAGTCTCAATATCAAAGAACGCAATGTTTAGTTTAGGTGCATCTTGGTTAAGATAGTTTTCACTTAAACACTGAAAGATAGGATTAATATCGCTTTCAAACAGTTCTTTGTCTCTATTAATAGCTACTTCTTTGCGGAAGTCTTTTGTGCTTTTGCACACAATACGACTCAGCGGATCGCCGTACACACTCTTGTACTTGCCACGCTGGTCCTTATAATAAAATGTATATTTTGTTGGATATTCGCGATAAGTTCTCTTACCGTCTTTACGCTCTACAACTCTAATAATGTCGGCGTTTCTATCAAACATTCCGTCTACGTAACTCATCTATTCTCCTGTTGTTGCTTCTGGCCAACTAACCTTTTACCTGCTCTTAAGTGAGCGACTCTTATAGTATACACTAGAAAGCGTATTATAGCAAGTTCTCTTTAATAATTTTTATAATTCTTTTATTATATCTTGCTCTAATGAACGCTTCGTACCCAGCCATTAGTCCTGTAGGAGCATGTGGGTTCTTTGTGTTCATCTTAAAACCTAATATACTTTGCATTATAGGAGCATTAATATTCATAAAAGAACTAGCGTCAAATCTAATAAGTTTAACTTTTTCTTCTGTGTTAAATTTAAGATACATTAATGCATCAGTAGTATTAATATCAATTGTACGTTTATTATCACGTAGTTTAAACGAAGGCTTTACAGGCCTAAACCAACTATTAATATTAAACGTTGCACTTAGGCCTATACAGTTGTCTACAAAATTACTTTGTTCGTAATACGGAGGTAACTGTGTCATTGTTAACGGCTCTTCGCAAAAGAATAAGTACGAAGGTGCCGATAACTGTATGACACCGTCTGGACCAAACTGTCCTATAAAATGCTTAATAAACTCAAAGTCTTGTTGATACTTGCTATTAATGCCTGTAAAGTCTTCACTAAACGTAATGTTCATGTCAACAGGTGAATTAATTTTAAAAGTATTTTTACTTTCGTCTATTACAGCAGGACACTTACTAGCACTAGGTCCAAAGAATTTAACAAAATCCATGCCTTTTGAAACACGTACTGGGTCAGCAAATTTTAACTCACTTATTTGATAAGTGTCCGGTACGTTGCTACCTTCTGAACCTGTTGCCCAGTAAACTGTTTTCATAGTGCATCCATTATAAGCCTACTTAATGCTATTAAATTCATCATAGTAAACCAACCAGTTAGTAGTATTACAAAGCCCGCTCTGCGCAATATAGCACTTGTTAAGCCAAATATACTACCAACTAAGTACAATGGAATAAACCATTCAGTAGCAGGGTCAAGCACTGTTACTGTTAAGACAATGCTTGCACCCACTAATAAAATAAGCTCAATTAGTTCTGCATAAAAAATCACAGGAGACAACCGGTAAGTTTCACCGAAGTAAGATATGATTCTTTTAGTAAATTGGCTTATTGTTTCAATCACTTATCATAACCCAACGTAGATACTAGTGTTTCGAGATCGTCGTACGCATCTTCGTGCTTATCCCAGTCACGGTTCTTAGCAATCTTAATTGCTTTATTAATTAAACTAGCTTTAATATCCAGTTCTTCTGCAACAGCTTTAACAGTTTCTTTTAGACCTTCACTAAGATCCTCAACTTCCTGCATTACTGTTACGCCTTCTTTAACCAAACGTTCTAGTTTAGCTTTCTCTTCTACACCGTAGGTACGGTCACTCATAAGGTTCTCTCCTTTGTTAGTTATATATTATTATAGCGCATATCGTGAAAAAAGTCAAGTAAAAACTTGACTTAATTTAGATTTATTTTTAAGATTATTTTGTAGCGTTTAGTTTGCGGTAAAGCATTTCTTTGATTGATTCATTTTTCATTGCAGCAAATCTATCTCTTTGTGCTTTTTTAGCTGCTTTGTCTTCATCACGCATCTTTGCAACAGCAGCGTCTCTACGCTCCTGCGACTTAGGGTCTGTTGCCTTAGCTGTCTTTTTTTGCTTAGGAATACTTTTACCACCATTATAAGCGCCTGCTTTAGCTGCTTGATCTGATGCTGATGATCTAGCTTCTTGAACGCCTTCGCCCATCTTAGCCATCATGGCATCAAATTGTCTTTTCTTCTTTGGATCTGCTGATATCTTTTGTAGTTGTGCAGAATGTTGTTTAAGGAAACCTTTCCAATCACCTGCTTTTGCAACAACAGGCTTTGATCCTTTTGTAGCAGGCTCTGGTTTAGCTTTGGGCGCAGCACCTATTCCAAATTTCTTCTTCAAGTATCGTTCTGCACCATCAGGAGCAGTGATGCTATTTTTAGCACTATCTTGAGCTGCTCTTGATACATCGGCAAGGTCTTCACCAACTAATTTATCAACATGTGGATGCTTGCCACGTGCTTTTGCTTTAGGCATTGGATCTTTGCCTTTAAGTTGTCCAGCACTTCCAGTCTTTTGTGATTCATTAAGTGTAACACCAGCTAGTGCAGCAAGCTCACTTAGATTATAATCACTTTCTTGTTCGCTAACAGTTTGAACAAAGTCTAGGTCCGGATCATCTGTAGCTACAACAACTGCTGCTTCTGCTGCTGCGTTTGCAGGACCGTTACCTACTGATTCAGCTAGTTGACGTAAGTCTGCTGCACGATCAGTTGGTTCTATATCAAATAGTTTTTGTTGTAATGCTGCAAAGTCCATATTAGTCTTCCCAAATCTTTGCTAGTCGGTCACCCATTGCTCTAATCTTCTCAGCTTCGCTTGCGTTACCGTTTTGTTCTACTGGATTAGGAGTATTTACTACTATTGGTGTTGGTGTTGACATTACTGACATTTCACGGTTACCATCGGTAGCACTAAAAATATCTTCATCTTCTACTTTTTTATACATATTAATATTTTAATCCTTTGGTTTTAGAATTTAGTTTAGATTGTAGTGACTCTTTATACGCATCCTTCTTTTTACCTAGTATTTTATCTTTAATTTTACCTTTGGCTTCTTCGCCGCCGCCTTCGCGTCCAGCTTTTCTTAGCTTGTCCATGCCAGCTTTACCATATTTTTTATTACCAATATGGGCTTGTAACCCTGATTCGGATACTTTATGTGCTTTACCACAGCTTTCACAAATTGCTTTACCACAGTCACAGTTACATGCTGATTCTTTTATTGCATGTTCGCCTGTTCCGCTACAGTGATCGCAATCCTTACCCTCTATTTTTCCAGTTCCTTTACATGATTTGCATGGCTTAGTATCTTTTGCTTCTACTGCCATTTCTTTAGCAGGAAGCTCTAAGTCCATCATAGGCTCATCGTCTACTTCTTGATAATCTAAGTGATGATACACACTGCCGATCATATCAGCTGATTTAGTAATCTTAGCTTGAACCCAACCTTCCAGTCCTTCAGCTTCGCTTACACCTTTTAACTTTTCGTGTAGTTTGATAGCATACTTTGCTAGTTTGTATAGTTCAGCGCGAGCCATTTGTACTTCGTGGTCTTTTTCAGCAGCGTGTGCTAAATCGCCTAAACCTTCTTTAATTTTATTGTCCATTTAACTCTCCGGAATACTTCTATATTGTATTTATACTTTTTTCTTGGTAGCTTTCTTTTTCTTAGGCTTTTTAGATCCAGGAGCACGTTTAATAACACCTATGCCACCACCAGCAAATCCATTGCCGCCATTAGGACCACCTATGCTAACTGCCATTGCACCAGCAGTATTTTCGCTTATAATATCATTCATTTTCATTTTTGTATCTCCATCGTTGCTACTTGTTTTAGTTCTTCTTCTACTTCTGCTATTAAGTATGCAGGTATATCTTGGTCGTCAAACTTAAAATGGTATCCGGTTAATATATCAATCCAAGATACATCATTAAATGCCCAAGGTATATTATTTCGTCTATTATTTTTATTTGGCATGTGTTTTTTATATAACTCTAACCGAGTTTTTAATCTTAAATGCCTATCTCTATTCGTTTGATACTTCCAAAATTTTGTATCATCTCTACTGCTTAACATATAGTGTACATCAATAAAGTCTTGGACATCTTCAATAAAGCATCGCATTTGTCCATTGTATGTTAGTGCAGTTGTTTCGTCATAGTATCTATTTCTTAGTGTTACTGCTAACATTTGTGCTGACAGTACAAACCAACTTATGCCAGTAGCTTCTAGAGGCTCAATAAAGCCTGCACTTAACCCTATTGCAACTACATTAGACTTCCACGGACTTATTAAACTCTCTGATGTAAACTCAATTGCTCTAATATCATCTTTGTCTATAGCACCTTTCCAGTAATTAATAAAGTATTCTATTGCTTCGTCTTTAGAACAGAAATTTGTATTGTATACACATCCACTACCTACTCTTGACTCTAACGGAATTGTCCAGCACCATCCATTACCCCAAGCATCTGCTGTTGTATAGCGATTAGGCTGGCTCCCGTGCGGCAAACGTGCAAACAATGCAGCATTTACATTGCCTTCGTAATTATCCGTTACTGTATTATCTATTGAATTAACAAGAACTTTACTAAACCCTGTACAGTCTACATATAGGTCGCTTTCAATGCTAACACCGTCTACAGTAATGTAATCTATTTTGCCATCGCTCATTCGTAGAGTATAATCATCAAAGTCTATTATTTCTACTACATCTTTTAAAAACTCTCTCAGATATTGTGCCATTTTATCTGCATCGATATGTAGTGCATATTCGTCATACTCAGGATGAACACGTTTATAATAATCTTCAAGTGGATAGTTATTAGGATCACGATTGTGCATTACATTATAATGGTGCGCCCTTGTATAACGGCCTTTGTCACTCAACGATGTAAAAGGATGCCAATAGTCTGTTCCGATAGTATTCCAATTTTTATAATATATACCTTTCTTTTGTGAACAGTCAACTTTGTCAATAAAGTCGTTAACATCGATCCCTGAATTACCTAACAAATCTAATAGGTCGGGTTGTGTACTTTCGCCAACCCCAACATTACTATGCTTCTTAGAGATAGCAATAGTAATTTTAGCTTCAGGCAAGTAAGTGCGTAGTGAGAGAGCAGTTAGCCAGCCTGCACTTCCGCCGCCAAAAATACAAACACTGTTAAGTTGGTTCACTTCTTGCCGTCTTTCATATTGGCGCACCAGTGATACATTTTAGCCTTCTCACCGCTTGCATTTTTAGCACGTTTGCGTAACTGTGTTACTGTGCCATTACAACTAGCACCTGACTTCTTTACTCTGCCTGGCCTGCTTTTGCCTTTTTTCTTACCATCAGCAAAGTTTTCAGTCATCCCTAAGTTAAACATTACGTTAGTACTAGAACCTTTTACTTTTTTACTTAGCGTAGGCGGACGTCCGTCTTTGTCTACTTTATTGCCAAACTTAGCAGCTTGCTTTGTAACTTCATCAGGACCAACATCGTGTGTTTGGTTCTGTTTAGTGATACGGCCAACACCTTCTATTATTTCACGTATTTTCATGTTACCAAATCTTTATTATATGAAAATCTACAGGCTTTAAAAACTTAATTTCATGTCTGCGATCTTTTAAGTCGTTGAATACAAACAGTTTAGGCGAAGCTTTAATTATTTTCTTAGCTGCGTATTGTCTTTCTCTAAACTTTTCGGTCCTTGTACCATCTTTATGTGTAGTAACTTCATTAGGAACAGTGATAATAAGGTGATACTCTTCCCGTGTAACTCTCTTCCACCAATCTTTGATTTTACTCATTTTTTACGTCCTCGGAAGCCCCGTGGCATGTTCTCACCTGTCATTTTTGGAAGGCCAAACCATAGTTCGAACCATTCTTTATCGCCGGGCTTGATGTTTTTTGATTTCATTTGCTTGACATTGCTTGCCGCAGCGTCACTAATGTTTTCTAGAGTGTACTCTGTGTAACCTTTAAATTCGTTTACACCTGCAAGTTGCTTTATGCGCTCTAGTTCATCCATTTTTACTTAAAGCTAGAGAGATATCTTCGCGTGTGATAGTATAACGCTTGCCACCACGTGACTTAATTTCTCTACCTACCATCATTTTTAATAGCTTAGATAGTTTTTCAACATCCTGTTCTTTGTCTAAGTAGTCCATAATTAAATTTTTAATATAAGGAACAAGTGAAACTTTATCTACTACAACATCAGATTCTTCAACCGGTTGTTCGTCCTTAACACCCATGCCATTACGTACTGCATCGTACATAGTTTTAGCAAGTTTTTTATCCGGGACACCTTGTGCAAATGATTCTAAGTCGCCAGCGGCTGCTGCGGCTCTCATTTTACTTGCGCTCATTCCTTCTGCACCATCTGCATCTGGATCACGCTCGCCTGCACTTACTACTTTAATTGAATTAAACTTAAATGGTACTTTGCCTGTCTTATCAGGTTGACCATTGTATGTATCGAATAACTTTTGGAAGCCATCTACTCTATCACTGCCTGCAATAAACACAACATCAGTATACCCTAAACCTTGTAGTTGTTCTAATGCTTGAATAGGAGTGCGTACTGCCTGATGACCAACGTTAATACCTGGAAAGAATTGCTTTGCTAACTTCATTTTAGTAGCAAAGTCTAAAGGATCTGTTTTAGGCTTTTGTGTTTGAGAGAGAAAAAGATAATGATCACCTTCTTGTGCTTCAATAGCAGCAACTAACTTTGCATGGCCAATAGTAGGAGGATTTAATCTTCCAAATGCCATAGCAGCAGTTTTTCCTGGTGCTTCATATAGGTCTCGTAATAACATTAGTACTGACCGTCTTTGATCATTGTCATTTCTTCACCAAATACTTTTGATATTAAGCTATCTTTATCTCCGTCTCTATATATATTTGACGGCTGTCCTAGATCAAACTTGCTACAATATGTTTCCATTGCACGACCACACACTTCACCTAAGCATTTGTTTGCATCAGGTGACTTGCCAGCGTCATGCTGATCTTTCATATTCATAATAGCAGGAAATAACTGCTTACGATAAAACATAGGATCGTTACGCATAAAGATAGCGATATCGTCTACTACATCAAACGGTAAGTTATCGTCCATTGGTTGTGCAAATTCATCTATTCTCATATTACCATTTCCTACATGACCAGTAACGTGCTTTAGTGCGCGGTCCTGGATTGTCACAATTGTGTCTAGCCCTAAACGATTTACGTGCGCCTGGGTTATTCTTTTTAATCTTCATAGCTTTGCCTTTAACACTGCTTCCGCCGTGTCCAAAGTTTACTTTTTTAACATTTTTAGTTTTTGGATCTTTAACATAAACTTTAAACTTCTTAACATCACCTTGCATAGGCTTGCCTAGTTTAACTGTACGTCCTTGATAATCTGCTTCGTCAATTGGGTCATCATCATCATTATAATACATAACACCGTACTGTTCATAAAATTCGTCATCATCGTCGTACGTTTCTTCGACTATATCTTCACCAATGTCTGTACTAACTTCGATATCAAAGTCTTCGTAGCCTTGTTCAAACATCATATTAGCAAGCTTAGTAGCATACTCGTCTGACTCTTCTTCGCTTAACTGACGGGGAAGCGGTATTTGGTATACAGTTGCCCCTTGCTCTGATTCATATAGATCAGTTCCAGGAAAGATTGATTCGTCTAGCTGCTTTGCTGACTCTTGTTTTTCCATTACTATTCTTACAAAGTGTTCCATTTCGTCTACCTTAATGATTTAATACTATTGAACTAACTGTGCCGTCGGTATAAACTACTTTGGCTCTAATCCATACATAATTGCCAGTAAAACTTGCAATTTTACTTGCTGTCTCTTGCGCAGCAGTATAGGCATGGACATCAAACCAATCAGCTTCAACAGGAGTAACTGCAAGAGTTCCTTGTATAGTTATTGTGCCTGTCAATCCGGCGTATGTGTACTGTATACTATGAAACCCATCACTGCGTCCGTAGTAGCCATCGCCTTTAAAGTTTGTACCAGTAACAGTCGTAGATGTGCTGTCCCCTGGATGAGTATTACTTGATAAAATTATTTCACTGTTAGCTGTCATACTACTATTTATCAATATCTTCTTTGTAAACTAATTTTTCGACACACCGAATACTGTTGCCGGCTAGTATAGTTATAAGGTGCAACACCTTGTCATCACGAATATACATGTAAAGTCCGTTCAAATATCCATAACTTTCTAAACTTTCTAGAGCAATGTGTCCCATCTTGCATTTGTCTTTATTTCCGCGTATCCAATTTGCAAAATCCTGGCCGATACGGTTAGAATTAAACCAGACTTTCAAAGGTAATTCCGGGCGCGTATCGACTATAATAATCTTAGCATTGCTTCTAAGAGCATCTATATAATCTGCATTAGGCTCCCAAAACTCAATTTGCCTCGTCCTTAACTTACTAGCTAAGGTTAATAAGAACGTTTTGCTATTAGAGAACAATGTAACAGTACATCCTGGATCAATTCTTAGCTTATACTCATTAGAATATTTTAATGTAGTATAAAGCTCCATTGCATCTAGATAATCACTAATATCGATTGATACTTCAGTCCGCCATTGCTTCTTAAATAGCGGCTGATTATTACGATATAACTCTGTTAGCTGGTCAAGTTGATTTCTTGCATAGCTTAGTTTTTCTTTCTTTTGTAACTCTGTTCTAAATATGACATTTAGTTCATTTCGGAGTACCAATTTATAAAGGTACTCCGAATAGAACAGCTTACGTGTTTCACACAGTTTCAGTGAGTAATTCATGTGAGGCATCCAACACTAATTTACCATCTTTAAGATCAATTGCAATAGTTCCGCCATTCTTTAACGATCCAAACAATATCTCTTTACTCAACGGACGTTTAATGTCACGATCAATAACACGCTGTAGTGGTCTTGCACCCATTTTAGGGTCGAAGCCTTCGTCAACTAAATGGTCAAGTGCTTCGTCAGTAACAGTAATATTAATACCTTTGTCCTTAACCATGTCTTTAAGTTCAACAAGGAACTTGCCAACAATCTTCATCATAACAGGCTTACCTAGACTTGCAAATGTAATCACACCATCTAAACGATTGCGGAACTCTGGACTAAAGTACTTTTTAAGTGCTTTATCTTCGTACACATGCTCATTATCTTTGCCAAAGCCAATGGTATTTTTCTCAGCATCTTTAGCACCTAAGTTAGTTGTAAGGATTAATGTACAATTACGCGCATCTGCTTCCTTACCATTAGATCCTGTGATCTTACCATTGTCCATTACTTGCAACAAGATTTGTGAAACATCTGGATGTGCTTTTTCAATCTCATCTAGTAGTAATACACAGTTAGGTGACTCTTGTAGCTTAGTAATTAAGATGCCTGCGTTCTCTTCGTGTCCTACATAGCCTGGAGGTGAACCAATTAGCTTACTTACACTGTGCTTTTCCATGTATTCACTCATATCAATACGTACAAGTTTAACACCAAGTTGACTAGCAAGTGCTTTGGCTGTTTCAGTTTTACCTGTGCCTGTCGGACCCATAAACACAAACGCACCTACTGGCTTATCGTCTGCTTTAAGCCCTGCTTGACTAACAAGTATCTTATCTACAATTTGTTCAATTGCAGTATCTTGTCCGTAAACAACTTTCTTAATATTCTCTTCAAGATTAGCAAGATTACTTGTTTCTTTTTCGGCTACTAGTTCGGCTGGTAAGTCGAGCATTTTAGCAATTTCAAACTGAATCTCTTCTTCGTCAACAATCTTCTCACCTTCAACAACATTGTTAACTTTAAAGCGTGAACACGCAACATCAATTAAGTCAATTGCTTTATCAGGAAGTTTCTTATCGCTTTGATACTTAACACTAAGTTTTACAGCAGCAGCAATAGCTTTGTCTGTAATAGTAGTACCGTGATGATCTTCATAATACTTCTTAATGCCTTGTAAGATTTCGTTAGTAGTTTCTGCACTAGGTTCACCAATAACAACACGCTGGAATCGACGCATTAATGCACGATCCTTTTCGAAGTACTTGCGATACTCTTCCCAAGTAGTTGACGCAACAACTTTTAAGTCGCCTTTAGTAAGTGCAGGCTTTAACATATTAGCAAGATCATTACTACTGCCGCCACCTGCTGCACCAGCGCCACTCATCATATGTGCTTCGTCGACAAACATAATAGTTTTGCCTTGTTTAGTAAGTGCTTGCATAACAAGTTTAAAGCGTTCTTCAAAGTCGCCGCGATACTTACTGCCGGCAAGCATTGCACCAATGTCTAAGTTGTATACTTTATACTCTTTAAGAAACTCAGGTACAGTGCCTTGCTCAATGTTATAAGCAAGACCTTCAGCAATGGCTGTTTTACCAACTCCTGGATCACCTACCATAAGTACGTTGTTCTTTTGTCTACGTCCTAGTGCAAGTGCAAGACTTTCAAGCTCTTCTCCTCGTCCAATAATAGGATCAACCTTTCCACGTTTAACTTGATCGTTAAGATTGGTTGTAAATGCACGTAACGCTCTACGCGCTTCACCTGACATTTCTTCATCTTGATCGTTATCTTCTTCAAGCTCATTGTTAAGGAAATCCGCAAACTTCTGCTTCTCAATTCCACCTTTTTCAAGATAGTATGTACATATACTCTTCTTTTCAGACAGCATAGAAAGTAGTACATCAGTTAAATCAATATGCGATCGGCCAGCGAAAAGCACTTGCGTAAATGCACGATTAAGCACACGTTCTACAGTTGCAGTTTTTTTAGGCTTATATGATTCTAGATCAGTTTTAATCTCGTCACACTGCGTCTTGAGATGATGCTCAAGATTATGCTTAATGTAATCAACATCGGCACCAAACATTGTTAATACGTTAATATGATTTTCTTCACAAAACATTGCATACAGCAAGTGCTCTAACGTTACATATTCATGTTTCAACTTGCTTGCATCTTTAATACTTTTATCAAATACTAGTTGTAATTCTTTGCTTGGTTCTACCATAGTAGTTATAGGTCCTTTTTAATTTCGTGTAGTCTGCTTAGTACGTCTAAGTCATTTATAACAGGTATTGTTGCTTCGACTGTAACAAATAACTTGCCTCTTCGCCGAGTTTGCATATTAGGCATGCCATAATCTGGTATGCCAAATGTTGTGCCTATTTGTGTGCCTTTTGGAATTTTAATTTCAAGTCTTTTGTTTTCTAGTGTTGTAACTAGTATAACACACCCTGTCAAAAAATCCAAGACATTTATTACTTTTTTAACAATTAAATTGTCGTTATCTCGCTCCCAGTCTTTCTTCTTGTGAACAAAGATTCGAACATTTAAATTACCACGTGGTATTGCTGGATGGCCTTCATCGCCAAGTCCCTCATATTGTACAGTATCTCCGTGCTTTGCTCCTGCCGGAACGTCCACTGTAACCGTTTCCGTTCTTCCTGTACTAAGTGCATAACTAATAATTAAATTCTTACCAGTTAATACGTCTTCTAAATTAATATTTGCTCGTACATCAATGTCTCTATTTCTAGGAGTACGCTGTTGAAACCCTTGATTAAACATATGCTCAAACGGTGAATTAGCAAACGGGTTTTGTTGCCCACGATGTTGTCCATACATATCTTGAGCAGAGTGTGGATGATCATATGCATTACGTTTATCAGAATTACTTAGTACTTCGTATGCTTGTGTAACGTCTTTAAACTTTTGTTCGTTGCCACCCCGGTCCGGATGATTTGCCATAGCTAGTTTGCGATAAGCTTTTTTAATTTCTTCGGGGGATGCGTTACGATTAACGCCAAGGGTATTGTAATAGTCCATACATTTACTTATCGTACGAACTATTACATTTTTACATTACTGATTTACTTTTTAGCTATTGCTTCTTTAGCGTAGAACGCTGCAACAATTGCTGCTACTGAAACAAAGTACGTAGGAGCCATTGAACCTAGTATTTTTCCAGCTTCGTCTAGTCCTGCAAGTATTGCAATTACAACAGCAAATGGGTATAGTAGCATACCAAATAGTGCAAACCATGCCATATTACGTTGTGCGTCACGCATTAGGTCTTCGTCTTCTAACCGCTTGCGTTTAAATTCAAGATCCATCGATGCTTCTTCTGCAGAGATGTGCCCGTCTCCGTTAGTGTCCATTTTAGATGCTGTGTCAGCATCCATTGTTACATTTTTCTTTTCTTGTGTCTTTTCTTCAGCCATGCTATTATCCCTTTTTTCCATTTTTAAGTTCGGTTATTGCTTCGCCGTTTTGTGCGATGAGTTGTCCGTTGTTTGCCGGAGTATTATCGAATATTATTTTTTCTAGTTTTAAACTAGAAATACGTTCGTTTGGAACATAACGCCAGCAATAATCACCTGCAAATTCACCTCGAGATTTATGTATGCCAAATACAGTTGTTGTGTTTCCTATTTTAACAATAAGAGCTCGTTCGCCGTCTAGTATTACCTTATCTCCTTCTTGGAAATCTTTGTTCATTTTAAAAGACATTCCTTTGGCAATGCTAGATGCATAATCTTTAAACATCAATGTTACAACTAGTGCAACTAATGCACCAATAAACGGCATAGCAAGTTCTGTAAGTTCTACTCCTACAGCGCCTGCGCTCAATATATCAGCGTCCATTTTTACTGCCCTCTAGATTTTTTATTCGCTGCTCTAATTCATCAATCTTTTCAGTTACATGTGGGTACTTCTTGCGCCAGGCTTCTGGATCATCTTGAAGCCAAGTTAGTTTCCATCTTACCACAAGGTAATCTAGTATCGCGTCAAACTTTGCGTACCCTGCTAACCCTGCTTTAGTGTTTTTGAACCATGCTAGAAAAGCCGCACCTAAAAGAGCACCTGCTATACTAGTATAAATCCACATCGTATCGGAGAAAAGACTATCAATTATATACATGTTAATATTTATCGTATATTAGTCAAAAGGGTTAAGATCGTTAAGTTTAAAAGAGCTCGCAGGTGCCGCGGCGTCTGCTTCTTCCTCTGCTATACGTTGTGCTTCTGCGTCATCAAGCACTTGTATAGATGCTTTATAATAGTTGTCGTATGCTACAATAATTTGCTGTTGTTGCTGTACTAGCGCACGAATATCACTAAAGTTTAAACCTAAGTTTTCGTAACCTTGTGCAGTTAGTCCAAATACTGCCAACGGAGCGCCTCCTGCTGTTAGTTTAGCAATTTGAGCATCA
>Ga0307995_1001371_pt1 | contig 15290 bp, 11 predicted proteins | sample EllFjometagen262_FD_203132 | JGI IMG/M metagenome (GOLD analysis project Ga0307995, IMG submission 203132) | Marine microbial communities from Ellis Fjord, Antarctic Ocean - #262 | ecosystem: Environmental > Aquatic > Marine > Unclassified | place: Southern Ocean | collected 2014-11-02
AGTTATGCGTTTGCTGCTGATATGCGATATTGCGGTCAACAGGATGATTTGACTGTTACTTTGTCGAATGATCCGAGAATCGCTCGAGATACCTCGAATCTTCGCGCTGATTTTGATAAAGCATATAGACTCCTATACGGTAATTGTCTGGATGATATGGAAGTCGAGGTAGTCTGTTGGCGCGTCACTGCTGTAGGTGAAAAGACGGGCCGTGAGGCCAATGTTGCCCTGACGAAAATACCAGCAAAGGCGAAATCAAGTCGTATGGTTTTTTATAATAATGAAAATATTGACGTGCCTATTTACGACCGACAAACGCTCGCGTCGGAGCAAAAAATAGTCGGTCCCGTGATTATTGAAGAGCGCGAAACTACGGTGTTTGTATTGCCTGGTTGGAATCTGCGTGTTCACGAGGACGGCAGTCTTATAGCTAAAAAACTAGATGGGAGTAGCTACTGATATGGATGGCATTCAGTTAGAAATCATGTGGAGTAACATGATTAGTATCGTCGATGACCAAGCCAAAGCACTAAAGCGCACCGCATTTAGCCCTATTGTCAGAGAAGCAGGCGATTTAGCAACGGCTTTATTCGATTCAGAGGGGCGAATGGTAGCGCAGGCGCTCACAGGCACGCCGGGCCATATTAACTCTCTAGGTGCAGCCGCTAGTAAAATGCTTAAGGTTATTTCAAAAGATGAGCTTTATCCAGGCGACGTGCTGATTACAAATGATCCGTGGCTTTCTGCGGGGCACTTTTTCGATATTACCCTGCTTACTCCGATCTTCCGCGATAGTCGGATTATTGGTTTTTGTGGTTCGACTATTCACCACACCGATATCGGTGGATATGGGGTCGGCACAGGAGCTCGCGATATACACGAGGAAGGTTTGTGGATACCTGTCATGAAGTTCTATATTGACGGTAAGCCTAACGAAACTTTACATACAATAATCCGTAGAAATACGCGAACGCCTATAGCGATTTTTGGTGATCTTGGAGCCCAATTTGCGAGTGGCAATACGGGGGGCGAAAGATTAAATGCGATGTGTGAACGTCATGGGTTGATGAATATTGATGATTTATCAGCAGAGATCATTGAACGCTCTGAAAATGCGACTAGAGAGGCCATTCGTGAGTTACCTGCTGGAACGCAGTATGGAGAGTCGATGTTCGATGTACCTGGTGGTGACATTATCACACTAAAAACGGCGGTAACTGTCGATACTGACGAGGGGGAGATTACTATTGATTTCGAGGGCAGTTCGGGGCCGAGTGATTTGGGGATCAATGTCGTGGAAGCCTACACCCATGCGTATGCAACATTTGCGGTGCGGAGTATCTTAAACCCTGACTTACCTAATAATGCGGGGAGCTTACTGCCGATTAAACTTAAGCTACCTGATAGCTGCATTATTAATGCGCGTTATCCTTCACCAGTCAATGCACGTCATGTAGTCGGTATGTATGTCCCTTTCCCAATCTTGAAGGCTCTTGGGAAAATCGTTCCAGAACGTATTCTTGCAGAGGGTTCAGGTGCCGTCTGGACGATTCAAGTGCAAGGCCTAGATAGTGATGGCGAACCATTTACGAGTTCAATGTTTAACTACTCTGGAGGGATGGGAGCACGGGCTACGAAGCACGGCTTATCCGCTACCTGCTACCCAACAGGTGTCTCAGCTGTGCCAATTGAGGTACTTGAGGCGTCTATCCCAATAGAATTCACAGAAAAAGAACTTATTCTGGGCAGTGGTGGACGAGGCGAGTACAACGGGGGTGATGGTCAATCGATCGGGTTTCGAATGCGTTCTGGTGCGTCCTGGGCGCTGAATGCGATTCCCAGTCGATTGAAAATTCAACCCGAGGGTTATAATGGCGGCCAGCCAGGAGCGAAAGGTTATTTCTTAATTAATGGCAAACCTGCGTTGGAAGCTCGAAAAATCACTATGAAGTCCTCGGATGAGGTTCTGATGAAAACGCCTGGTGGGGGCGGTATGGGTACCCCATTGTCAGTTGATAGATGAGCCCGGCCCGCACTAAGACCTGAGCCTGCGGTATATGTTGCTATTAAGTCAAATAGCAAAGAGAAATTTTTTAAGACTTTATAACTAGGAGTACAAAATATGGCTTACCCGAACACGCTTATTTTCGTTGATTTACCCTCTGATGATCCGGAAGCGGCAGGAAATTTCTACGCTGAGGTTTTCGGTTGGGAAAACGACCCTCGCCCTGGCGAATTTCATCGTATGGTGCCTGGTCAGAATTTCGTTGGACCCGACGGCAAGCAAAGTGAAATTGGTAACTTACATCTTGGCATTAATAACTCAGCAAATATGCGCCCGCATCCTGAGCCTAATGGCGTTGAGCCCAGAGAATTAAGTCGAGAGGGACGTAAACCGAGGATCTTTATCTTGGTGAGTGACGATGATTCCGCTGATCGAATTATGACTACTGCAGTCCAACTTGGTGCCAAAATCCTTTGGAGAAATCACTATTGGACGGAGTTTAATGGTTATAACGATGCCTTTCGGGATCCTTGGGGAAATGACATTATTCTTTGGAGCAAGGCTGGTTTAAATCCTCAAATCCCCGAACACTTTACCCGAGAGTAAGCTTTTATAGTCGCAGATTAGAATTGGTCCAAAATATTACTTTATTAGGGAAATTTTTAACATAGGCTCTTTTCTCTCAACTGTTATGTGCCACCCGGAAAGAGGTTGGCGATTTTACTGACATATAAAGTTAGGTTGTGTTTTAGGATCAGTTATATGTAGGGAGCATTAAAATGAATATTGCCAATCATATGGTGCGAGCGGGTCTTGCTTTTGGAGATCGGCCTGCTATCGCTGAAGGAGTAATCGAAAAGTATGATTATCGTACATTAGCTAGTCGGGTTTCTCGTTTAGCCGGCGCATTGACAAATGAGTTGGGGGCCATCAAGGGCGATAGAGTGGCATTAGTACTAAGCAATTGCAGCCAGTATATAGAGATTTTGTATGCGTGTTGGCACGCAGGACTGGTCGTGGTGCCAATCAATGCAAAATTACACAGCACTGATTTTATTTATATGTTGAACAAAAGTGGTGCCGTAATATGCTTTACGTCGGCTAATGTAATTGAGAATTTGCAGTCTGCTGAAAAATGCCAAGTTCAACATTTTTTTGAGGTAGGTAGCGAGGCTTATATTCAGTTATTTCAGTATGAGGCTATGGAGCCTGTTCATTGTGAGGAACGCGATTCTGCTTGGATCTTTTATACTAGTGGAACCACGGGGCGACCAAAGGGCGCAGTGTTAACTCATCGCAATTTAAGTGCAATGAGTAAATGTTACTTTACTGATGTAGATCTAGGATCTCCTTGGGAGGCGATCTTACATGCGGCGCCTATGAGCCATGGGTCGGGGCTCTATGCGCTTGCTCACGTGATCCAAGGTAGTTGCCATGTAATCGCTAGTAGTGGTGCGTTTGATCCTGCAGAAATCTTCCAACTCATTGAGCATTGGCCTAATATCGTTTTATTTGCGGCTCCAACGATGGTTAAGCGATTAGTGGAATTCTCTGGAGATGTGAATACAGCTAACCTCAAAACGATTATTTATGGAGGAGGACCAATGTATGTTGATGATTTATTGGCAGGTATAGATAGGTTTGGCCCAAAGTTTTCGCAACTTTATGGTCAAGGGGAGAGTCCAATGACTATAACGGCCATGAGTATGGCATTTCATGCTGACAAGAAGCACCCTCGCTGGCTAAAGCGCCTTGCATCGGTCGGGATACCTCAAACAGGAATAGAGGTCAAAATAGTTGGTGAGGATGCTACTCAGCTCTCAGTCGGAGAAGTGGGAGAGATTGTCGTTCGTGGTGACACTGTAATGAGCGGATACTGGAACGATACTCAAGCGAGCGAATCAGCTTTGCAAGGAGGTTGGTTGTTTACTGGCGATTACGGATTTTTTGACGGTGATGGTTTTTTAACACTAAAAGGTCGTGCTAATGACGTCATTATATCCGGAGGAACCAATATTTATCCTCGGGAAGTGGAAGAGGTATTAGTGCGACATCCTTCCATATTCGAAGTTTCGATCATTGGCCGAAAAGATCGAGAGTGGGGGGAAATCGTCATAGCCTATATCGTACTGACTAATAAGCATACATTAGATTTGGAAACTTTAGATCAGTACTGTATTGATAAAATGGCGCGTTTTAAACGACCGAGGTACTACAGAATAGTAGATTTGTTACCTAAAAATAGTTACGGTAAGATTTTAAAAACTGAGCTTCATTCTCGTGAGGCATTAATTCTTGATAATATTTAAGCTTTGAGTAATTTCAATCTTTTAAGAGGGCTAAGTTATGAGTAATGAAAAAGAAGAAAAAGAATTTCAAGAGAATAATGAATTTCATGTGCCGAAATCAACATGGACACACATTGCACTGCACGCTAAAAATATCGACAAAATGATTGCATGGTATGAGCAATATACTCATCTAACACTACTCTATAAGGAAGAAGATGAAAATGGTTATGGCGCCTGGCTCGGAGATAAATCAAAAAGTGAAAACCCATTTGTACTAGTGCTTCAACAGTTTTTTGATGGACATGATCCGTTTGCCCCAATAAAACATCCGACTCTTGGGCCTTTTGCTCACATTGGTATTGAAATGCCTGATAAAAAATCGATCGATGATATTGGCGCGATAGCAAAAGATGCAGGTTGTCTCATCCTTGGCCCTATAAAAATGCCTAAGCGCATTGGGTATATCTGTTTCTTGCGCGACCCAGAGGGCAATACGGTGGAGTTTTCATTCGATCAGGGTGTTTACACAAAAGCTAAAGAAATTTGGGGCTAGTCCATTCGTTAAGTAATAAATAATAAGGAGATATAGCTTGAAAGCACTCATATACAAACAACCTGGTCCGGACGCTCTAAGCTACGTCGAGGTGCCAGATCCTGAACCGGGTTTACGTGATGTCGTATTGCGTGTAGCCGCTTCAACTGTCAATCATTTAGATGTAATTCAGCGGAATGGGTGGTTCACCATGCCTGGTTTTACTCTCCCACATATTTCGGGTATGGACGTCGCCGGGACAGTTATAAAGATAGGTGATGCGGTTACGAGTGTTAAAGTTGGTGATAGGGTTATTGTAGACCCGTCGTTAACTCAAGTTCCTGAAGATTCTAAACTAAGTGGTCGTGGCGATCTCTATGGTGAGTTAGGCGTTATAGGCGCTAATGTTGATGGCGGGTATGCAGAAAAATGTCTGGCCCCGGATACCCATCTCTATCCAATTCCAGATGGCATGTCGTGGCATGAGGCGGTTACCTTTCCTACTGTTTGGATGACCGCTCATCATGCGCTTTTTGACGTTGCAGATCTTCAGGCGGGCGAAACAATTATGATTCATGCCGCTGGTAGTGGCGTTTCTATGGCGGGTATTCAATTAGCTAAGAAGGCTGGCGCCATTGTATTAGCGACGGCGGGTAGTGCAGGTAAATGTAAAAAAGCGCTGGAACTAGGTGCCGATTATACCTGTAATAATAGAGATACAGATGTTGCTGCCTGGGCACGAAAAATAACTACAGGCAGAGGCGTGAACGTAGTCTTTGACCATGTTGGTGAGGCGCTTTGGTCGGCGTCTATGTTTTCGTTGGCCCCGCGGGGTCGTCTAGTAAACTGTGGTGGCACCTCTGGTAATGCACCAGTAATTCCTAATTTGGGCTACATGTACCATATGGGTCTGAGACTAATGGGTTCTGATCCTTATCGGTATGAGGAATTTGGGGCTGCATGGCAAAAATATTGTGCTGGTAATTTTGACTCTGTCATCGATAGTATATTTGCACTAGCCGAAGGCCATCAAGCCCAAGAAAAATTACATAGTGGTAACTTTTTTGGAAAGATTATTTTGGAGCCATGAGATAGATATGAAAGCCGATACACCATATCCTGAGATTAAGAAAACCCATACTATGGCCCACAACGGTAGACCTTGGCGTGATCATAAACCGCCGCCCTCCGGTCCAGTCTGGGATATTATTACTGCGGGTAATAAATATTGGATGTTGGTAGCGGCTATTGATCTAGATATTTTTGATGCACTAGGAGAAAGGGGAAGACAAACTATAGAAGACCTTTCGGTGTATCTAAATGTTTCAAGTTCTCACTTGCAGCACCTAATGGATTGTATGGTCACTTTGGGCTTTCTCGATCAAATTAACAATCAGTATGAATTAACGGAAATGGCAGAGCGGTATCTCTGTCGCAATGGCGCTGCTTCGATGGCCTCATTGGTCCGTGTTTCTCCTGGGCCTCTTGAGAATTGGATGAATCTGGCCGAAACAATTCGCTCAGGCACCGTCAGTACCCCCATTGAAGATAATATCGCTGGGGTCTATGGGCCACTGGTAAGCGCCACCTATCCTACCCAGCATCGAGTTGCCACTCGCTTAGGAGATAGTGTTGGCTGGCGGCGGCGACCGGCAATGAAGATTCTTGATTTGGGCGCAGGTTGTGCGCCTTGGTCAATAGCTGCAATGCAACAATCGGCAAATTCAACAGCGGTGATAAACGATTTTCCCGAAATTATTGGTCGAGCCAAAGATAAAGTAGGGGAAATGGGCTTACTTCCCCGAAGTGAATTTAGGCCGGGGAATTTTCATGATATTCAATTTGAGTCCGCTAGCTATGATCTTATTATACTCGGTCATATATGCCGAACCGAAGGGCATATGTTAGCGAAGGAATTGATTGCTCGTGCAGTTGAGGCGCTTAAACCAGGTGGGCAAATAGTGGTGGCCGACTATTTCGCAGATAATGAGCGCAAACTGAATGCTTTTGGCGTACAAATGGGTATGAATATGGTGGCAAATACAATGCGTGGGGCTGTAATTACCCACGAGCAAATTTTTAGTTGGCTTTCATCTCAAGCGCTTGAAATGATTAGAATGGTTGAGCCGATAGGATTTAATACTGTTTACGTTGCGAATAAAATAAATAGGTAAAAGGAGTAAACTATGGCCTCACAAGTCCCTCAAAATATTGATATATTAATTGATGCTTGGTATGTCGTCACAATGAATGAGGCCCGAGATATTATCTATCGTGGATCAGTAGCTATCTCTGGTGACAAAATTATAGATATTGGAAAGACGGTCGACCTAGAGAAAAAATATGTCGCTGCCCAGCGTATTGGCGGTGATCGGTTTGTAGTAACGCCGGGTTTGATTAATACACATATTCATATCACTGGCGAGCCTATTACTCGCGGATATGTTCCAGACGATATCCCGTTTGAAGAGAACGTTTATGAATGGCTATGCCCGCTTTATGCGTTGCAAGATGCTAGTGAAGAAAAGGTGTCAGCAACCTTAGCGGCCGCGGAGATGCTTAGGAGCGGAACTACCTGTTTTCTTGAGGCGGGCACTATTAATTATCTTGACGAGGTCACAGAGGAATTGTCGACGCTAGGGATTCGCGGCCGAGTGGGGAAGTGGGTCTGGGACCTACCGCCAGAACCATCGGTCTATCGCCAGACAACGGACCAAGCTATTTCGAACTTGCAGCGTCAGCTTGAAAAACACAATAACCCAGGCGCTCTGATTTCGGCCTGGAGCACTGTTGTTGGACACACAACGGCTAGTGATCCTTTATGGCGAGCGGCAAAAGCTCTGTCAGATGAGCATAATGTCGGATTTAGCTTTCATATGTCTCCTGCAAATTCTGATCCAGAGGGTTTTATTTCTGAGTTCGGTCAGCGTCCGATTGTCCATCTTGCAGACATTGGTGTGCTTGATCATAAGTGTGCTTTGACTCACTGCGTTCGAGTAAGTGATAAAGAAATAGATATCTTGGCACAAGTGGGTGCTAACGTTGCACATTGTCCAACTACAGCGCTTAAGGTAGCGTACGGTGTGACTCAGGTGGGAAAATTTCCAGAAATGGTCCAGAAGGGGATTAATGTATCTATAGGTACCGATGGCAACAACGCTTCAAATTATTCAGACCTAATGCGGGCAACATATTTGGTCGCTGGATTGTTTAAGGATGCGAGAGAAGATCCCGAGATGTTTCCAGCTGAAAAAGCTTTCGAAATGGCAACCTTAGGTGGAGCACGGACAATGTTATTAGAAGATCAAATCGGTTCTATAGAGGTCGGTAAAAAAGCGGACCTCGTGCTACATGACACGGATCGTCCCGAATGGAGGCCTTTATTAAATGTCATGAATCAGTTAGTTTGGTCAGCCGATGGGCGTGGTGTCCATACTGTAATAGTAGATGGTAAGATAGTTGTCGAAGGGGGACATTGCACCACAATTGATGAACCAAAACTATGGGCTGATGCACAACGTATGGGAGGGTCGATCACCGCTAGGTCTGGATTGCCCGATAAGGCAAAATACCCTATGATTTAAATATTCATGTGAAGTCCTGAACTAAAAAAGACTATTATAAAATGAGTAGATGGATAACATCATTAGACTATAGTGAAAATAGTGTCCTCGGCGATGAGGGGTCAGATGCTTGGAAGTTCAGTCTGGATGCTTGCCCCGTAGAAAAGCGAGTAGCACTGTGGCGTGAGAACATGGGACGAATCTGTTTACCCATCGGTGAGATTCCCGCTGAGGAGTCATTTTACGGGTCGGTCTCTTATCATAAATCTTCTTTAGGGATGGAGTTTTCCCTAGTCGACTCTGCAGCACATGAAATTTCAGGAAGATATCTAGAGCAATCAGATGCTGTCTGGTTGATTGTGGTTCTCGATGGACAAGGGAAGCTCTTATATGACGATGAATGCCAAGACTTAGAATCGGGCGATATAGCATATGGCCCATGTCGCAGGGATGCGACTATTCGTTTTAACGTAAATTTTCGCGTCCTGCATGTGCGTATACCACGTTTGACGCTTAGTGCACGTGTACTGAAACCGCTGCTGCTAAATATTGGCGTTAGGCATACCTGCACAGGGATTGATCATGTCTTCTTAGGGATGCTTCGGGCACTGTCAGAAACTCTAGATACTATGACGACTAGCGATCTTAGACCTGTTGAATTAGCCTTAACTGAGTTCTTGATAGGCAGCTTAAGAGATGAACCTGCTGCGTTTGGCCTCGAGGGGGCGGCTGGCATTAGGTCTAGTCTCTTTCACTCTATCTGTCAGAGTATTGAGACAATGCTTAGTGATCCAGACATCAGCCTTGCTTATGTCGCGAAGGTGAATAACATTTCCACACGATATTTACAGAAGCTTTTTGCTGGTGAGAATACGAGGTTTAGTTATTATTTACGGAGCCGCAGACTAGAACGCTGCCGTGCAGATCTGCGTAATCCGGTTCACAGCCAGTTGTCTATTTCAGAGATTTGTTTTCGCTGGGGTTTTAATGGATCCGCACATTTTAGTCGCGTATTTCGTGCTATGTACTCCGTTTGTCCCCGTGAATATCGTTATAGTGACAGCCAAGTAAATATGAGCTTATGATACTGATATCAATCAAATAGTATTATTAGCTATTCTTAACTATGCCATTGCCTTTATAAGCGTTTTTAGTGAGCTAACACACAGAAGCCTTGGACAAATCTAAGGCTTCTGTGGGTTAGCTCTTACTGGATTATTTCCGAAAAATACAGCTCAGTTACCAGCGAAACTTTATAGAAGCAATTACCTCACGCGGTGGGATATATTCATTGCTTGTTGACCAGATGCCGAATGGATTATTGAATATATTATTGACTCCATCCTCATCCGTAACATTTGATATTATTAGTCCAAAGGTGAGTGGTGATGCGACCATATCATAAGAAAAACTAATATTTACGATATCGTAACTTGGCACTCGGTCATATAGAGGATTGTTAAATATGCGTGCATACATTTCCCCACGATGGATCAGCTCAATTTTAGAACTTAATGTTCCGTTCTCACTAAACTCATGCGTGTTAGTTATCCCAATCCGAGCCATTATATCTGGCATCTTGGCTGGCTCGTTCCCTTTAAGGTTATTACCAGCCATCAACCCCATTTTCGTACCAAATCCGGCATCAGTGTAGTGGCCTACTCCAGGGCTGAGTGCATCTCTAAAGCTGACTATATCTAAGGCAAATAGGTCATCTTTTACTTTTCCATCCTGCCAAGACAACATTCCATCAAGGCGCCATGACTCTGATAACTGAATATTAAACTCAGTCTCAATACCCATCTCTTGTATATTTGGGATCGTGTTGGTACCTCCACCGTGAGGTACAGGATCTTCAAATATATACTGTAAATTTTCATGGTCATAATAAAAAGCCGTTATATTAAAACGAGCACGACCATCAAGTAAGGTATTTCGACTACCGACCTCAAATGAGGTCACCTCCTCAGGTTTAAAGTCAACTGGCAACATCATTGATTGACCATTAACCGCAGCGGGGTTAGTGCCGCCATTTTTCCATCCGGTAGAGATTTGCGCATAAACCATATGGTCATCGGTAAGATTAAGGTCTGCCCCTATTTTCCAAGTTGTAGCTGACTCATTGGTATCACGTGAGAATGGACCAAAAAGACCAAAGAACTGTTGTCCAGCGTCATTTTGTTCTTCATCTTGCCAGCGCACTCCGGCGGTAATAGCTAAATTTTCGGTGATACGATAAGTGGCCTGACCATACATGGCTACATCTTTGCGAGAAACAGTTCGTGCCTCTGTAAAGTTAAGTACTGACTGAAATGGAGGAAGAGTTGCTAAACTAGGATTTTCGACGGCCGCTAGTGATGCTGAATATGGGGCGCCACCGGTAACCTCGAGGAAGTCATTAAAATTCTCATGATCAAGATAGTAACCGCCAATAAGCCAGTCAAGGGTATCTCCTTTACTGGTTACGTTTATTTCTTGGCTAAACGCCTTGGAGTTGTTGTCCCAATAGCTTAGCACATCCCAGTTGGCTGGGTTATAAAAACCAAGCAAATCGACACTAATTGTAGCTTCAGTTAGCCGATCACCATCCACAGATTGTTCCTTCTCAAGCTTTTGATAGCCAGTTAAGGACTTTACAACCAATCCATTAGGCGCCTCCCACTCTAAGGTTAAAGATGCGCTCTGGTTGTCCAGATTAAATATACCAGGATAATCTTGGGTAAGTTCTCGCGGGTCGGGGTTAGGGTCATCAATATTTTTTTGGGCCGCTGCATTCTGATCGGATCTATGCGCAAACCCTTGCACTAGAACACTTAGTGAATCGGATGGTTCCCAGAGGAAGGCTAATCGCGCCGTCTGAGAATCAGCATCATCAAGCTCATAGCCATCCAGTACTCCGCCCTTAATTTCAGCATAACCATCGCGAGTATGATTTTGAATAGATCCGCGTAGAGCAGAGTTTTCACCTAATGGAATATTTAACGCAGCACGAACATTTACCGTATTGTAGGTCCCTAGCCCTAATTCCGTGTAGCCAGTAGTTTCATTTAGGACTGGTTTTTTTGTGACCAAATTAATCGCTCCGCCGGTAGTGCCCTGGCCAAACTCAGTACCTTGTGGGCCCCGAAAGACTTCGACCCGCTCAAGCTCTCCCAAATCTAGTCCCATTGAAAGTGGATTTGCAAGATAGAGTCCGTCGATATAGGTAAGAACACTAGGTTGGGAAGCAATATTTTGTGCTGTTTCCCAGCCGACACCTCTAATGGCTACTACTCGCCCAGCACCATCATTCTTGGCAACTACGAGTCCAGGAGTATATCCATTAAAATTGTCTAATTTGGATATATTTGACCGTTCGAAATCTTCGCCTGTGGTAACAGAAACAGCTACCGCAGCATCTTGTAATCTGATCTCACTTTTTCTCGCAGTCACAGTAATTTCTTCCAGCTCCAAGGTGTCACCTATGGCGGATAGGCTTGACATTGGGAGAGTTAGAATTGCTAAATATATTGAGATATAACTAAGCTTAGTGATAAAAGCACTCATGTCTTGGTTTCCCCTATAAGGTCGCGCAAATAGCGCACTAAAAATATTTGATAGCTCACATTTAATGCTAGAGCGGCCACCATCCTCAGTAATAACTATTTATAATTCTGATGCTACACGATTAAGTGTGCGCTTTTAATCCTAACAGGCTTTGCACAATTGCGCCCCACCGCTTGACATTTAATGCATAAAACTACAGTTTTTTATTAAGATAATAAAGTTTATATGGTAAGTTTCAAATAAATATACAGGGGTAGAATTGTACTTCGAATGCAAAATAGTGATTAAAGTCTCAGTTGATTTTGACAATTAATGAATACATAAAAGAAGTTTAAGAGACAATTCAATATTCAGATGATCGCCTGCAATGGGTGTTTTTTTAATAAGTTAGATAGAGATAAGAAATATTAGTCTACGCTAAAAGTAGCCATATATTATTCAACAAATTAAGTGCCTAAAAGTTTTTTTGATTGAGCCACTATAAAATATTTATAGTTTTACTTTATGCTATAAACTGCGTGTAATTTTATATTCATAAATATTTTAAAAAACCTATAATTAGACCTATATACATATTAAAATAAATTCTAAATCAATATTCTACAACACATATCATGAATTGTTTCTTCCGTAAAATAATATTACAAACTACAAAACATAAAGAAATCGGAAATAATTAATTGGGAACTAACTTAGGATAGTAAGCTAACATTGGTCTATACGTAATTGAGAATATTTAATTTTTCTCCACGCTTTTTTGTAATTTGGCTAATATCCAATCACCAGCGCTTGTAACCTTATACTTAGGTAGCTCGTTGGGTGATTCGCAGCTTGGAATACAGGAAATTCTAGCGTCAAAATTTGGCTGATGAAAAAAAGCTAGTGACTGTCTTGATTCATTAGCATCTGAACGAGGGGGGTTAACAACTCGATGCATAGTAGAAACCCATCTGTCATTCGTCCACATTGCCAGTAAGTCTCCAATATTGATTACAAAGCTATTTTTAATATAAGGCACATCTAACCACTCACTCGATTTACTTTGCACTTGTAAGCCACCAGACGCATGCGTTTGGTAGAGCACCGTTAGACTTCCATAGTCGGTGTGTGCTCCGCGACGTAATTGGTTTGGGAGTGGCTCTTTAATTTGGGGTGGATAGTAGTTAGCGACTAAGTTAGTGGTATGTTTGTTACAGAAAGGTACAAACCATTCATGGGGTAAATTTAAAGCACTGGCCATTAATGTGAGTATATGATTACTCAGGATCTCCATTGCAGCATAATAGTTCCTCCAAGCGGGCTCAAAATTAGGTATATTTTTAGGCCAAATATTGGGCGCAAAAAATGCTTCGCGATCATGAGTCAGGCCAGAGTAGATAGCTTCTTGGCGGTCATCAAAACGATTCATACTGTATACTTCGCATAGGTCACCGGGCGTATTTACGTCGAGAGTAGCTGCGAGCCTTGACGCTTCCGAGGGGAAATATCCTCGAAAAATATAAGGACTCGCCGGGATTGCAGCAATTCGCTCGTTAATCGGTTTTTCAAAAAAACATCTTGATGTATTAAGGATATCGTCAATGACGGTTTGGTTAACTCCATGGCCCGTGACGATTAGAAAGCCAAGTGTTTCACAGGCATCTGATACTTGTCTTGCTACCTTTGTATGACCTTGTTTGTCCTGATAAGAAGGGGCTAGATCGATCACTGGTATGGAGCCCTTTGTTGGAATTAAATTTCCATCAGCATTCATGTTAATTGACCCCAATATTCACGAATAGCTGTTTAAATCAAGTACGACATACGGATGCTAATAGTCGCTATATGCAGTGATTGATCGGAAGCTATCCTAATTAATTAATCATCTAACTATTTCTAGTGTCAATCTCAGTGTGACTTAATTGTTCGTCCAAAATTTGCACGATCGCGCCCAAGAGTTTGATAATTATTGATTTATTTTGGGAGACCGCTCAGTGGCGCTATCGGCTGTCATTACTGGGGCTTGGGACCAGGGTACCTCGATGGTTTCGGTAACTTCATGGGCGCTCGAGGACCTATATTTAATAAGGCCCAGCAAGATATCTATGCGATTGAACCAGGCCACTGTACTGATCAGCACAACCACCAATAGTAATGAAACCAATATTTTTTCATCGATGCACCCTATTATCTAGTACCGTTCTTATACCCCTTCCACTGAATTTAGCAGCGGGTCGACCGGCTTATCTATTGACAGTTATGGTGCTAGTATAAACTGGCCTCGTTTAGGCATTCTAGAATACTGAGATGGGCTAAAGATGACTCTGATGGCAGCACCCGAATGGGAGTCTGCTTATAACAATGTGGACTAGCGATTAATCCTATCTTACACAGCCACTCGATTAAGCTTACTGTGTGGGATGGTTTGTAACAAGTTTGTAACTCTCAGCTCTATATAAATCAATGGGTTACGCCTGCCCGACTACTCCCACTCGATAGTAGCATGATTTGAAACCCTTACTGCACAAGGGATACAGGGATATATTTTTCACTGTGTCAAATCTGTGTCACTGCGACTATATAGATTGCCGACCCTACTTCTATTTACCTACTTTACCACTTATAACGACACACTGTGTCTCTATAAAACCACCCTATTACCAGTTCTAACCTCGTTCTAAGACAACTTCAGAACAACTCTCAACACTTTTCAACTAAATAAACTTGCTAACCAATCAAAGGTTAAAACTGTTGTGAAAACCTTTAATCCTACTAACCCTAAAAATAGAAATATAAATATAACTTTGACTTTCCTGCTTTGAATATTTTTCCAAAGTAATAATTTATCTCTAACTTCATTTTTTACTTCATCTATAGATTCTTTCATAAAAACCTCTTTTTATTGACTACTAATGAAATGCAATAGTAGTCATATCTGAAATCCTTGTACCCAAAGGGATACAGAGGTATAAAACCACCCTATTACCAGTTCTAACCTCGTTCTAAGACGACTTCAGAGCAACTCCCACACTATGCATCAACCACACAGAAAGACCCTTAGAACTCTCCCCTCGAGACACTCTCTAAGTGCTTTATTGCTTGTTTCTTAAACCTTCCAACTTGTGATTGTATTTTCCTTTTTTCTTCTCGGTTCTCATAAGTTTCATCGTCTTCAATTCTGAGTCTCTCTTTGGTATGTTGAAGAGATGTTGAGTAACCTGTTCTACTTGCCTCATCTTTTGCCCTGACTTTTTTCTCACCCCACTCCCTTGCTGATTTCCTTGCAAGTCGAGTTTTGGTTTTTAAACCTTCTAAATCAAATGGATTGATTGGTATTGGATTATTATTTTCATCCATTGTGAAACCCGTTCTTT
>Ga0307995_1001373_pt1 | contig 15284 bp, 18 predicted proteins | sample EllFjometagen262_FD_203132 | JGI IMG/M metagenome (GOLD analysis project Ga0307995, IMG submission 203132) | Marine microbial communities from Ellis Fjord, Antarctic Ocean - #262 | ecosystem: Environmental > Aquatic > Marine > Unclassified | place: Southern Ocean | collected 2014-11-02
CCGAAAAGCAGGCAAAAGAGATGCTCTTAAAAATTGAATCTGGGGAGGACTTTGCTGCCCTGGCACAAGAGTTTTCATCAAGCGATAATGCCGTGTCAGGCGGAGAAATGGGGTGGCGCAACCTTGCCGATTTCCCTAGCTTGTTTGCTGATGCGTTAAAACACCAGAAAAAAGGGTTTATTAGCCCAGCTTTAAAAAGTGGCGCAGGGTTTTATATTTTAAAAGTAGAGGATAAGAGAGGCAACCTCGTTCGCTTTGAAGAACAATGGCATGTTCGACATATTTTGATGATGCCTACAAAGATGAGAGATGAGCAATTCACTAAATCAGAGCTGACAGAGGTGCGCACAAAAGCCCTGGCTGGAGATGACTTTGCTTTGCTTGCAAAAGAATTCTCTGAGGATCCAGGATCTGCAAGTCGAGGCGGTGATCTAGACTGGTTGAGCTTAGGCAAAACAGCCAAAACATTTGAAAACATGATGATCACTTCCCCTATTGAAGAAATTTCTCAAGTCTTTGAATCAGAGTTTGGCTTTCACTTCCTACAAGTTCTAGACAAGAGAACTGAAGATCTTACCGAAGAAGTTATAAAAGATCGTGCGTACGGTATTATCTTTGCCCGCAAGTATGATGAGGAGCTTGAAAATAGCTTGAGAACAATGCGAGCAGAAGCATTTGTTGAGTTCAAAGAATTAGATTGAAGCAAATACTCTATTCTCATGGAGAGCCGGCTGGAATAGGGGTTGATTTAATTTTGTATCTGGCAAAATTAAAGTTTTGGGATGCAATTAAAGCTCCCATTATCGTGATAGCTGATCTGGCGCTTCTAAAAGCTAGGGCGACTGATCTAAATCTTCAAATCAAATTTCTAGAGCTCAAGGATCTAACAAAAGCTAAAAAAAATAAAATTGGTTCAATTCAATTTTATTGCGCTGCGCCTTGTCCAGATAATATTGCTGGAAAGTTAAACCCTCATAATGCTGGTTATGTCATTGCTAATTTAAACTTCGCAATACAGGCTGCTCTCAAAAATTCAAAAATTGCTCTAGTAACTGGCCCCATTCAAAAAAGTAATCTGGTTGATGGTGGGTTCAAGAATTTTCAAGGACATACCGAATGGATTCAAAAAAAGACTCGTGCAAAACATGCTGTGATGTTACTGGCCTCCAAAAAAATAAAAGTGGCGCTAGCCACAACCCATATCCCCCTGTCAGCAGTTGCTAGTAATATTAAAAAAGCTAGCTTAATTAATATTATTAGAATTCTTGATGAAGGGCTAAAGAAGAAATTTGGTATTAGGAAGCCTAAAATTCGAGTGCTTGGCTTAAACCCACATGCCGGTGAAAGCGGCAAAATTGGCCAAGAGGAAATAAAAATTATTACGCCTGCCATTGAGGTCTGTAAAGCGAAAGGAATTAATGTACTGGGCCCAATCTCTGCAGATACGGCGTTTAATAAAGCTTTATTAAAAGATACGGATGCCTATATTGCAATGTTTCATGACCAAGCTCTACCCGTGCTCAAAGCATTGAGCTTTGGAGAGGCGATAAATACAACGCTAGGCATTCCAATTATTAGAACCTCTGTTGACCATGGGACGGCTCTCGAAATAGCAGGCAAAGAGAAACCATTGCTTGGCTCCCTCCAAGAAGCGATTGTTCAAGCTGAAATCCAGCTCAAATGAACGATAGAAGTCACCGACGAAAGTTGGGTCAAAACTATCTAATAGACCCAGTCATTCTTTTTGAAATAGAGAGAGCCATTAACCCGCAGATGCAAGATACTTTTTTTGAGATTGGCCCTGGAACTGGTGCTCTTACCAAGTCACTGATTGGCGAAGAAATAAAAATTATTGCTATGGATTTAGATGAAAATAATATCAAGACTCTTCAAACACATTTCTCCCACACCAACCATGAATTTATCCACGGTGACGTCCTCCATGCACCATTAGATTTCTTATCTACAAAGATTCATAGAATTGTAGGCAACCTTCCATATAATATTTCTACACAAATAATTCTAAAATTAATTCACTTCTCTCCGTATATCGCTGATATGCATTTTTTAGTGCAAAGGGAAGTTGCTCACCGAGTTTGCTCTTCTCATGGCAGTAAAAACTGGGGAAGATTGGGGGTAAAAATTGGAGCATTTTTTCAAAGCACTGCTTTATTTAATGTGCCGCCTGAAGCTTTTGATATCAAGCCAAAAGTTCAATCTACTCTGATGAGACTCATCCCTCGCAAAGCTCCTCAGATAACCTTAGAACAATATCAAGATTTCTCAGCCTTTGTGGATGCTGCCTTTGCAAATAAAAGGAAGAACATCAACAATAACTTAAAAAAATTACCAATAAACTTGGAAAAACTAAATATTAACCCATTAGCAAGAGCTGAAGAGCTTTCATTGGATGAGTTTATGATCATGTTTAAAGCAACTCTTGTAGCATGAGCACTTATGTAGTCGGCGATGTGCATGGTTGTTATAGTCAATTTCGTAGGCTGCTAGATAAAATTAATTACAATCCCGTCAAAGATAAAATTATCTTAACTGGTGACTTGGTGAATCGAGGCAATGAATCTTTAGCCATGATTAATTTTTGCATGGATAATCCAAGCATTAAAACTGTTCTGGGGAATCATGATCTATATCTTCTGTATTTGTTATCAATCAATAAAGGCAAAGGAAAGTTAAAAAAAATTATTCAGACTAAAAACCATGCCAAAATCTACCAATGGCTCCTAAGCAAGCCACTATTTATCAAAGAAAAAGATTCAAAGTCAGGCAATACTTTTTTTGTAACTCATGCTGGAATCCCTGAAATATGGTCGCCGAATAAGGCGCAAAAATTAGCCAAAGAAACATCAGATGCCTTAAAAAAAAATCCAAGCAAATTTCTTGCATCAATGTGGGGCGATCATCCAAGAACCTGGAGTGATAGTCTCGAGGGATCAGAGCGGTATCGTATGATTGTCAATTACTTAACCCGCATGAGATTTATTAGTTCATCTGCCACCCTAGATTTAAAAAATACTACTGCAGCTAGTTCCAAAAATTTCAGGCCGTGGTTTCAATATGACTCTAAGAGATATCTCGATAAAAAATACTACTATATTTTTGGTCACTGGGCGGCGCTAAATGGCAAAACTCAAAATGAACATTTCATAGGTTTGGATACTGGATGTGTGTGGAAGGGAAAACTCACAGCCATGCGGTTAGAAGATTTAAAAAAAATTTCAGTGAAGTATTGAAATGAAAGTGTATGAAGTGGGAGGCTGTGTTCGCGATGAATTAATGGGTATCAAGCCTAAGGATAGAGACTGGGTTGTGGTTGATTCTAGCCCTAGTGAGATGGAGGAAAAAGGATTTAAACCTATCGGCAAAGATTTTCCTGTCTTTCTTCATCCCACTACCAATGAAGAATATGCCTTAGCTCGTACAGAAAAGAAATCTGGAATAGGGTATAAAGATTTCATCTTTTATTTTGATAAAAATGTTACCTTGGAAGAAGACCTTCAAAGGCGCGATCTCACAATTAATGCCATGGCTAAAGATGCCAATGGTGTGATCATTGATCCATTTGGGGGCATGCGGGATATTAAAAAGAAGATATTTCGTCATACATCTAGCGCCTTTGCTGAAGATCCCTTGAGAGCTCTTCGACTCGCAAGATTTAAATCATATCCTCATCTAAGTGAATTCATGACAGCAACAAAAACAACAAAACTGATTCAAGATATTGTCTTTTCTGAAGAGCTCTCATCTCTATCGGCTGATAGAGTTTGGATGGAAGTGAGCAAAGCTCTATCCAACTTGAACGCTGGAAAATTTTTTGAAAGCTTAGTAGAGCATAGGCTACTAAACCCTTGGTTTATGGGACTGGAAACAGTCAGCCAAGATGGGGCTTGCCCGGAACATAAATGGGCAGAAATTCAGAGAGTAAATAATTTTGAACTTTGCAAGGAACTCCCAATACCCAATACTTTTAAGAGAGCGGTTGATTTATTGCAATTAATTTTAAAGCTCATTCAATGCTCTGAGTTTGATCGGAAGCTAAGGCTGATTGAAAGTTTAAATTTTTCAAGAAATTATCAAGAGCTTGAGGCATTATTTAATTTATTGGCATTTCAAGAGCACGCAAAAAACTTAAGAGCAATTAAAAATGCTGTGCTAAATATTGATTTTGCTCAACTAGCAGATATTCCTAGCCATGCTGTATCGGAGAAAAAACAATTCCTTTATCATGAAGCCTTGAAATCTATCATATGAAAAAAGTTATTTTAATTACAGGCGCTGCAAAAAGAATTGGCAGAGAGATTGCTAAAGAGTTTTTTAACAGTGGTGCAAACGTTATTATCCATTTTAACCGCTCTGAGAGAGATGCGGTTCATTTGTGCGATGAGCTCAATGCGATTAGAGCAAATAGCGCTGTATCTATTCAAGCAAACTTAGATCACTTAAATGAGGTAGAGTCACTTGCAAAGGCTGCCTTGGCAGCTTTTGGAAGAATTGATGGCCTGGTAAACAATGCCTCGACCTTTTACCCAACCCCAATGGGAGACTTCACAACTCAAGACTGGGATGCCCTAATGGACAGCAATTTAAAAGCACCATTATTTTTAATTCAAGCATTGCATCATGAGCTGAAAAAGCAATCTGGTTTTATCATTAACGTGACGGATATTAATATTAATCGCTCGATTTCCAACCATTCGATTTATCTTGCTGCAAAATCTGGATTAAGTAGCATTACTCAATCTCTCGCAAAAGATTTGGCCCCTGAAATTCGAGTGAATGCAATTGCGCCAGGTGCAATACTGGAACCGTCTAATAAAACATGGACAGATGAAGAAAAAAATAATATCTTGAATGCAGTGCCTCTAAAAAAAATGGGAACAGAGAGTGACATAGCAAAAGCTACTTTATTTCTAGCTGAGTCTCAATACATCACCGGGCAAACTCTAAATATAGATGGAGGGAAATCACTCTAATGGAATCAGATAATCGCGATGTCATTTTCTCTGGAACTAAAGACGTTGTAGAACACTTAAAATTTAATGAGTCTAAACTTCAAGAATGGTTCGGGGATAAAATTCCTGGAGCTGGAAAAATTCTTCAAGTCTCTCAATTTAAAGGCGGGCAATCAAACCCCACTTATAAAGTTTCAACTGAAAAGAAAAATTTTGTGCTTAGAAGAAAGCCACCTGGAGAACTTTTAAAATCAGCTCATGCGGTTGATAGAGAGTATAAAGTAATAACTGCCCTTCAAAATACAGAAGTTCCTGTTCCCAAAACTTACGGCTTGTGTGAAGATCGAGATGTCATAGGCACTGAATTTTTTGTAATGGATTTTCTGGATGGCAATATTTATTGGGATCTCATGCTGGCAGATAAATCTCCAGCAGAAAGACGGGCTATTTATCTCAGCAAAAATAAAGTGATTGCTGAGTTACATAAAGTGAACTATCAAGCCGTGGGTCTTTCAGATTACGGGAAACCTGGAAACTATGTAGCCAGGCAGGTCTCTCGCTGGACCAAGCAGTATCTTGCTTCCCAAACTGAAGATATTCCAGCCATGAATCAGTTAATTGAGTGGCTGCCAAACAACATACCTGATGATGATGAAACATGCATCGTCCACGGAGATTACCGCTTGGATAATATGGTCTTTAGTACCGATAACAAGATAATGGGCGTCTTGGATTGGGAGCTTTCAACTCTCGGGCACCCTGTTGCAGATTTTAACTATCATTGTATTAGCTGGCGTAATATTCCTCAGCTTGCTGATGAAAAGTTCTGCAAAGAATATGGCATTCCTAGTGAAAAGGAGTATCGAGAAATGTACGCTGAAACAACCGGGAAAGACCTCTCAAGTAACTGGGAATTTTATTATATTTTTAATATCTTTAAACTTGCTGGGATTTTGCAAGGCATCATGGGCAGAGTGAGAGACGGAACTGCAGCGAGTAAACACGCTGAAGATCGCGCGGATCAGGTCACACCTCTTGCTGAAGCAGCCTGGGCTTTGGTCGAGCAAAACTATAGGTAAGCAAGTTTAGATTAATTCTTGAAGGGGCTCTGATACAAATTGATACTTCTGAATCTCTTCGCTCTCAAAAATGATTTCATCGGCATCGTTGATCTGAAGAATAATATCAATGTCTAATGTTCGAGCGCTGAATTTAGGTGCATTCCGGTCCCGTCCCGCTGAGTTTTCAATCTCTTTGAGCTGCTGATTTAGAATAGTAAAATTCATTTCACTGCTCCCAGCAACCACTAGATTCAAAAAATCATTGCCCTCAAAACCTTCCGCGGTAGTTTGATAGGTCGAGGAAATCTCAGGATCAAAGAGAAGATTGCTTAATTCCTCAATAGCAAATTTAATGTTGTCTGGGGCGTTGATGTTGCTACCTAGCGATAGAAAATACTTCATTATCTATGGATGATAATTCCAACATCATCAGCATGCCTGAGAGCTCCAGGCTTGGAAACTCTGAGCTTCAAAGAAGTAACTCCATGCTCCTTTTGTACTAATGCCGCAATGCCTTCTGCAAGAGTTTCTTGGAGTTGAAAGCTAGATGATTCAACGTATGCGATGATCTCTTTAGTGATGGCTTTGTAATCAAAAGTATCTTCTATAGCATCAGTTGCCGCAGCTTTTTTACAGTTAAATGCTATCTCTAAATCAATGCTAATTTCTTGTCGAACCTTTCTTTCCCAGCCAAAAATACCAATAATTGCTTGAACTTTGAGATTGCGAATATAGATTATATCTTCCGTCACTTATGAAGCCCCAAAGGCCATCTTGGCTTAGCGTGCGAAACTAGGCTGTGGGTTGCTTCATGGGCTTTCAAACTCCCAAGATAGGCGATCATTGCAGCATTATCTGTGCAATGGGCCAATGATGGGTACAAAACATTAATGTTTAATCTCCCTTTTAAATCTGAGATTTTAGCTCTTAGCATTATATTTGCAGCCACTCCGCCAGCCAAAATAATTGATTCCCGGCCAGTATCCTCAAGAGCTTTAGTAATTTTTTTAACCAAAACTTCAGTGGCGGCATGCTGAAATGATGCTGCAATGTCAGCCTGAATTTCTGAATTCATTTCTTTTAGATCTTGAACTGCATAAAGCACTGCTGTTTTTAGACCGCTAAAACTAAAATCATAATCTGAGCTGTGCAGCATGGGTTGAGGAAAATTAAATTTCTTTGGGTCGCCGTGCTTCGCAATTTTTTCAATTTCAGGGCCCCCGGGATAGCCAAGACCTATAAGCTTTGCAACTTTATCAAAAGCCTCTCCTACAGCATCATCCCTCGACTGCCCTAAAATTTTATACTCATTCAGCCTCTGAGCATCAATGATCAGCGAATGTCCTCCAGATACAAGTAGCGTTAAAAATGGAAACTCTATCTGCTCTCCGCCCAAGAAAGGTGCCATCAAGTGTGCCTCAAGATGGTTTACAGGAATCAAAGGCTTGTTCAGCGAAACAGCTAAGCCTTGCGCAAAATTTTCTCCGATTAAGAGTGCTCCCAAAAGACCAGGGCCAGCTGTGTAAGCTATATGATCTATTGATTCTGGATCAATTGAGCCTAAAGCATGCTTATAAATTTGAATAATTTTTTTGCAGTGGTCTCTAGAAGCTAGCTCAGGTATCACTCCACCATACTCACTATGCAAGTCAATTTGTGAAAAAACTGATTCGCCAATTAAACCTTTTTCTGAATCAAACAAGGCGACTGCAGTCTCATCGCAGGAAGTTTCAATGCCAAGGGTAATCATAAAAAAAATTTTGCATTCAGGCTATAAAAAGAATAAACTACTCAGCAATTATGCCTTCAATAATAATAAAAGAAACAGAATACTTTGATGTTGGACTTCGAAAGTTTAAGCGCGCTTGTGAAAAAGCTGCCATTGTTCCGGAAATTAGAGCAAGAGAATTTTACGAAAAACCAACAGCAGTAAGAAAAAGAAAAATGGCTGCAGCGATTAAGCGCGCCCATAAAACTAATAGAAAATTTAGTTTCCCAAGACAAAGATCCTATCGCTAATTTGTCTCTTCTAGACACCATTAATCAAGACCTCAAAACTGCTATGATCAGCAAGGAAGTAGTCGCGCGCGATACTATTAGAATGCTGCTCTCTGAAATCAAAAAATATGAAATTGATGAAAGAGAAGAAGCAACCGATGCCATCATCTTGACCCTCATCAACAAGAACGTAAAACAACGCAGAGATTCAATTGAGCAATTTAAAAATGGTGGAAGAGCAGACCTCGTAACCAAAGAGGAAGAGCAGCTAAATGTTATTTTGCAGTATTTACCTCAACAGCTCTCTGCCGATGAGATCAAAGTAATTGTCCAGCAAGGTATTGATGAGATATCAGCAAAAACAATGCAAGACATGGGCAAGCTCATGGGTCTATTGAAGCCTCAATTAGAAGGCAAGGCTGACATGTCTATTGTCAGCGCTTCAGTCAAAGAGCTTTTAAATTAGAGTAAGTTTAATGCTTGTAAGCCGACGGCTTATTCTCCTTGTTTGTATATCGCTCGGTTAGCCTAGTTGCCCTTGAACTTAGGTCTTGAGCTTGACCTGCAATAAACACAAATTCTGGAAAAGAGGATGGCTCCAATGGATCAGCATTCCATACAACTATATCTGCTATCTTGCCTTGAGCAATCGTACCTCGAGCCCCTAAACTAAAAGTCTCAGCAACTGTTTGCGTCATCCCTTGAATGGCTGTCTCATAGGACATTCCATAGGCCACAGCATTACCTGAGCCCTGTCTCATCAAATGGTAGTTATGACTCCTTTGAGTGCTGAACATGATCTTAATGCCTGCTTCATCTAAAACTTTTCCAAGCGTAAGGCTAGAGCCTAGCTCATCAAAAGAATCTGGAATGTTATCCATTGGGTCTATGATGACGGGAATGTTGCTAGCCTTCAGCTGATTGATCACCAAAGGAGCTTCCTCCACACTTGCTAAAACTAAATTTAGTCCATATTTTTTCTTTAATGCTATGGCTTGAAGAATATCTACTGCACGATTGGTCTCCAACACAAAAGGTAAATTATCATCAACCAGTCTTTTTAAGGCCAGGATATCTTGAGCTTGAAGCTCCAATTGATCTGCTAGGCGCATCTCTAATACTTCTTCGGTTGGCATGGCTGAGGCTTTCTGCCCTAGCTCTAAAAGCGATTCAAGCACTGACAATGTTTCTGCTCTTGAGCCAAAGGATGAGCCCATTCGGCCAAACATTGCGATATCTTTGAGACCCTTAATTTCAAGACTCCCATCTAAAACAAAATAAGATGCTAATCCAAATAATGGAAACGATGAGGACCCGGGTGAAGTAATAGCACTAGTCACTCCATTGCTTCTGTTCCATGGAATACCTGTGGAATGAGGGTTAAAGGCATTGAAGATACTAAAACCTGCTTTTAAAACATCTGACTCATCATCCCTGGTTACATCAAGCGCATTAATTTCTACGATGCCCAAATTACTCATTGGAGAAATTAAACCCGGCGTCACTGGCAAGCCATTGAGCTCGATAACTTCAGTTGTGGCATTAATGGCAAGATTATTCCCAACACGAGAAATAGTATTTCCTGTGATGAGGATGTCTTGAATTTGCGCACTCTCTCCGTCACCTGAATGCACCATGCCACCTTTAAGCAACACAGATTGTGTGAAAGCATTTACAGAAAAAAGTAAGAATAAAGATAAAGATAGATATTTCATATTATTGCACCCTGATTGTTTGAGGCTGAATGATGCCTAGGTCAAAATCTGTTACTGGCTGAACTTTGGGATCATTCATATCGAATGCTAAGGCGCCATCAATAAGAACTTGCTGTGCACGAGCATAAACACTAAAGGGGTTATGAGTCCAAAGAACAATATCTGCATCTTTACCGGGCTCAATGCTTCCAGTTGCCTCTAAGACTCCTGCGGCTTTTGCTGGATTGCTTGTAATCCATCTCATGGCATGAGCCTTAGAGATATCAAAACCAGCCCGATTACCAGCCGCCATAGCTTTTGCAGCCTCTTGATTCAGGTGCTGAATTCCAACTTCGTCATCAGAATGAACAATCGCACACCCTGTACCATTTCGGGCTTGATCTATAATCGCAATATTTGCAGGCACCATGTCATAAGCTTCATGTTTAAAGCCCCACCAATCTGCCCACATTGCTGCGCAGATTCCCTCATCTGCTAATAAATCAGCAATCTTGTATGCCTCGACAGCATGATGAAAAGCAGTAATTTTATAATCAAACTCTTTTGATAGCTCTACCATCATGGCCATCTCTTCTGCTCGGTAGCAATGATTCTGAATCAAAATCTCTCCATCGAGTACGCCCATCAGAGTATCCATAGCAAGATCACGCTTTGGTTGCTTATCAGAATCTGTGTCTTGCATTCCATCTCGATAATCAGCGGCATCAATCCATGCGCTTCTGTAGCCTGCCATATTACCCATTCTAGTTGCTGGAGATTGCTTTCTATTGCCGTACACTCTTTTTGGATTTTCGCCGCAGGCCATTTTTAATGAATGTGGGGCATTGGGGAATTTCATAGCTTGAATCGTATTCTTTGAAATATTTTTAAATGTCGCCCCTCTTCCACCGAATAGATTGGCCGAGCCAGGCAACACATGGAATGAAGTCACCCCACCTTTTAACGCTAATGCAAACTGAGGGTCTTGAGTCCAAATTGAATGCTCGGCCCAAACCTCAGCTGTAACAGGTGACGTAGCCTCATTGCCGTCTGAACTAGTGCTAACACCAGGCGCTGAATAAACCCCCATATGAGAATGTATATCAATAATCCCAGGTGTAATCCATTGTCCTGTAGCATCAATCATATTGATGTCGGATTGAGAAAGAGATTGGCCCATTTCTACAATTTTTCCATCAGCAATGAGTAAATCATAGCCTAAGAATTCACCGCCCAGACCATCATAGATGTTCGCAGATTTATATAAAATGGGTTGGGATTGCATTGGTTCATAGGTTGAAGCAAATGATTCGTTCTGACTCTGAGTTGTTAAATCTAAAGAGGTATCTAGATCTGAGCAACCCAGGGTTAGTAAAAGTGGTATCGATAACAGTGAAATATTTTTCATAATAGATTTTCCTCGCTTTGGGAATTATAAAGTGATTTAAAGAGATATAATATGTGCATGGAAAGAACTAATAACAGACAGACAAATCAAATGCGACCTATTGAGATAGAAATAGGGATCAACAAACATGCTGAGGGATCAGCATTAGTGAAATTTGGTGATACTCATGTCATTTGTACGGCAACAATTGAAAATAATGTGCCCAGGTGGATGCGTGGCTCTAATGAGGGTTGGATTACAGCTGAATATGGGATGTTGCCAAGATCTACTCACAGCAGAATGAATCGAGAGGCTGCTCGAGGCAAACAAAGCGGAAGAACCATGGAGATTCAAAGGTTAATTGGGCGCTCGTTAAGACAAGCTGTAGATTTAAAGTTTCTCAAAGATAAAACGGTGAGCATAGATTGTGATGTGATCCAAGCAGATGGTGGCACAAGAACTGCAGCAATTTCAGGTGCCTGTGTCGCATTGTTTGAGGCCATTAAAAATGCGCATGGCGATCATAGGGCTATCAAAGAATATGTTGCTGCTGTGTCTATTGGGCTAAAAGATGGCGAGCCCCTGCTTGATTTGAACTACGACGAAGATAGTTCTGCAGAAACAGATTTAAATGTGGTGATGACAGAAAGTGGTGGCATTATTGAGATCCAGGGCACAGCGGAGATTCATCCATTCTCAAAGGATCAGCTTGATAGAATGATGGCGATTGCCTCTGATGGGATTAAAGATATTATTGAAGTTCAAAAATCATGTCTGAGCTAAAAGACTATCAAAATAATTTCATTAACTTAGCTTTAGAATCACAGGCATTAGAATTTGGAAGCTTTACGCTGAAATCCGGTCGAACTAGTCCCTATTTTTTTAATGCAGCAAAAATGCTCAACGGCTGTGATTTATCGCAGCTGGCCTTGTGCTACTTCCAAGCAATTGAAAGCCTCAAAATTTCATTTGATTGTATTTATGGGCCAGCATATAAAGGTATTTTTTTAGGGTCGCTGGTAGCGATGAAATATAGTCAAGAAAATAGAATATATCCCCTTTCCTTTAATAGAAAAGAAATAAAAGATCATGGTGAGGGTGGAAATATTATTGGAACAGACCCACGTGGAGACGTCATGATTATTGATGACGTCCTGTCTGCTGGAACGGCTGCACGAGAATCCATTAATCTGATCAAAAGCCTTCAGGCTAATGCAAAATTATTTGTTGTTGGGCTTGATAGGCAAGAAAAAGGCGCTGGTTCAATCTCAGCAAAAGCAGAGCTGGAAAGGGATTTTGATATTGTTGTAGAGTCTATTGTAAATCTGGATGCGCTCATTCAATTCTCGAAGCATAGTGAGCATTTTTATGCTTACCAAAATCAACTACAAGAATATCGCGAAACCTGGGGAGCATAATGTTTACTGGTATCGTTACAGCCCAAGGTCTGATTAAAAGAATTCACAACCAATCAAACTACACCACTCTAAGCATCAAAGCGCCCAAAGGTTTTGCTCATAATCTTAAACGTGGGGCTAGCGTGGCTATCAATGGTGTCTGTCTAACAGTTAAAAAAGAATCGGCCGATAATTTAGAATTTGATGTAATTACTGAGACTCTTGATAAAACTAATTTAAAGCTGCTCAAAAAAGATGAGAAGGTGAACTTAGAGCGCTCTATGATTGCGACTTCTGAAATTGGGGGTCATCTAGTATCTGGACATATTTTTGGGGTGGGAGTGATCAAGAGTATTGATGATCGAGGAGACACGAAAGATTTAAGAATTCAAGCTCCTGCTGCAATGATGCAATACTTATTTTACAAAGGATATATTGCTCTAAATGGCTGCAGTCTTACGGTTGGAAAAGTTCTAAAATCTTCCTTCGATATACACCTGATACCTGAGACCATTAAAGTAACGAATTTTCAGAGCCTTCAAAAAGGTGACCTTGTGAATATCGAGATTGATCAAACCACTGTCAATACCGTGGAAACAATCAAAAAAATTATGCTTGAGAAAAAAGCTTAGTTAGAACTGCCATCCTCATCCCTACCCCATTAAAAATTTGATGTTTGATTTTACAATTATCAAGCTCGGCCGCCTCTTGATCTAATTCAATGCCAAAATTTACAGGACCAGGGTGTAATAAAATTGTTTCAGGGGAGGCCACTTGTAAGGAATCAACATTAATCTGATATCGCTCCACATAATCTGAGGCGCTAATTGTTAATTTCTCAGTGAGACGCTCATTCTGAATGCGCAACGCCATCACAACATCTGCATCCTCCATGGCAGTTTCTAAATCAGGCTCAAAGTTACCCAAAGAATTTTCAAGATAATTTTTACAAAGATCAGGATGGCCGCAAAAGGTAATAGTTTTGAAACCCACAATTTGAATGGCCTCAAGAAAAGAGCTGACCACTCTCGAATGATCTAGGTCACCTACTATTGTAATTTTTAGATCCTCAAAAGATTTTTTAAATTCACGAATAGTCATTAAATCAAGTAAAGCTTGTGATGGGTGTCCCACGGAACCCTCTCCAGCATTGACAAATTGTAAGCTTGGAAATTTTTTAGCTAGCGCATGAATTGAGGAGTCTGAGTGCCTCAAAATACAAAGGTCAATACCCATCAGCATCATGGCTTCTACAGTATCCTCTAAGGTCTCACCTTTTTGTATGGAAGAGTTAGCAAGATTGAAGTCTAGGTATTTAGCGCCAAGATTATGCGTTGCTATTTCAAAAGATAATTTTGTCCGAGTGCTTGGTTCACAGAAAATAGAAGCAACTTTTTTATCAGGAAAAATATTTTCATGTCGATACCCAATAGGATCATCTGTTTGAAAATTATTAGCTAAATCAATAAGCTCAAGAATATCTTTTTCAGTGAAGTCGGCTAAATTAAGAAGATTTTGAGACATTAAACTGCTATAGATAAAATGGCATCTATCTCGATATTGACCTCTTTGGGTAACTTGGAGATCTCTACAGTTGCTCGAGCAGGGAATGGCTCTGAAAATCTTGAAGCCATAATAGTGTTGACCATATCAAATCTTGAGAGATCAGTTAAATAAATGGTAAGTTTTAAAATATTATCAAGATTGCCGCCAACTTCTTTGCAAATAGCCTCGAGATTATCTAATACTTGATTAGTCTCATCCTCAAATGTTGCATTATTGAGTGTGCCAGTTTCTGGTATCAAGGGAATTTGTCCAGAAATAAAAACTACATCTCCCCATTGAACTGCCTGCGAATATGGTCCGAGAGCTGCTGGCGCTTTATTTGTAAATATTGGTTTTTTCATTTTTTGATCTATTGTCGTTAACAATGCGAGAGCAGCTTGTCACATATCTTAATGAGCGTAATTTTAACATTAATCTCTTTAAGGAATCTGCATTTAATACCTCTGCCTCGACGATAAACTCTATAATCATGGCATCAATATCCCTGCTATTGATATTCACGACGTTGATGTTCAATTTAGAGAAAGCAGCAGCAATATCTGCCAAGATTCCTGGTCTATCTTCGGCGTGAATTTTAAGATGCCCTATATAGTGTCTCTTAATCTTGTTTGTCCCCCAGATGGTAGGCAAGTATCTAGTTGATAAAGTATTGCTTCTATGAGGGACTACTTGCCTACAACTACTATGATGAATCACTATGCCTCTGTCTGTATCTGAATGAGCGGTAATGGGATCACCAAAAATTGGCATGCAGCACTTTGCATAAATAACAGCTACGCCCTCAATTTTGTGATCAGCCAAAACCATGGCTTGAATATCAAGAGATTTATTACGGCTAACGTTGTGACCTTCAAAGAATCGCTCTGCCACCAAAGCTCCGGTTTTTTTTCCAGACCCTAAATCAGTTAAGAGTGCGCTTAATGACTTCACCCCAATCACTTCTAAGATGCGCGAGAGTGTGCTGCCTCCATACTCGGCTAGAGTCATGCCCTCTCGTTTTAATTCTGATTCAAGCATGAGCTTTCCAGCTTTTCTAGACTGCGAAATTTTTTGGCGTCGCAAGGTAAAACGAATAGATGATCGAGCCTTGCCGGTGACCACAAAATTTAACCATTCAGGACTGACTGACTGCTCACTGGAGGTAATAATTTCTATTGATTGCCCATTCTCAAGTTGAATATTCAATGGTGCAAATTTTCTATTAACCTTGC
>Ga0307995_1001381_pt1 | contig 15243 bp, 12 predicted proteins | sample EllFjometagen262_FD_203132 | JGI IMG/M metagenome (GOLD analysis project Ga0307995, IMG submission 203132) | Marine microbial communities from Ellis Fjord, Antarctic Ocean - #262 | ecosystem: Environmental > Aquatic > Marine > Unclassified | place: Southern Ocean | collected 2014-11-02
TTCGAACAGTGGGCTTCAGCTGAGGGTTGGTGCTTCGTGAATTTTTGTCGGATTCAATCGGAGAAAAAACCCGCAGAGTGTTAATTTTTGCACCGGGTAAGACAGGTTCGATGCTACGCTGAATTTCTTCCAGTGTTCCGCATATTTTGTCGCTATCTTGGTTCCTGTCAATCTGCACTTGCATACAGGTTACCTGTTCTGGGCTGGCGACCGTTAGGTTGTAGGCTGTGAGTTCAGCCTCACTCATTCGATTGAAGTTGGGCTTGACCAATGATGAACAAGAACCGAGAAGTATTCCAGTCGCTAAAATCAAAGCTGCCCTAAACACCGCAAGGGCTAAAGGCCGTAAGAATTTACCTAGCTTCTTCATATTCATACCCAGAAGATACTATAGATATAGGCTGTCTGGTATAGCTTGGTTGAGGGCGTTAGACTATTTCTCTGTTGGAGCCTGAGATATAAATCAAGGAGGTCGATAGGATTCTGCGGTGACCCCAAGGCGACCCCAGATTTCATATTTCTAGAAAAGAACCTTATTAGCCTTTAAATATGGTGGCAATGGGTGCTACTCAATAGATGACCTAACTAATAGTTATATATAGCAATAAAATTATTCGTCTGGATAGATACCCCCAAAAGTACTCCCCCCACTGTTAATTAAACTACTGGATATTTACTCTGACCCCAATACCCAAAACTACTGGATATTTACTCTGACCCCAATACCCACTGACCCCAATACCCAAATACGATACCCTTTCTGCTATATATTTTTCGAGTGACCGTCATCGGGCCTGAGTAAAGCTTCAGTGACTAATCTGATAAAAGCGATACATGACTGGATAAATAAATAAAAAACGCCTAAAAAATATATTCCTACAGTAGGAGCTACTAAACCAAGTAAAGCTGCAAATTGAGCTGATGTGGCAGAAACTGATAAGACTATTGTCACAAAGATAACGTAATGATTAAGATTTCGTCTTGCAAGTACGCAAGATCGAATTATATAAGCAGAAAATCCGGATAAATAGACGCCAAGCAAGCCTATGTTCCATGTCCAGTTAACATGATCTGAATTCAAAAGGAACACGAATGGCATAAGGGACGCTATGATTGCCGACAAGCTGCTGAATATCATTAACCGAAAACGAGTTAAATTGCCTTGATCCCAGCCGTTTGAGTGATTACTAACTACCGCTGTGATAATTCCTGCGAAACCGGCAAAGGCAACCGAAATTTCTGCTACAGACAACAATACGTCTAGATTCTCATTCACAATAAATCACATTAATGTTAAGGGTAAGAATTTGCTTAGTTTCTGCATATTAATACTTGAACGATACTATAGATATAGGCTGTCAGGTATAGCTTGAGAGACACTGAGATAGGTGGTCTTTAAGATATAAGCCCCAGACAAGCCCAGTTCATTGAATTTGGAGGCTATAAAGGCGCTAGGTGAGGATTAGTGGCATCTACGTGCGATTCTTCAACATTCGGCAATGTTTCGTCATCAATGCCTAAGACAGGCCTTAATGCTACGCACTTGGAAGCGATTAAGGCACTGTCGAGAAAATTTCTGGTGGGGAAGTATTACGTTAAGGGGTATCGTTTATTGCTTGTCATGTGACACCGCTTTTCAGCCAAAAGTTACAATGGAAATCGTTAACTTGCAGGCATTGCTTTATTTCGCGGTTAGCTGATTTAATCCAGTACGAAGCCCTGTGAGAATATCGTTTAGTTCAGCGAAGTTCGGGATTTCATTCGTCATTTCAATCATGGCATCTATGATTTGCTCATGCTTTGCACTTTTCCCTAAATTCCTTCCATAGAATCTATCACTTGGGCGTGCATTCAAACGAGCAGCCGAATCTGGTGGGTCAGGGAGGAAGTCGAATGCGTATCGAGCAAGTCCGTACACCTCAAAATTGGGTTGGCAGATTCGTCGGGGTATTAAAGAATAAACCATTCTTTCTTTCCGGCAATGAACGTCAAGAGAGTCGTCGTCATTGTTCTCATTGAAAACTCGGAAAAACTCATCTTCTACTGCAATTATTTCTCTCCGTAGCTCACCTATGCTGAGTTCACTAATAATAATAAGCTCCCCTTTTTCATCACTCGACATATTCTCAGGGCTAATTGTGGCTTCGCTCGTTCTATCAACAATTCCGTCGTTATTAACGTCTTGCTCAGTAATAATGCGGCTAACCAAATTGTAGTCGTGCAGCCAAATGTTGCGATTAGGTTTATAGCTGGGTTGTGCGTTTGCAGCGATTGGAAGGGCTACTGCTATTAGGGTTGCGAGGATAAGGGGCTTGCGAATCATTTTTTTATCCTTATATTATTTATGATTATAACGGGTATATCCCATGTAGAGGTGCCAGGAAATTGTAAGTAGTGTAAGTAGGTATAAGTAGGGACACTAACAATTTAACAACTTAAGTCTAACCCATAGAATTCGATTACTGTAATCAAGAAGCCGCCTCGATCTGTTAAGTTGTTATCTTGTTAGTGTCCCCTTGTCCCCTTGTCCGCTTGTCCGGTGCTTGTCCGAGTGGTGTCCCCTTGTCCGAGTGTGCGTCCTTAATTACTTGATTCTGGAAACTTTAAGCACTATCGTGGTCTGTCCATTCGGCATTATCGGAGTGTGCTATGAGAACCCAACTTTTCTTGATGCTTTCATTAGTTACCGCTTTCAATGGCTTAGCTATGGCGCAGTCGACTGACGACTACGAAGTAGCTCGCACTGAATACGGACAACCAGACCTGCAAGGCGTATGGAATTTTGCCACCAGCATTCCCATGGAGCGGCCCTCGCGCTTCGGTAATCAGGAATTTCTCACGGTCAAACAAATAGAAGAAGAGAAAGAGCGGCAAATCACTGCTGCCGCAGCTGCGGATGCAGCGGCTGCGGAACTGATAGTAGACCCGGATGTGCCGGATGTCGGGACAGACCCTGGTGGTTATAACGACTTCTGGTTTGAGAGTGCCGGCATTGGCGACACAGTCAGAACATCGCTTATTGTCTACCCCGAGAACGGTCGCTTACCAGCGGCGGTTGAAGGCGTTCCACGGCAATTTGACACTCTGGGTGAGGACACTCCGAGTACCCGACCGGTGCGAACTCTGGTAGGCGGCATTGCTAAAGATGGTCCTGAAGATCGGGGTCTATCAGAACGCTGCATAGTAGGCTTTAACTCAGGGCCTCCGTTCACGCCTAGCCTTTACAATAACAACGTGCAAATCATCCAAAGCAAGAACACTGCCGTTATCCTGACTGAAATGATTCACGATGCCCGCATCATTCCATTGGGGGAGAAGCCAGAATTGTCAGATGATATTCGATTGTGGTCAGGGGATTCCAGAGGGTGGTACGAAGGTGACACATTGGTTGTGGAAACCAAAAATTTCAATGGCCTGCGCCAATCGCTTAACTACAGCTTCGTGGGAACGAATGCAAAAACAGTGCTAACTGAAAAATTCACGCGCAACAGCTTCGATTCAGTCGACTATGAATTTACCATCGATGACCCTGGTACTTTCACGGATAAAGTCACCGCGATTATTCCCCTGACCAAGGTAGCAGGGCAGCTTTATGAGTATGCCTGCCACGAGGGTAATTATGGTATGAAAAATTTGTTGCGCGGCAAGCGTTTTGAAGATTCACAATCTTCAGATGAATAAAGTGCGACTCCCGACTGTTCGCTCGCATTGCGGTCATCGACGAACTACCCAAGGACAATAGTGTTCCTTATTCACTAATATTTCGTAATGATCAGTACCAGCTGGGGAATAGAATGAAGCAACTAACACTGAAGCTTCTCGCCGGATCCATCGTGCTGACATTGTCTTGCGCGACAAGCTTTGCTCATCAGGATGAAGAGACCGAGCCAGTAGAAAATTCTGGTGGAATTCTGCAACGCTATGGCAGTAATGCAGCGAGCTCATTAGAGTCCGCTACGGCTGACGCTAATTCTATTCCCTTGCTGCGTGACTATTCTTCTGTCACCGATGAAGTCCTACAGAATCCGCCTGACTCCGATTGGGTAACCTGGCGCCGCACTTACGATAATCTCGGTTTTTCTAATCTTGACCAAATCAACCAACAAACAGTTGCTGACCTAGAGCTAGCCTGGCATCAGGAAATAACGGCAGGTAACAACATGCCGACACCTCTGGTCCATGACGGCATCATGTTTCTCTATAGTGCGGGCGATGTTGTATTGGCATTGGACGCTACCAATGGCGAGCTGCTTTGGCGCTACACCCATGACGGAGATGCATCGACCAGCCATAAGTTTGGCATTGCACTTTATGAAGACAAAGTTCTAGTACCGACATCAGATTTGCATATGGTGGCACTTAACGCTAGAACCGGTGAAGTCATTTGGGATCACGCGGTAGAGACAGGAGAGGCCACCGGTTATGCCCTCAGAAGCGCGCCGACTATCGCAGGTGGGCAGGTCATTCAAGGAATGACAGCTTCTTTTGTTCCCGGTGGAGGCTTTATCTTTGCTATAGATTTGGAGACAGGAACTGAGACTTGGCGTTTTAATACCTTGGCCAGACCAGGCGAGCCTGGTGGCAACACCTGGAATAATATTCCTCTTGAGGAGCGGCAGGGTGGGTCAGTCTGGAATACCGGCGCCTACGATGCCGAGCTTGATCTTGTTTTCTATGGTGTGTCGCCTACTTACAATACCGGCCCTTTGCTTTATTCATTAGGCGTAGGTGATGTAAACAACGATGCACTCTATACGAACACAACTTTGGCGCTACGCCCTGCTACGGGTGAACTCGTTTGGCATTACCAGCATGTAGCCAACGATCAGTTCGACCTGGACTGGATTTTTGAGCGCTCCATAGTCGAGTTGAAAGTCGATGGCGAAATGAGAAAGGTAATAGTCACTGCAGGCAAGCCTGCACTGTTCGATGCCTTAGATGCGGCAACGGGTGAGTATCTGTTTTCAGTCGATCCCGGCATTCAAAACATCTTTAGCGCGATAAACCCTGTCACTGGAGCAAAAATCCCCAACCCCAATGTCTTTCCCGATCCGGAAGAAGTTCGAACGGTCTGTCCTTACTATCAAGGTGGAAGAAATTGGCACGCTTCCTCTATTAACAATGATACTGGCTTCCTGTTCGTGCCAATATTCGAAGTCTGCATGGACACGCTACTTGACGATACGGGTACTTTACTCTCAACAGGGCTACGTGCCGATACCCGGCCGGTGCCCGACACCGATGGCAACTACGGCCGCTTACAGGCTATCAATCTCCAGACCAGAGAATTGGAATGGCAGTACCGGCAGGAAGTCGTGCCGGCATCTGCGAGTCTGGCCACCGCTGGTGGCTTAGTGTTTCTTGGCTATCTCGATAATACCTTCAAGGCATTTGATCAACGCTCTGGCGAGATTCTATGGGAGACTACGCTTGGTTCTATTCCGGCTGCATTTCCCATCACGTACAGCATAGATGGAAAACAATATATAGCGATTGTTGCGGGGCAGCTGAATATTCACACGGGTGTTTGGTTAGGATTACAGAACCGGTTTACTGGATTTGTGCCAGCAAGTCAGGACCCGGCGGCGCTGTGGGTGTTTGCTCTGGAGTAGGGGATAGGAGTGAGTACTAAGTAGGGACACTAACAATTTAACAACTTAAGTCTAACCCATAGCATTCGATTACTGTAATCAAGAAGCCACCTCGATCTGTTAAGTTGTTATCTTGTTAGTGTCCCCTTGTCCCTTGCCCACCCCCTTGTTAGTGTCCCCTTGCCCACCCCCGAGTGAGTGAGTTGGTTCGCAATCTAACTACGAACAAAACCACCTAAATGGGGAGAAAAATTATGTTGACTTTGAATACACAAGAAGATGCTAAAATAGAAGTCCCATACTCTGGGGCTTATGTATTTTTGGTGATGGCGTTCGGAATGATTGCGCTGATACTAGTAATTCTTCTTGGCTGGCCGGAAGAAGTGGAACAACTGTTCGGTCCATTACAGACTTCTCATCCCCTCTTTATGCTTGCCGTCTGGTCCCCTGCTTTATCCGCATGGGCTGTAATTCTCTACACTACGGGTTGGGCAGGATTCCGTGGCTATCTTACGCGATTTAGAGTGTGGCGTTGTGGACTAAACTGGGGCTTACTAATTTTTGTTGTCATTCCCCTAATTTTTTTCGTTGGGGCATGGCTGAAGGGAGACCCGAACTGGACACTATGGCCGTTTGAGAACATAAGCGCTGGGCTGGCCGCAATCGGATTGATGGCAATATTGGGGCCCATTGAAGAATTTGGCTGGCGAGATCTATTGCAACCAATATTGCAGCGTAAATACGCACCATTTTGGGCTTCGTTGATCGTGGGATTTATTTGGGGTATATGGCACTTACCTGCTTTCTTCCTTTCCGGGCTGCCACAAAGTAATTGGGACGTTATGCCGTTTATGGTCGGAGTCATTGCTATCAGTGTCATCATTACGCCACTTTTTAATGTGACAAGGGGTGGGATACTGTTGCCAATGATCTTTCATTTTCAGCTAAATAATCCGATGTGGCCGGATGCATTGCCATTCGATATTCCTCTGTTCGTTCTGGCAGCCATGGTTATCACTTGGATTTATCGAAAGGAGATGTTTGATATTAATTACGGCGTCAAGCGTGTTACCAGGCTTGAAAGCGAATTCTGATTCGTTGAGTTTGCAAGTAATGAGCGTTTACTTTTGGCAGAATGTAACTCTTTATGCAGAGTATTTAGTACAAGTGAGATCAACACATAACAATCAAATCAAAAAGGAAGAATGGCTACGCCCGTTCCCTATGATTAAGGGCGTTAAGTCCTCTATTGGCCGAAAGCAGCCGGTCAACCGAATGATAAAATCGTCGTCGTGATATCAAGGCTTAAGCAATCTCACTAGTATAAGTAGGGACACTAACAATTTAACAACTCAAATCTAACCCATAGCATTCGATTACTGTAATCAAGAAGCCACCTAGATCTGTTAAGTTTTTATCTTGTTAGTGTCCCTCTTATCCCTTGTTTAGTAGTTTCATGAGTTAGTCCTACCAAGGGAAAAAAGATTTGCTGCCAGTGAAAAATCATTTTCTAAGGCAATATCAATTAACAAATTCCGATCAAATCTTTCCTTGGAATCAATTTTTTTAATGTTCTTGAATTCGGCAACCCTGCTTTCAAGTGTTTGCTTGATTTCTCTCTGGGCTTTCTCCGCTTCAATATAGTCAGTGCCGTCACAAGGAATTTCTGTTTCATCTGTTAAGCTGATCAAAACGCCACGTTCTTTTTTTTCTAACGGTGAATATCCGGCAAATATCCAGGCAGCAAATCCGATCTTCCAATCAGGTAAATCAAGAACAGCTCGTAGGCTTTTGCTTTCCTTAATCAATTTCTCCTCCCTGCTACTCATTGGGTTGCTCTCCTGCATGGTCTTAAGTTCGTTCAGAATAGTATGTATAGGGGGGCAATGGAACCGTTCTGACTTTGCGGGGTGTGCCCCCTAGGGTGAGGTGCTGGATGGGCGGTTACTAGGGAAAAGGGGGTGGGTGAAAAAGCCAATCTAAGTTGGCTTTTTAGTAGGTAGGTTAGTAGGTAGGTTAGTAGGTATATTTGATTATGTGTCTTAAACCATTGATTTAACTAGATGTTCAAGTCCTCTATAAAACATGTAGAGATTTCTTGTGTGGCCGCCTGTACTGCTTCTCAAAACCAAAGCTCTGCATTAGCAGCAACAGAAAAGCAGAGTAGTGGGATTGAAAAGAGTAGTTTGTTCATAGCCCTAAGAGTCAGGTTCAAATCGTCTATTCCTGAATTCAGCAACTGGACTTCCCAGCCTTTGCTAGACACTAAATTGGACTTCCCACGATACACGGAGATCTTCGTGATGCGGGTGAGGCCTGTAGTGTTCATCGTGTAGCAAGAATTATGCGTGAGAATAGGCTTTAGGCGCTATAAAGCGAAACCGCATCTTGTGCTGTGCATGTGTTGGATATATAAAAAATAAGAAACAGCCAATAGATCAGAAACTCTCTAACCCTTTGATTTATATGGTAGCAATGGGTACTACTGAATAGTATCAATAAATCATTGTTATATAGAGGTATTAAATTTAGGAAGTTAGACGATACCATCAATTATTTTTGTCATCTTGCTCTTCTACGAGTCTTCCCAAAAGCTACGAAGGCGATCCTTAGCTAGCCCTCGATCCGTCCTATCTTTACTCAGCAAATAACAACCTAATTCAGTGGGTGAATTCCTAATTTTCTTGCCATCAAGCGACACCGCAACGAGCTGGCCGTCAGCATGCTCTACAAACTCACAATGCTCTCCCTGGCTGTTAATAAGCTTATCTCCAGCAACTACTTCTATATCGTTCAATAACCGCTTAATTTGCATGCTAGGAGCCTCTCAGTGGAATAGTGCTGTGTATTATAACTCTGGGTGTCAAGTACACCTGAAGTAGGGGGGCTTGTTTCCTAGTAACCGCCCAGCCAGCAACCCACCCTAGGGGGCACACCCCGACAAGTCAGAATGGTTCCATTGCGTCCGTATACATACTATTCTGGCCGTACGACTCGCTAATCAGACAATAAGAAGAAACCATGCAAGATTTCGCTAACTACAGAGAACATGCGGTTTCCAAGGCCTCTAGAGCCTACAGCGCTGCCTGGTCACCAGATGTGCCGAGTCTTCTGCTGCATGCCTTTAGGGGACACTACCTTTAGGGGACACTAACAACTTAACAATTTAAGCTCCCGACGAATCGAAAACACTTACATCCAAACAGTACTACGTTGTTAAATTGTTAGTGTCCCCTTGTCCCTTTAGCGCAATGGCCGCGTATCCTGATAAGTCCGTTTGGTTCAGAAATTTTCACGGCGCTGATGACGATGCAACGTATTGCTGGGTTGATGAGAATGAAGAGCCTCGCTGCAAGCTAGTTGAAGTAGAAGAGGGTCAAGCTAACTAATCAGGAGACTAATGAAAAATCGTAAAGAGAATCTTCCCGAGAAGCTGTGCAAGACTTGTGGCAAGCCGTTTACTTGGCGGAAGAAATGGGAGCGGGACTGGGAGCAGGTTCTTTACTGTTCACAGCGTTGCCGAAGAAATAAAGGAGCCTTTCTGGGGCTTATACCTTAAAGACCACCGATCTTAGTGCCTCTCAAGCTATACCTGACAACCTATATCTATAGTATCTTCTGGGTATGAATATGAAGAAACTAAACCTTTTAGCTTCAGTATTACTTCTGGCAGGAAGTGGAGCTGCGTTTATAACGAGCCAGCAGGAGCATCAGTCTAATTGGCAGGATTGTCAGCTCGGAAGCCCAGATAACCCGTTTAATAACATGTATTTTGTAACTGCTATTGCATTGGCGAGAGAATATCAAGGTTACGAAGCTTTCATGGTGGAGTATTAGTGAATTGCAATAGTCATGAAATATATGCTTAATTTTTCCTGTAAGGCCACTTTAGTTCTCACTCTGTTTATGTTGGTTGGCACTGCCTATTCACAGGAAATTTTATCGACCCGAGATAAGGCCCCTGTATACATTCCCACTGACTATGTTGAGTCAAAATCATACCCCCTATTGGTGCTCCTTCATGGATATGGATTCGATGGAGAAGTTGCTGATTCGATTTGGGGTTTTAAGGAAATATTAGATCAATATGATTTTATCTATACAACTCCTAACGGAACTGCGGATCCGACTAACAGTCTATTTTGGAACGCAACAGTGGCTTGTTGTAATTTTTATGGTTCCACCGTCGATGACGTATCATTCTTATTTAACTTAATTGAATCAATTAAAAGTAATTATAACGTTGATGCGAACCGCATATATTTGGTGGGAGACTCTAATGGTGGCTTTATGGCATTAGAGCTTGCTTATCGATTCCCTCATCTTATTACAGCAGTTGTTAGTAGTGCGGGTGCTTCTGATTTTAAGGTTCGGATGCCCCTCAAATCAGGGGTTCATGCCCTGCAAGTCCAAGGAACAAATGATACTTCAATTCTTTATTCTGGAGGGATGATAGGGGGCTTTACATACCCTGGATTAGAAGCTTCAACTAGAAAGTGGGTTAAATACAACCAATGTTCTGAGATTGCTAAGCAGACGAGCTACAAAGATTTATTTCCAACAATAGCAGGTCTTGAGACAGAGGTGGTCAAATATAATACAGGTTGCTTGCAGGATGGGTCGTCAGAAATATGGAGTATTATGGGTGGAGGTCATGGTCTTGGCAGGCCCGTATCATCCTCTAATACTCTTGAAATTATGGATTGGCTTTTTGCTAAAACTAAATCTGGTTGGCCCTCGTTATATAATGGAATTATTCCGCCAGTTAGCTTGCGTCTAGGTATAAATAATATTGGAAGTTTTAGCGAGCGAGATGGGATTATTTATACCTGCCTCCGGGTTTTTACAGACGGTCTGCCAGGGTCAGTAGGCGGCATTAGCGAGTTTGATATAGGATTAAGGGTAGTGTCTCTCTCAGAGGCTACGGTCCAGATCACGAAGTTTAGAGAGTTCAATGCCATCGGCGCTCTTAACGAGAACGCACAAACCCCTGATTGCAGCGGTATATTTGAAACGACGACAGGCATTTATACCGACATTATCGTGGCAGGTGACAGCGTTCTTGATACTACATGGAGCTTAATTGATCCCACTAATTTAATTCTTAAGCTAAGTAGTTATCAGGAGTTAACTGCTAACTAGCAGACCCCACCCTAGGGGCACACCCCGATAAGTCAGGATGGTTCCATCTAACCCGTATATATACTACTTGGGACTAACGATTAGGTATGCCTGAGATCAAGGCTATGAAACTACTCATCCCTACATTCTTCACACTGCTGCTTGGATTTGCAGGGAGTTCTTATGGGCAGAATATTGAGACTATTAATTTGGAGGGGGTTATTTACGTTGGTGAAGTCAAAGATGGCCTACCCAACGGACAGGGGAGTTCACGTTTGTGGTGAGCCAAGTCAGACACTCCCCCAGCGCCGCCGGTATTGACCTAGCGGATCATAAAGTTCTGTTTGTTTGCTTAAGTTGAAATGCCGGCCTCCCCTCGGGTCGGCACCGACTCCGGCTATATACTGCCAATTGCCCCAGTTCACCGCTACGTTATAGTCCACCAATTGATTTTCAAACCAAGCGGCACCGAAGCGCCAATCTTGGCCTAACTCGTTTATCAGACAGCTCGCCGCTATCTGTCGCCCCCGGTTAGATAAATAACCGGTCTCATTCAGCTGAAACATGCAGGCATTTACCAGCGAATAAGGCGTATCAGCCTGACACCAGGATTCGAATTTCTCTCGCTGATACACAGTGCTCGGAGGCTGGGCTGCACTACCCTTAAAATTGAAAAGCTTGCTTTTTGTTTGTAGTGCTAACCACAAGAAATACTCTCGCCATAACAATTCAATAAAGAGCCAGTATGTGGAGTCGTTACCTCCACGCTCTGCTTCATAATCCTGAATCCTCATACGCAGGCGCCTGACAGAAAGACACCCCATATTTAGCCAAGATGACATTTTTGATGAATTAACAAAGCCATCCAATTCATTGCGGACTACTTTATAAGAAAGCGGCAAGTCACCGGCAAAATACTGCGACAAATGGGTCTGTGCCGCCGCCTCGCCTCCAGTCAGCAAGTTCTCGGTTGTTGAATGCTCAGCTATGAAAGATGAAAGCGTCTTGCCTTTTTTAGACACCACCTTGGGTGGCGGCGGTATATTTTTTGGAGCAGGCAGTGCAGGGGTTGTTGACCATTTCTCAGCATGGCGCCTAAATTTGGAGTAAGTCGCTGGCATTTCATCATCAGCAAAGTGGATGTCTTGTTGGTTGAAGAGCGTATAGGTATCTACTTCAACTATTTTAAGCTCGGGCATCTGCATAGAAAGACCCCGCAATTCACTTTTTTCGTCCATGCCAAATTGACGAGAGCAAATCAGCCGCTGGATAGCGTTCTTGCTAACTAATTCCGCTAACGCTATTCGTGGCCGATCGTTCAGTATCAAAAGATGCTGCCCCACTTTATCTAACGAGGTTACCAAATCTGCTAGTGCCTGCTGCAAGAAGCGCCACCGATGAGGCCCCAAAGAGGGCGAACCATAACGACTAGGGGCAAACCATTCTGGATTAACACAGTAGACAAGCAACAGTGACTCACTGTTTGCTGCTTGGTGTAAAGCAGGGTTGTCGTCTAGCCGCAGATCGTGTGTAAACCAGTAAAGCGTGCGTGACATAGATACTCCTGAATCACTGATACGCCGAACAGACAACAACGGATTAGAGGAACTTGATGAATTTAACGGGTCTAGCGGCACACTGGCGACTTATCCACTGAGCAAATAGCAAGGATAGATCCGCGCTGATTAGCCTTAAAGGGTGATCGTGGTGTTGTAAAGAAGCTGACTGGCTCGGCTTAAACCTTTACTCCAGAATATTTTCTCAAATGCTCTTGCCGAAGTCGTCGAATCGACTCCCAGCCACCGTAGCTTCTTACCAGTCCACCGCCTGACAGGCCTGTTCCGCAGGTAGCTGTCAGGCCCGCTTTGATGAAATCAATATAGCTCATCCGAGCAGAGCGCCAAGTCTCGCCAAAATGGGCTAATACCTCCTCAATGGAATGCCATTTCTGTCGATGCTTACCCAAAATTCCTGCGTGTCCGGTCCATGGGCTTCTGCAGAGTTCAGAAAGATTGTCGATCAACCTAGCTCGCATCGGGTTTTGGGCATTTTTGTGCAGGCATCATGGAATTTTTCTGCTTCTATTTTTTTATGCGAGCGCTGGTATAGCTGGTGTGGTGAGATGGCTGTAAAAAGTGAATTTGAAAAAAGGATAGGAGAAGTAAATGAAACCATATTTTATAGAACCTGACAGGCTCAAGAGCTTATTAAACTCAGCGGAAGAACAGCTTGGTCCGCCACCTAAAGAAGCTCAAAGGCACGTCACAGAATATTTAAAGAACGAAGCAATAAGGTACGCAAAAAATCTCCCGGCTGTCTCTAACATTCGCAGTTTCGCAAAAAGACTTTCAGCGCCGACGTAGGCTTAGTAGGGACATGCATAAAGGCTTAATCATGCAAAGAAAAATTTAAAAAATGATTTTATTTGGCTGATTAGTGAGCTAGGATAATTAAAGTGAAATTTTTATTATTAATGAGCGCAGCTATTATTGTTTCTGCCTGCAGCAGCACCGGCCCTTCCTTCACGAGTATGAATGAGTTGGAACTTGCTTTATATAATCGTGAGCGCCCCCCTGAAGAACATGTTTATTGTGTTAAGGAGGCTGATACTTCCTCATTTATTCGGAAACGCTCTTGCCGAACCTATGAGGATTGGGTAGCACATAACGAAAGGGCTTGGATGTATCTCGATGTACTAAATACAGAGCCTAATAGGGTCATGAGAGGAGCAAGGCCACGTTAGAACTTTAAAATTGATATATCCGTCTGATAGATTGATTAAGGTTTTAACATTTAAAGTACGTAAACTCGCTTTAATCAGCCCATGTCCTCCACAGTCCAATGCCTATCCACTGTCTGAATTTATTTTAAGAACTCAATCTCAATGAATGCACATTCAAAGTCATTTCCATTAATAACGTCATGCTCAACACCTACCTCTCGGAAATAGGGCACACCATTTTTCATTGGTGCAATAGTATTTTCACTTGTACCCAGATTAATTTCGAGTTGACCATCAAATAAAGGCACAACGATATAGTCATATTCATGCCGATGCCATCCAGTGTTGTCTCCATATTTTTTGAAACGCCATTCTGTGACGCAGGTACGCTCATTTTCGATCAAGACTGTCGAAACAGCTTTACCATGTTTAGATTGTGCGCACATATACCCCTCCATTCTTATGGTAACCAACCCACCAAAAGGTACTGACAAGTTAACTTCCAATCTGCCAGAATCCGACGCATGACTCAATCAAAAATGTACAAACGCCACAGATTCCCACCTGAAATCATTCAATATGCCGTTTGGCTCTACCATCGGTTCAACCTTAGTCATCGTGACGTCGAGGAACTACTGGCGGAGCGGGGCGCGACTGTCAGCTATGAGGCCATTCGATTGTGGCGCAACAAGTTTGGACCAATGTACATTGCACCCGTATACATACTATTGTGGACGAACTGTTAGGTATTCTTGAGAGTTACTATGAAGCTACTTACCTCAGCGGCTGGCTCCCTTCTGCGGGGGATAGACTACGATTGGACAAAAACGCAATATTGAGGAAGACAGGTTTTGCCCTGGCATAGTAGAGCCAAAATAATTCTATTTCTCGGCATTTGGTCACTAACGGATTCAGCCAAAAAGTGATAGATTTACCCATCCAAAAAATATAGAGAGTTCTCAACATGAAAAAGAGTCTCATCGGATCATTACTAATTCTTTCGTTATTCACGTTTTCCTGGGCTGCACAAGCAGCGGATTTGGAAAACATCGGCACTTTCGACTTTCCTACCTCAGGCTCTCCTGAGGCACAGGAACATTTCCTGCTCGGTGTGGGCTATCTGCACAGCTTCGGCTGGAAACAAGCCCGGGTTGAGTTTCAAAAAGCACAGGAAATCGAGCCCGAATTTGCTATGGCTTACTGGGGCGAAGTTTTTTCCTACAATCATCCGTTGATAATGCCAGAAGGTGATCCCGGGGCTCCAATTAGGGTGCTGAATAAGTTGGGTGCAACTTCTGCAGAGCGTCTGGCAAAAGCGCCCACAGAGAGAGAAAAAGGTTTTCTCAGGGCAGCAGAGGCCTATGCCTTTGATGAGGGTGGAGTCTTGGGAAAAAGAACCGCCTGGATGAACGCCATGAAGACGCATTATGAAGCTTTCCCGGATGATTTTGAGGTAGCTGCGTTCTATACAGTTTCACTGATAAGTGGTGCTACTGCGGCAGGTGTTCAGAGAGACCGGACCAATTTTCTTGCCGGTTCTATTGCCCTGGAGTTATTCCGTGAAAACGAAAATCATCCAGGGGCTGCCCATTATATTATCCATTCATTCGATGATCCTGAGCACGCGCCTATCTCCTTGGCTGCCGCCTTGAAGTACGCCACCATAGCTCCCGCCGTTGCGCATGCCCGACATATGCCAACCCATATCTTCATTCAACACGGGATGTGGCGAGAAGTAGCAGAATACAATATAAGTGCGTTTCAGGCAGGTGCAGACTTATGGCTACCTGGTGACAGCCCCGGCGACCA
>Ga0307995_1001382_pt1 | contig 15241 bp, 6 predicted proteins | sample EllFjometagen262_FD_203132 | JGI IMG/M metagenome (GOLD analysis project Ga0307995, IMG submission 203132) | Marine microbial communities from Ellis Fjord, Antarctic Ocean - #262 | ecosystem: Environmental > Aquatic > Marine > Unclassified | place: Southern Ocean | collected 2014-11-02
AATTCCATCTACAGTACCGTTAGACGTTATTTGAGCAACTATAGTTCCATTTTCTGCGCCGAAACAATTATTGTTTGAAGTAACTGTAGTGCTACTATTTAGTGTCCTTGGCTCTAACAATGTAAAGGTTGCTGTTGCAGTACACCCTTTAACATCCGTAACTATTACGGTATAACTTCCCGCAATTAATCCACTTAGATTTACTGATGTTTCATTGTTAGATGGAATTGATCCATCCGTGGTGCTCCATTCATATGTGTAAATTCCTGTTCCTCCTATAAAAGAAGGGCTTATTGATCCGTCACTCTCTCCAATACAACTGATATGAATTGCCGCTCCGGTTCCTGAGTTATATAAAGATAATACGCTTGATTCTAAGCTGATCTGATCCGGCGCTGTAATTTCAATACTTTCTTGCTTTGTAGTACAGCCTGCTCCTAAGGTCGTCGTATTTGCATCCGTTACTGAAACCGTGTATATTCCAGCTGTTAACCCCACAAAAGAGTAAGTGCCACCATCAGTAGTTACTGCTGTTGTATTTCCTGAGGTTCCAGATAAAGTGACCTGGTAAGGAAATGTTCCGCCTGAAACAGTTCCTGTTATCTCCCCGTCACTATCGCCATTACAATTTAGTAAAATATCATCAACCGTACTTAGTATTAATTCACTTGGTTCTGTAACAGTTTGTACTGTGGTAGTTGTCATACAGCCTGCGTTATCTGAAGCAGATAGTCCCGATGAATTGTTTACATCAACTATAGTAAACGTGTAATTTCCTGAAGAAATACCATTAAAAGTAAATGAACCACCATCTGTGTTTACATTTTGGGTAGTTGCAGTACCGTCTAAAGTAATAACATAAGGAGCAGTACCTCCTGAAATTGTACCAGAAATAATACCATCACTATCGCTAAAACAATCTAAGCTTGCAATGGTGTTAACAGTGTATGTTATCGCTAATGGTTCTGTAATATCAACTGTAATCGTTGTCGTCGCAACACAAGAGTTTTCATCCGTAACACTTACAGTATGTGTTCCTGCAGCTAATCCGTTAAGCTCATAATATGTTTCTCCTCCTAAAACAGTTCTGGTTGCGGAAACAATACTATCATCTAAGGTAAAAATATACTCCGGTGTTCCACCGGAAACGGTAATATTAAAAGAACCGTCAGATCCACCATTACAAGATACATTTGTTTGAACACCCATTACTGGGGTCAATACATCAGGTTCTGTAATTGTTATGTTTTCTTGTGTTGTGGTACAGCCTACTCCTAAGGTCGTCGTATTTGCATCCGTTACTGTAATCGTATATGTGCCTGCGGATAGTCCTGTAAAAGAATACGTACCGCCATCAGTAGTTACTGCTGTTGTATTTCCTGAGGTTCCAGATAAAGTAACCTGGTAAGGAAATGTTCCTCCTGAAACAGTTCCTGTTATCTCCCCGTTGCTATCGCCATTACAATCTAGTAAAATATCATCAACAGTACTTAGTATTAATTCACTTGGTTCTGTAACAGTTTGTGTTGTGGTAGTTGTCATACAACCTGCTAAGTCTGTAGTAGAAAAATTTGTGTCGTAATTTGCATCTGTAATTGCAAATTCAAAGTCACCAGCAATTAGCCCCGTAAATGTAAATATTCCGCCATCGGCAGCAACTGTATAGGTTGTAACTGTTCCTACTAAAGTAATTATATAAGGTGCAGTACCTCCTGAAATTGTACCTGAAATTACACCATCACTATCTCCAAAACAATCTAGCATAGCAATGGTATCAATTGTATAAGTTATCGCTAATGGTTCAGTAATATCAACTGTAATCGTTGTCGTCGCAATACAAGAGTTTTCATCTGTAACACTTACAATATGTGCTCCTGCAGCTAATCCGCTAAACTCATAATATGTTGTTTCTGAAATAATTGTTGTGGTTGGAGAAATAATACTATTATCTAAAGTGAATATATAATCAGGTGTTCCACCGGAAACTGTAAGATTAAAAGTACCGTCAGATCCACCATTACAAGATACATTTGTTTGAGCGCCCATTACTGGAGTCAATGCATCAGGTTCTGTAATTGTTATGCTTAAATCTGCATTAGCAGTGATACAATCATTTTCATCAGAGACTATAATAATGTGTGTTCCTGCTAAAAGCCCCGTAAAGGTATAATTATCTCCTGCTATTAATGAAGGCACTGTTGGCACATCATTTATCAGAAACATATACGTTGGATTTCCACCTACTACAGCTATAGTTATACTACCATCAGCAGTTTCAAAACAGGTTGCCTCTTCTTTACTTACAAAAGAACTTTCTAAAACTAGTGGCTCTGTAATTGTTCCTGTTGCAGTAGTAGAACATCCGGTACCACCAGTAGTACTATTTACATCTACAATGGTAAAGGTATATGTGCCTGAAGAAAGGTTGCTAAATAAAAATGAGCCCCCATCAACAGTAACTTGCTGTGCTTCGGACGTGCTGTCTAATGTAATTTCATATGGTGCGGTACCTCCTGTAATTATTCCAGAAATCTCACCATTAGAATCGTTATTACAGGCCAATACACTCGCTATAATATTTTGAATTAGTATTGGGGCTGGCTCTTCGATAATTACATCTACTGTAGTAACCATACATCCTGAAAAATCTGAAGCAGGTGTTCCAGAAGCATTATATGTACTATCCGTAATTGTAACTGAATACGTTCCTGCTGCTAAATCTGAAAAGGCAAAAATATCGCCGTCATTAGCAACCGTTTCACTTGTTGTTGTTCCGGACAAAGTAACTATATATGGAGCAGTTCCACCTGAAACCGTTCCTGTAATTTCACCGTCTGTATCACCGTTACAATCTAAGATTACCGGTGGGGTGATGATATAGGTTATTGGGTCTGGTTCTGTAATTATTACTGCAGCAATATTTACAGAATCACAATCGTTTTGATCGGTCACAACAAGTTGATATGTTCCTACTGAAAGACCAGAAATGGAATAATGTATTACCTCAGCAATCTCTACTTCGGTTACTGACATTGTTGTTCCATCTAAGGTGAAAATATAATCTGGGGTACCTCCTGTAACCGTTACAGAAAAGCTTCCGTCACTACCACCATTACAAGTTACATTTGTTTGTGTAGAAAACAACGGAACGAGTATTTCGGGTGCTGTTATTGTGAATTCTTCAGTATAGGTGCAATTTTCCGCATCTGTAACAGTAACGGTATATGTTCCGGCGATTAATCCGGTAAGGTTTTGATTATTTTCTTGATCATCTGGAATAGATCCATCTATAGTTGTCCAAGCATAGGTATAGTTCGGTGCAGGGTCAAAAGGAGTTCCTCCCGTTGTCGTTATTGAAATTGCTCCATTATTTAGACCATTACATGAAACATTTGTTAGGGTTTCTGTAATATCAAACGCCGGTGGGTCTGTTAACACAAAAGGACCAAAGGTTTTGGAGCAAGAGTATTCTAGTATTGGGGTGCCATCTATTTGTATAGATGCTGTAGAAACTGTTTCTGAAATAGTTAAAGTATATGTTCCTGCCGGCAAATTACTGTAGTAAGCTTGCCAATATAATTGGGAGCTAGAATCATCATCATAGATAGCACTTATAATAGGGTTCTCATATGTTATATTTGTTGTTGTATTAAGCAACCTAAATACATAAGATTCCCCCCAATTACCTGGTGGTAATGGATTGAATATATTTTCCAGAAAAGCCTGAGTCCAACCTCCGCTAGCATTGAAAACAAAATAACCATCTGATCCTCCTGGACACGTAACATCATTTTGTGCAGGCGGTTCTTCTAAAACAATTGGTAATGGCACAAGAACTGAAACAGGTATATTTCCTCCACAACCATTATCGTCTTCAAAGACAAAAGAATATTCTCCTGAACTTAAATTTGAGATAATAATATCTACACCTACTGTATCAAAATCTCCTGTTCCGATTCCATTTCCTGTACCTACGCCTACTAAACTACCATCAGAATTTATATTTGTAGAAACGATTGTTCCATTCAATAATAATGACCAAGCAATTGGGATACTTCCTCCATCCACCGAAATATCTATCATCCCTTGACTTGAGTCTTCACACTCAAATCCTGCAAAATTAACTTGTGCGATTGGTGCGTAAGCTTCATTTATAGTAAAAGTGGTTGACACACTTTGTCCTAATAAGTTTGTTATAATACACTCATAATTAGCTGGAGCCAATCCTGAAAAATCAATTATATTTGTATCGGAAGATATTGGATACCCTGATACAGGAGGTACTCCAGAAGCTACATTGGGAGTATATAGGTATACTTCATAAGGACTTGACAAATTAACTGCATTATTAGTATGCTCATTTACAGTTAACACATATATACCTTCACAAGAATTATATATTCCTGTTGCAATGGTAAATACCCCCACAAGTCTATATTTTATAAATGTAGTAAGTGTCTTTCCATCATCAAACGTAATCGTAAGATTAACATTTAAATCTGTTGATATTTCACCACCTGTATAGGTTACTGTGGTTCCCGAAAACATGTAGTCCGTACCTGATACAATTTCAAAAGTCCAATCTGATGGAATGGAATTCCCCACTCCATAGCCAAAAAGTGTTTGAGTTATATTAGGGGCTGCCCCTTCATTTTTAGCAATAGTTAATATATCTAAGCTAACATCAATCGTTAAATCACCTGTGCTAGGGTAGGTGTAAACATATTGCTCTGTAGTGCCTAAGCCGTTAGAGGATTCATTCTGCGAATGTTTATTGTAGGTCTGCCCATATCCCTGAAAAGCAGTGATTAATACAAGTGCTAGTATATAAATATATTTTTTCATGCAGTTTTAATTTTTTAATAACAAAATGATCTTCCATTTTATCAACAATAAATAAAGGCGTTCTTCTTTTGATTTTCGATAAAGTTAGCTAGCAGTATCATTCGTATGTAAATGTAATCGTTACTGCTTCATCTTAATTTACGCTGGGATCCATATTTTTATTAAGGATTATTAATTTTCTTTTCCAAAACAAATATAGTAAAAGGCACTTCGTGAAACGTGAAATTTAAATATTCTTCTATATATTTTTTATATAAAACAATAGCTACTAGTCTAATTACCAATTATATTATCTTGAGACACTTTGATAAAACATATTCTTTCGAGGGGAAATGACGAATAAAAATGTTGAAAACGGAATATTTATAGCAATTTCTGCGGATGGAAAATACCTATGTTTTTATACTGAATTTAGATGTATATATCCTAAATTTAAACTGAACACTGCGTTGCTTAAAAAGCTGTAAAAAGCACCCAATTTAAACATGCTAAGAACGATATAACAAATGTATCTTCCATTCAATAATTCAATGCAATAAATCTAATTAGTGTATATTTCCGGCCGATCTGAAGATGAAAATTATGAAAGCAAGTAAAATACTAAATTATATTAAAGATGTATTAGAAAACATGCCAACTGACTGGTTGAAGCTAACAACACATCGACTAGATATTTATGATGAAAAATTGGCCAAAACTCAATTTTTAAATCAGTTTGAAGTCTTATTTAATGACGCTAATTCTGATACATCAGCTTTAAGTGAATTACCAACAGCATACGACTATATTCGATTAGGACATCCATTATCGTGCATCCTAGAATGGACTATTGGAAACTTACATACTATAAAACCAGAAAATATCATAAATTTCTCTTCAAGTACGGTTCCTGTTTTAGCAATTCTAAGAAAAAATTTATTAGCGGATAAAAATACCCAAATCATTTATACAGGTCAATTACCAACATATTTTGATATTGAAATACTACGAAATATTTATGGGTATCAATTTGAGGTAAAGAAGATTGAAAACACTTCAGCCATTACCGACTTTAACGGCAGTACAATTTTCATCTCACAACAAGATGATATTTGTAATTTCGAACTCACCCCAAATATTGACTTTTTTATCAATGTTCATAATCACTTGGGAAGTATCTTAGTCGTAAACGGTGCGCAAAATGAATCTTATATCTCAGATATTCAACACGTACGAAGAAGAGAGACGATTGCAATGACGCCAGCAAATTCTCTTGCTGCTTTAAAGTCTCTAATAGAAAAATCTTCTTTTGACAATCCAAAAAACATAACCGAGGCAAACAAAAAAAGTGTCTTAGATTCAATTGCAGCAATTACCGGCTCCAATACAAAAGCACTCGTTGCTTCTAGCGGACTCTCTATACAATATGCCATTTTAATGGGGCTAATTCACGATGCGCTAGAAAAACACAAAGGCAAGGCAATTAAAATTGTAGTTCCTCCAAATTGTTATGGTGGCACAAATGACCAAGCAAGACGTGTTGCTGCTTGTATTGACAATGTTGAAGTGATCGATTTACCAGTGGATGGTGATAACGATATGGTGCAAAGTATTGATATCGTTTTAGCTAAAATTGCAAACGAAGATGCGATTCCTTATATAATTGCTGAAATTCCAACAAACCCAAGAGTTGAAGTTCCAAATCTTATCCAATTAAGAAATGTTTTAAGTCAAGAGCGTACAACTGCAACTGGTGAAATTGCTATTGATCCCGTTTTTATTTTAGACCAAACATTTTGTCCTAATGTGCACTTTTTAGGTGATGATGAAATACTTTCTACGGTTAGAACCATTTCATTTGCTAGTGGATCGAAATTTCCAAGTGGTGGACAATGTACTGCTGGCTACTGTGTAGGAAATAAAAAAACAATTGCTTTGATGGATAAAGTAGAAAAGCATCTAAGACTTTGCGATAACGAAGCTACAAATCTTCAATATAAAATATTAGCAAAACAGCTACCTTCGATGAAGCAAAGAATTCATGATGCTTATAAAAACACCCGTGAATTCGTAACCTTTATCAACGAGACTTTACCCGAAGCAAAAATCAATTTTGTGTCAGAAGAATTAGCAGAACAAGGATTTACACCCTCTGTATTTTCATTAGATCTTCCTACAAAAGGAAATACTGACGAAGAAAGAGAAGCTTATAAAAGAGCGTTGAATTTGAAACTAATCAATTTAATGATTACAGAAATTCCTAATGAAAGCAAGTACTGTGTAAGTTATGGACAGCTAAAAGGATGTTATTGGACAATACCCGCAACCTCTACTCAAGGCACAACTAAAGAAGGTGATAAAGATTATATTGCCCGTGTATCACTTTCTCCTGATATGGATCTTGAACTTCATAAAAAGATCTTTTTAAATTTTGTTGAAAATATTTAACCTTATCGATACTTACTAGAGAGACTAAAAAGGTGAAAATTGTATTAGTAACTTCAAATAACTTGGATTGCATCCAAGTTATGACTAAATACGTTTTACAACAAATAGCTGAGGTCAATAAACAACCCTGATCCGTGTAAAAACTGCTAAATCTAGGGAATTCAAAGATTGTTCCAGTTGCATCATCGATAACACCTGAACTTCTAGAAACTACGCCTATTGGTGTTTCGAGTTTCATAAAACTAGGAAAAACGCAATGGATAGGAGTTTTGGTTTCAAAAAAACAGAAACAAATTTGATCGAAATAGAATTACTTCTGTGTCTATCTATATTAGAAATACCCTTGTAAAAGGAAACCCAATCTTTTAAAAAAACGGCTACACTTTAAAAGTGTAGCCGTTCTAAAATTACTCTACCTCTCTCTTTAATTTACAATTAGTTTTATATTTTTTTTGTCGACTCAGAAATACTTGAAGCGTCAGGGTAAGAGTTACTTTCACTTCATTGGCTACAGTAGACCAACTTTCATTTCTAGTTATGGTATATGGGTTATTGAAGAAACTCCAGGTTGTGTTTGAAGACATAGCACCTGAAACATTCGTTTGCACAAAAATAGATTTAATAATAAAATTAACTTTTTCATAGTAAGGAAGTTTATTTATTCAAATTTATATTAAAACAACACCATTTATAGTACGCAAATAGTACATTTGATAGATGCAAGAAAAGTTAAGAGTCATTACACAGCAAAAAATCGGATTTGATATCACTAACCTAAATGACAGCAAGAGATTAAGTGAAATTGTACTAATTAAAATTGATTTAGATATAAATTACAATACCATCAGAAGATTTTTTGGTCTTGCAAAAAGTGTAAAAGCAAGTAACTTCACTCTTGATATTCTTTCAAAGTTTAATGGATACAATGATTACAATGACTTTTTGATAAATTATCAACTAAGAAATAAATGGCAAACAGAATTTAAAATAATTGAAACTCTTCACGTAAATAAACACAAAGAACTAATAGATTACATAAAAGAAAAACTACACGTAGAAAGAGAGTTTTATTTAAAATTTATACAGATAGTAAGAGAGTTGATACTAGTTGGAAATTATAAAATTCTTGTTAAAATTTTCTCGCTAAAAGAAACAAATTCCAAACATTTTTTATTTGATGATATTGTACTGATTGGAAACTCTATTGGGAAATTGTTAAAAAGAGTAAATTTCAAAGACAATGAAGTCATCAAGTTGATATTACTAAAGAACTTTCAGGATTTAGTGATTACTATATATGTCGATTATGGAAATCTGGATGTATATTATGCTAATGTAATTAATACAATTTATAAAAATAGTAAAAGAAAAGAGATTACTGAATTTTCTAAAGGTATTTTAAACCTAAATCTATATCTAAATAATGAACAGCCATTTCACATATTAAATTATGACGAATCATTTCATCCAATTCTAAAAAGTAGAATTTATGCGCAATACATTTTGATGGAAGACCCCAATGTCATAAAAAAACTTGATCTATTTTATCTTAAAAATCAAAATGACAATAAAATTCAATTAGAATATTTTTTTGAAATTATATTTTCTTCAATAGTTACAAAAAATTTCAAAGTTATGAAATGGGTTATAAATAAAGTTAGTAATCAACCGAGTTACAAGTTCTTCTTCAAATTTGAACATTATCAAAATTTTTTATTTATGGAACTTTTATTTCTTCTGAAAAATAAAGATGCTGTTAATTTAGAAAAAACTTTAATTTATTTTTCTTTTGAAAACTTCAATAGATCTTATAGGGATATGATTGACCTATATATTTATATATTTAACTATCATTTAAATAATTCAAAGAACTCTATCTACTTAAAATTATACTTAAAAAAAGCGAAAGAAATTAACTCTAAGTTTTTTACAAAAAAATACCTGCTCAACTACTTTGCTTAAAACCGAATACATATCAATATTTACTTTTATCCCATACTGATTTCATGAATAATAATCATTCACATAGTTTTTATCGAAAAAATCAGAGCAGGACGATGGTTATTTATAATGAGTTAACTAAACAGCTAGAAATTATAAAAATTGGAATTGGATTATTCCGATTATATATCGTTCTTTTACTGCCATACACAAATAAAACAAGCCATTGATACAATGATTTCTAAAAACACTGCCACAGATACTTATCTAAATAAATTAGTATTAAAAAGAGTTTTATAAAATCCTTGACCGTATCACAAAAGTATCTTTTAAAATAAACCCCCATGTTATTTATCATACTTTCTATTCTATTATTTTCTTACAATAATGTTTTATGGAAAACGAACCTAAAATTTATTCCCATAACATTTTTAGTTTCTTATCGTGCTTTTTTTACAAGTACAATATCATTAATTATACTATTCACTTTTTTTAGTATAGATAATATTACAATTACAGGTTTTTTCAAAATTACATTAGGTTCATTGTTTGGAGTTATAGGATTATTTAGTATGTTATCCGTTATAAAAAAAGCATCACTACAATGGTTAGGTATCTATAATTTAGTAGGGGTCATTTTTACAATTTTATATCTCTGGATATTTGATGCTATTGAAATTAAAAAGCATCTTTTAGGGGTACTAGTTATCGTTTTAGGGTTTATTAGTTTTATATACACTAATAAAAACACTCAGTTAAAAATAGCAATTAAGCAACACCTTACACTTTTTTTAATGATGATTTGTTTTAGTTGCTCCAGCTTATTGCATTGGAAAAATTTAACTTCAAATGCACCTCCTTTATTAATCATCGCAAATCAAGAATTTATTGTTTTCTTAGCAGGCATACTATTCACTTTTAAACAAGGAAATAGCACTGTATATAAAAGTTACCTGAAGATGCACTTTAAGCGTGTACTTTTAATGAGTATTGTTGTTTTTTTAGCGATTTTATTTAGTTTTTTAGGACTAAAAGAGACCAACCCTATCACTACAAGCTTATTGTTTTTAGCTACGCCTTTAACAACGATACTATTTAGCGCTTTCTTTTTTAAAGAAAAATTATCTTATAAAAACATTATTTTTATAAGCATAATTGTAATAGGCGCCTTTGTTTTACATTATCAAAGTAATTAAGTGCGTTTATGCCTGTGATTTAGAGGTTATGGATGTCTAAATTAAAAGTTTTATAAATTATAATTAATCGTTAAAGATACTTTCTAGTTGTAACGCTTCACTTGGAAGAACAGTCTTTATATCATTACTATATGATCCTAGGTTTGTGTAAAATTGATCTTGTTATTGAGAAGTATCATATTTTCTTTAGATCTATAACCATGACTTTCTTTTGGCAAGGTAACAAACGAAGAGTTGCTCCCAATCCTTTTAAAGCAACAAACACCCTTGCTATAAACAATAGGTGTTTGTTCACTCAATAATTAACTTCTCTCTTTCATAATATTTCCTAAGCCCTTACTCAATACCTGATCCAAAAGTAAAACTAATTTTTAGTTAATTTTTAGTTTTTGTGACGGACTACTTTATATTGTGACAAACAGTCTTTGACTGTAAAAATGGCATGGTTTTCTCTTTTTATTTTTTAATTTACAGGTAGTTATACAGCTTTGGTTAATTTTTTATTAATTTCTTAGTAGTTATTCCTTTGTCAGAGTAAATCTGTAATATATATATTCCTCTAGATAAATCATCTGTAATAATTGAGTTGAAATTTGATTTAATTTCTTTAACTTTTTTTCCAAGTATAGAGTAAAAATTAACTTTCAATATAAGTGCGACTTCAGATTTAATTGACAAAATATTTAATACAGGGTTTGGAAGTAAGGAAATAGATTTAGCAAACACTTCGTCTTCAATACTTAACTGACTATCTGTACATCCAGTAGCGTTTACAGTTTCACCTGTTGGTGTATCAGGACACGTATCTATATCATCCATCACGCCATCCCCATCAGTATCTATTTGAGATGTAGAACATCCTGTAGCGTTTACAGTTTCTCCTGTTGGTGTATCTGGACAATTGTCTTCTGTATCCAAAATGCCATCATTATCATCATCAGTATCTACACAATCAGGAATATTATCTGTATCTGTATCTGGTGCAACGTCAGTAGCATCTAATGGATCAGAACCACAGGCAATTTCATCTGCATCTGACATTCCATCATTATCATCATCTGTATCCGCATTGTTTCCAGTACCGTCACTATCTGTATCAGTATCTTCAGTTTCGTCTAATGGGAAAGCATCATCTGCATCAGGTGTGCCATCATTATCGTCATCTGTATCTTCACAATCAGGAATGTTATCTCCATCTGTATCTGTTGCAACGTCAGTAGCATCTAATGACTCAGAATCACAGGCAATTTCATCTGCATCTGACATTCCATCTCCATCATCATCAGTATCTGCGTTATTTCCAGTACCATCACTATCTGTATCAGTATCTTCAGTTTCGTCTAATGGGAAAGCATCATCTGCATCAGGTGTGCCATCATTATCATCATCAGTATCTACACAATCAGGAATGTTATCGTCATCTGTATCTGTTGCAACGTCAGTAGCATCTAACGGATCAGAACCACAGGCAGTTTCATCTACATCTGTCATTCCATCTCCATCAGTATCTATACAATCAGGAATCCCATCACTATCAGTATCTACTGCAACGTCAGTAGCATCTAAAGGATCAGAACCACAGGCAATTTCATCTGCATCTGTCATTCCATCTCCATCATCATCTGTATCTTCACAATCAGGAATATTATCTCCATCGGTATCTGCAGTTGAACTAACATAATAAGTACAAAGAATAGCATCTATTTCAGCAATAATTTCATTTGCAATAACACTAGAATATTCTGGATACGCTGCATAACCCGAGCCTACCATAGCTTCCCAGCGCTGTCTGTTCCCGTCACCGTTTTTACCCGCTTCAATCATTGCGTTAAAATAAGCCACAAAATCTTCTTTATTTCTTGGAACAATTGTTCTATAATGCTGTATTCTTTCTTTAATTTCATTAGAGGGTGGTAACGCTCTCAATTCAGTTAAAATTTCCTCCGAGGGAATAAACCCCCAAATATGAAATAATGGCGCCATATTAATGTTCAGTTGTTTTGAAGCATTTAATATAAAATCATCCCGTTCAATACCATAACTAATTCCTAAATTATAATAGTAGTTATTAATTTGCCCTACAGCTTCCCAACCAAATAGCGCCGCTATTTCAATATATTTCCCATGCCCTCTGCTCTGATACATCATTTCATTTCCGCTAAAATCAGGAGCCCCTAAATCGAATTGTCTATCGATATGCATTTCATTACCGATTCTAAAATTTGGTGATATAAACCAATCCATGATTGCTTCTTCTCTATTGTAATTTTGCTGAATAGAATATTCAAAGGATCGGTCAATAGTTTCATCAAAAACTAAATTATATACTGCAGCTCCTGGAACATTCACGTTACTCTCTCCTTCATCAGGTAATGTTGGTAAATTATGTAAGTGCCCCATTTCATGCATGATTATAAAATGCTCACCTCCATATCCATTCTCTCCTTGGGCATAGATATTACTTGCTGGAAAACCAACATTAATAACATGTGTCTGGCTATTTGCATCTCCTGGTTCTATGGCGTCGTACCCATATAGAAACATAGGGTAGGTTGCCCCTGCCCATGTTCCTCCAACCGGGTTCATACGGTCAAACCGTATATACTCAGCTCTTATTCTTTCTGAAGGCCTTCCTGCAATCTCTTGAAATACTTGAAAAGTATGATTCCATTTTGACAATATATTTGTTGGATCATTTAATTGGTCATTCACATAATTTGCCATTGGCCGTGTTATGGTCGTCATAAAATTATCCGATTCCCAGTCAACCCACTTCACATGGTCTTTTGCCAATTCTTCCTGATATGCTGCTAACGAAGTTTCAGCCCCAGTTTTAGTTGAGAAATAAGGCATTTTAACAACATTTGAAAAATCAATTGTAACATCACCCAGATTAGAATTTTTTGGAACTTTAATATAAATGGGTCCTCCAAAAGGATTTGTTATTTTTGTTAAATTACTATTTAAATCAAAACTTTTAGTGACTCTTGCAAAGCGATTAATTGCTCCCCCTTCTATATTAAACTCAGAAGTACCTATGACTACTTTTAATCCTGCATTTGTAACACTAGGGTCAATAGAAACGGAGACAATATCACCAGGAGCCGCATAATAGCCAGTCATTCGATAGACCTCATCTTGCCCGTTTAAAACATACTTTTCATCTGTATTGTAATTTCCATCTATAGTAACTTCCGCTTGTACTCTGGGAGCAGCTTCTGAAACTGGCCCCGGCCAAATACTAGCATCTTCATATATGAAATTTTCAAAAGATGCTTTCTTTATATTGTCTGCAGTAAAATAAACATCATGTAAAGATTGTTGAATTAAATATTGAATTTTAGTTTCTTCAGGAAATTCTCGTGGGTCTTTCTCTTCCATTTCAAGAAATATGGGGCCATAATTATCTTCATAAACATTTATATACTCCTTTAATTCTGTAAATACGGGTTCGTAATTGTTATCCCAATTATCGATAAATGAAAGGTAATAGGTCTCTTTTTCAGAGGCTGTTAAAGATTGATTTCCTAGTATACTGTTTTTAAAAAGAGTAAGTATGTTTTTGATGGTATTTACGTCTCCAGGAGGTTTAGGAGAATAAATTTTAAGATCCTCAATTAATAAAGGGCCAATTCCTTCTCCTTCTTCTCTTCCATAAAAACGAAACAACCCTTTGTCTGTTCCAATATAAATTTGTTCTTCCTTTAAAGCATTTTTAAAAGCAGGCAATTCAATATCCCCTGGGTCATCAAAAATGTATTTTTGACGAACCCCATCAATTTTAATAATTATATTAGGAAATGGCTCATCAAATACAAAGGACATTGAAAAATCAACCCAAGTATCTAAATCAATAGATCCAATAATAATCCATTGCCCAGCTACATCAGAAAGAGGATCTTCTTTTCCTCCTAAAAAAAGCCATAATTCATATTGAGGAACGCTATCATCATAATTTTTAACAACAGAAAGGGTAAAGCCAGTTGCAGTCTGATTATATTTAGCATTTCCTATAATTGTACGTATAAACTCTCTAGAATTATCTTCAGACCATCCAATTGAGGGAATTTTAAATTTAAGATCTAAAGCAAACGATTTGCTTATATCTATCTGGTCATTTACAGAATTTGGTAATTTAACATAGTCAAATAACCCTAAATTCAATATTTTATTAGCTCCCTCGGAGATAAAGTTTTCAGAGTTTGTGCTACTAGGTAAATTACATACGTCTATTCCAGAACTAGTGCTAATGTCTGCACAATGACCTACTCCATAAAGGTCACAACAATTATTTGGATTAAAAAGTCCGGTTTGATTATTTATATCATCATTTAGATCCTCATTGAATGAATAGCTTGCTATCTGCGCAAAAGAAATAAAAGGCATTAAAAATAATAAGTAAAAAAAATGTTTCTTTCTAATCATAGTATATTTAGTTTTAATCATATTAATTTTTATTCAAAAAATAATAAAAAAACTATTACTTATGAATAAGAACTCAAAACACAGCTTTATAAATAGCTTGTAAAGCAAGCTAGTCTTTTAAACTAAGGTTTATTATATTTGATTTAGAAGAATAGGGAGATTTGTGACAAACAACGTTATTTTATGACGAACGCTTTTTGCTTAAGAGTAAAACTGTCAATAAATGGTTTTGCAAAGGCTCGCCCCAATGCTATTTTAAAGAAAGGGTTAATCAAAATAGCAGAACTTATCATCTAAAACCCTAATTTTATCGTTTACTTTTTTCTAATAAAACGATATCAAAAGTTGAATTCAAAGTTACTTTTCCGTCTTTAACTTCAATTATTTGATTTGAATAAAAATCACTT
>Ga0307995_1001383_pt1 | contig 15231 bp, 14 predicted proteins | sample EllFjometagen262_FD_203132 | JGI IMG/M metagenome (GOLD analysis project Ga0307995, IMG submission 203132) | Marine microbial communities from Ellis Fjord, Antarctic Ocean - #262 | ecosystem: Environmental > Aquatic > Marine > Unclassified | place: Southern Ocean | collected 2014-11-02
TGTACGGTGTTATAACCCCCACATGGAAGAGTCACTACACCGGAGTTGGCCACCCAAATATTACCTTGACTGTCACTTGCAATACCCATTGGTTTTGTAAGACCAGCGTTGTTTAACAATTGAGTATTGCCCTCAGTATCGATGATGCAAACGGAAGAGTTGTAGTTACTAGTTACCCATGCATTCCCCGAGGGGTCGATGGTAATATCAAAAGCAATTTCTAAATCGATATCATTATATACCGTTCGCTGATTCGGATCGCCATTGATAAATTTTGTAACGTTACCAGCATTGCAATTGGCTACCCATACATTACCTTCCTCATCCGTTGCCATCCCTTGTGGCCAGGCAGCTGCTGTTAAAGCAGGTACTAAAGGATAGCCTCCCGTTATCACTGGATCGGCATAGAAATCTCCATCAGGAGATATTGCTATTCCATCGGAATTAAACTGGGAAACAGTACTCCTAAGTAAAGGGGCAGTATCATCATCACCTAGTGGGGAAGGACATTCACTTCCCTTAAAACCAAAATTTCCTACCCAGACATCTCCTCCAGTATCAATTGTGACACCAAAACCAGCTCCATACACACCTCCACCTTGATAAGGCGAACCGGGAAAAGCCTCCCCCGTGGGAGTAAATCTAAGTAGGTTAGTATCACCACAAACATCCGGATCAAATGGACTAGAGCTATAACTATAATTATTAGCCACCCAGGCATTGCCATCTTTATCAAAGGCAATGTTTCCAGGACCATCGAGTTGCTGTCCATTTCCAACATACCTAAGCGCGAGTGTCCAGTTGTCTGGATTCGACTCCAGGATTGGTTCGTACAAGTCCAAGTTTAGTGAAAAATCATATAGGAGAGAAACATTTTCCTGACGCCAAGGGGTATGTGCTATATTAATTGCCGCCTGTAAAGTATTGTCTGGAAGGTTATTTTCTGGTGATTTAGAAATAGCAAAGAGGTTAGGACATTCTGAAGGTTGTTCTAAACAGGCAGCGATTATATTTGACAAGGAATTGAATTTTCCAAGTGTTTCAGTTTCAGGTCCATTTGGAGTTTGGTTGAGAACCGGAGCAATATTTCCATCCATAATATTTACAAGATTTTGCGATGTTGCAGCGGCATTTTGCAAACCAGGGTAACTCCCTGCAATATTATCTCCATTTATAAACTGAGCCATAGCATAGGCTGTGGCGATTGTAGTTCTTTCGTTGATCACGAACTGCGATGGAAAGGGTTGGGTTCCGATAACGCTTGCGAGTTTTATGGGTGCTGAAGGGCCAGCTGCAGTCATATAAAATACCTCTTTGGATCCAACTGGTATAGAAAGGGAAAATTCAAAAGCACCAGTATTATTGGTCTGTGTTTCTCCTAAAGAAACTGCAACAGCACCTTGTGTTGATCCGGCGTGATAGAATGTTACCGTTGAGTTTTCAATAGGTGACTCCCCATGTAAAACAGTACCTTGTATAGTTACAATTTCCTGAGGTTCCAAAATTAAATCATCATCTGAACAAGCAACGATTAATAGAGTTAAAAATAAATAGATAAGTTTTTTCATGTTGTTTTATTAAGTTTTAAAAAATAGTTTATTTAATTATTTTTGCAATTAAGATATTGTTATAAGTTATAAAGTAAATACCTTTTTTAAGAATATCCAAATCATTAATTGTTTTATTTTTCAACGTTCTTGTTATTATTAATCTTCCTTGAAGATCGTAAATTCCTAAAGAAACTCCTTCATTAAGTCCATCTATAAAAATATAATTATTAAATGGATTCGGATAAGTTTTAAATTCATAAGCAGCTATACTTAAATCCTGGATACTTAAACCTCCTGGACAAGTAGTGGGATAATTTTCTACTATGCTCATTTGCGGACTATCATTACCATTATTTGGTTCAATAGAAAGGGGATAGACACCCCACCAAGGTCCACCTGCCCAATAGGTTCCATTAATACAATTTTGATGTAAGTGATTTAAAAAATTGTCAAGTACCGTAAGCCATCGACTATCATCATTTGGGACTCCGTACTCACCAATAAAACCATTAAGATTATTAGTTTCTAACCAGTCTAAAAAAGGGGTTACTCTAACAATGCCTATATCTGTGTAAGCTCCATCTGAATCATAATCTTGATTATAAGTTCCAGATCCATCTTGATCAAAATATACGTGTGCTTCAAAAATTAAGTTATTGGAAGCGTCTGATAGATCTTTTAAATTAGCACTATATTCCATCCATCTTTCTGCTGAACTCCAACTGTCACCACCAACAATTATTTTTGTATTTTGATCACCAATTCTAATACCATTAATAATACTTTGAGCTATCTCAAATAAGCTTGCGTTACTTAATAAATCATGAGGTTCATTCATGATGCCATAACCCCATATATTGGGAGTATTATTAAATTCTAAGGAAAGTTTAGACCAAAGATCTGTAATATTTTCTATTGTTAAATTATTAGATCCAATTATTTCTTCTGTATTATTTAACTTGTATCTGCAGTAATTGTGTAAATCAAGAATGACTACCATATTTCTATCTGCAGCTGATTGCACAAATGTTTTGATTCTTAACAATTCATCTGCGTCTAAACTTCCATTTAAATTATGTTGAATCCGTTCCCATTTAAAGGGTAAACGGACTAATTTCAGTCCTTTTGATTGATAATAATCTAATTCATTAGCTGTTGGATACGTGTAGTCCTGGCCGAAAATTCCTGGCATATTTTCACCAAATTCTGCACCAGCCAGATTAACTCCATAAGGTTTTTGAGAAATTGAATTTATACTTGTTAAAATTATTGCCGGCAATAGTAAATATATAAGTTTTTTCATTTTTTTTTATTTATTTTTTGCTTTTACATAACAATATTTTTTAAAAATAATATATTTTCAAACTATAAACTCAAAAAATTAATAAAATTAATATCAAAACTAGTTTTGATATATAAAAAATGTAATATTTGTTTTTTCAATATAATTTTATGGTTTTTAAAATTCCTGACTTTGCTTTTTTTATTTTTATCTCCCTATTGATATACTTAAGTTTCAAGACGAACGACAAAAACAAATACCATTTAAACTATCTAAAACTTCATCTATCTTCCATTTTTTTAATCACAACAATATATATAGGAATTCAAAATAAATGGGTTTCAGGTGCTAGATTTGATGTCATTTTGGGCTTGCTGCTTTTAGGAATTCTCTTTTTATTGCTTCATGTTGAATCTGCCACAAAAGGCTATAGAGCTGTTTTAAAACCTATATATTTTATACCCATCGTTCTCTATTGCTTTATCTGCCTGCTCAATTACTTTGACATCTATTTATTGCATTTTTCAACACGACAAACCATTGTTATGGATATGAAAGTAATACAACCTGCGTATTTTTCTGACAAACTACTGTTCCGGAATTTATGTACACTTATTTTTATTTTTATGATATTCATTACATTCCAAAAAAACATTATATACTCTCAAGAAATCAAAAAAAAGAATGTCTATAGTTTTTGGATATATAGTTATTTGGCGATTATTTGTATCTCTACCCTGCTATCTACCTCTTATTATTTTGGTTTCTTTCACCCTGCATATGATCCTATTTTAAAAAACCTGTCGAGTGTTTTTATTTTGTTGTCAATTTTAAGTTTTTCTATAAATCCCAGCATACTATACTATATCCCATATATCACAAAAATTAATGTATATGAAGTTAATATCAATACAGATTATTTTAAAAAAATTGAACATTTGTTAAAAGATGAACAGTTATTTTTAAATAAGAATCTAAGTCTAGATAGCGTTTGTAAAAGAACAGGTTTAAAACAAAAAATAATTACAGCCACTATTAAAGAGAATACAAGCGGTAACTGGAAAAGTTATGTAAATGGCTATCGAGTAGATTATGCTGTTGAATTAATAAAATCTGATTTTTTAGTAAAATATTCTATATTAGCATTGGGCGAAAAATCTGGTTTTAATTCAAGTCAATCTTTTTTTAGAGCCTTTAAAATTAGAACTGGTATGTCTCCAGCTAAATATTACAAAGATAGGATTTAGCGAGTAAATAATTGTTGTATCAGGTATTAGAAACTTTCTTATAAGGCCAAACTGGAATCCAAAGATTACTGTTTTGTTTCTATTAGTTGAGAAAGCGTTTCCTTAAAAATTACAACAGTAATATCATCTTAATTACTAATACACAAAACAGTAATTTGTAGATTTAAAAAAGAATTTGTAGATTTAAAAAAAAATAAATATGAAGTATCTAGATATTATTGGGCCAGGATTGTTTTTAATTTTTCTATCAATATTTTCCTACCTTCTTCTTGGTAAAATAGGTCCTATAGTTATTGGTGGAGCAGGAACAGGAGGGTTTTTACTTTACCTCAATACCGGGTATAAAAAACGCTTTGATACCTCAAAAGTTATCGTTTCTTATTTACTTGCTGTAGTGTTTTTTATTATTCATGTGTATGAAGAATATGCTTTCGGATTTGAGCATATAGCCTCGGGACTTAGCGGTACTGAAGTAACTCAAAAAGACTTCTTAACATTTGCTGGTTTTTTTGCTCCTGCTATGTGGGTATGTGGTGCTATTCTGATAATAAAAAGGTGGGCAATAGGGTATTATTTTTTAGCATTCTTTTTTGTGGCAATGACAGTAGCTGAACTTACTCATTTTATTTTCCCTTTTGTGCTTTACGGAGAATGGCGTTACACACCTGGTGTCGCAACTGCAGCAATTCCATTAATTCCAGCTTGGTATGGCTTGATTGTTACTCTTAAAGAAACTGGAATAATTAAAAATGAAGAAAAATAAATCAAAAGCCTTATTATTGGGGTTTGTGTTAATTAGCAATATGAGTTATGCTCACATCAACCCTAATAATCATCATGGAATGCTGGCCAATTTTATATCTCTAGGAATTGTTCTTATTTCAATATTAATATTTTTTATAGTGCGTAAGCGAAGAAAAAAGAAATAACCCCAGCTAAATTTGAACATCTCTTTTCTTTGTTGTGTGGCTTATTTGGTACTATTGCTTTCTTATAATTGTTGACCCAATCTATCCAATTTGAAGAACCAAACATTTCTTTTAAACTGTCCGATGGTGGTGCAAATAGTATTTCGGAGATTTTTTTTTTTGCTTTATCTCTCGTTTTAAGGTTTGCTCTTTCCTTTAGCATTAAATAAATATCTTGTCCTGAATTAATCCAGTTAGAATATTATTTTCTCCAATAGTTGAATTGAGGATCTTATCTAATAATAATGGTTGCATGGTTGCCACATCAAGTTCATCTGCACAAATTACAAAATGCTTGTGAAGTTTTTATTATTTTAAAAGTATCTTTGGTGAAATTTTAAAAAAATGACATTAATTAAATCTATTTCAGGCATTAGAGGTACCATTGGCGGATTTCAAGGAGAGAATTTAACTCCTATAGATGCAGTTAAATATGCAGCAGCATATGGCAGTTGGGTGAAACAACAAAGAGAAAAAGATAACTATACAGTTGTTGTTGGAAGAGATGCTCGAATTTCTGGAAATATGATGCAACAATTAGTAATGAATACACTAATTGGACTGGGTATTCATGTAGTAGATTTAGATTTATCAACAACACCCACCGTTGAGGTAGCCGTAACGTTGGAGCATGCAGATGGAGGAATTATTTTAACTGCAAGTCATAATCCAAAACAATGGAATGCTTTAAAGTTATTAAACCATAAAGGAGAATTTTTAGATGCTAAAGAAGGACAAAAAATCCTGGACATTGCTGAGAATGAAAATATTAATTTTTCTGAAGTAGATGACTTAGGGAAAATAACGAGCAATCAAGCTTATATCGATTTGCATATTGATGAAATTTTAGACCTTCCATTAGTAGATGTAGAAGCTATTAAAAAGGCAAAATTTAAAGTGGTAGTTGATGGTGTAAATTCTACAGGAGGAATCGCAGTTCCAGCTTTATTAGAAGCTTTAGGAGTTGAGCCAGTAAAATTATATTGTGATCCAACTGGGGAATTTCCACACAATCCTGAGCCATTAAAAGAACATTTAGGCGATTTAATGAAAATGGTAGTCGATGAACGTGCAGACTTTGGTATTGTAGTAGATCCAGATGTGGATCGTTTGGCTTTTGTTGATGAAAATGGAGGCATGTTTGGAGAAGAATATACCTTAGTTGCTGTTGCAGATTACGTTTTGCAGCATACTCCAGGAAATACCGTTTCTAATATGTCATCTTCTAGAGCTTTGCGTGATATTACTGAAAAAAGAAATGGAAATTATACAGCTAGTGCAGTAGGAGAGGTAAACGTTGTCGTTAAAATGAAAGAAACGAATGCTGTGATAGGTGGTGAAGGTAATGGAGGTATAATTTATCCTGAACTTCATTACGGAAGAGATAGTTTAGTGGGAATAGCTTTGTTTTTAAGTTATTTAGCAGATTTAAGAATTTCAGTTAGTGCACTGCGTAAAACCTATACCTCTTACTTTATGAGTAAGAAAAAAATACAACTGACACCAGAATTGGATGTCGATGAACTATTAAAAGCGATGGAAGTAAAATATGCCTCCGAAGAAATCAATACCATCGATGGAGTAAAAGTAGATTTTGCCAATAATTGGGTTCATTTAAGAAAATCAAATACTGAACCTATTATTAGAATTTATACGGAAGCAAAATCTCAAGAAGAAGCCGATCATTTAGCAGATAAAATTATTGGTGAAATTAAATTAATTGCAAATTTATAATTTGAAAAAATGGCGTCTCCAATAAAAAGTTCCAAATTGAAAGGTAGCTTGTTCCTATAAATGAACAGTTGCTCCCAGATCAAGTTCTTGGGTTGAGATTTAATTATTGAAACTCTTTAGGAACGTTGTTTTTATGTTTCCAACGTCTATGCGTCCAAAGATAATATTCTGGAGCTTCATTTATCAAATCTTCTAAATAGCTAATAAACATATCTGTAATTTGATAATCCTCGTATTCATTAGGATTTAAAGTGATCGTTTCAAATGTAGTTTCATAATACCCTCTTTTTACTTTTTTGGTTTTAAAAAATACAATTGCCAAATCCAATTCCTTTGAAAGTTTTTCTGCACCTGTATGGACAGGAACTTTTATATTCATGAATTTTCTCCAATGATGAGCACTTTCAACTTTAGGTGACTGATCGGAAAGAAAACCATAAATACCTTTGATTCCATTTGCTTTATGTTGCCTTAATGTAGGGATGGTTTCTTTATTGGTAATTAAATAGGTGTTGTACCTGGCTCTTATTTTTCTTACTAGCCTATCAAAATACTTGTTTTCAATTCGCTTATAAATAGCGTATCCATTAAAGTTAACATATTTTTGAATGATAAATATCCATTCCCAACTACCATAATGCGCACACATTAGCATAATGCTTTTGTTTGCTTGTTCTATTTTATGAATTTCTTCGATATTAGTAAACTTAAACCTTCTTTTCATTTCAGCTTCAGAAATGCTGATTGATTTTATAGATTCTATCAACATATCACACATATGTTGATAGAATCTTTTTTTAATGCTTTTTATTTCCTTTTTAGATTTTTCAGGAAAACAAAGATTTAAATTATCATTGACCACTTTTTTTCTATATCCAAACACATAATAGACCCAAAAGAAGATAAATGTTGACAACATATAAAGTATTCTAGTAGGTAGTATGGAAAGAAACCATAAAAATGGAAAGATTAAAATATAAAGTAGTAGTTGCATAGTATAATTTACAGCAAAACTAACTAATTTTATCGTCTTATTGTAAAAGAAATTATATGGAAAATATTAATATGGCAACATTGGCAATTATAGCTGCAAACGTTATTATATCACTTAAAGGATTTAAAGATTTTTCTTTTTTTGAAAAATATAAATTTAATATAGGAGGAATTAGAAGAGGAGAGCAATTTAGAATGTTGAGTTCCGGTTTTTTGCATTTGGATTTTTCTCATTTGTTATTTAACATGCTGACCCTTTATTTTTTTGCAGATGTAGTTATTGGTTCTATTGGTTATGTGAAATTTCTTATAATCTACCTCGCGAGTTTGTTAGTAGGTAATTTATTGTCTTTTTATTTCCATAAAGATGAATACAATTATAGCGCTATAGGTGCTAGTGGAGCAGTGTCTGGTATTTTATACTCTGCAATCTTATTTTTTCCAAATATGAGTTTGTATTTGTTTTTTATACCCATTCCGATTCCTGCCTGGGTATTTGGAATTTTATATTTGTTATATTCTATTTATGGAATGAAAAAAAGTTTAGGAAATATTGGCCATGATGCTCATTTTGGAGGAGCTTTAGCAGGCTATGTATTAACTATTTTATTCGCACCGTCATTATTGAATACTCAATTATGGATCATTGCTTTATTAGCGGTACCATTATTGTTGTTATTTATTTTAATTAAATTTAAAAAAATATAAATCTGATAATTATGAAAAAATACCTATTTCTTTTAATAATTGTATTTAGCAATTTAGCAATATCACAAAATAATATACAAGCAACAGTAGATGTTATGGGAGAAGGCATCGTTAAAGTGGCGCCAGATGAAGTTACCATCAACGTGCAAGTTGAGAATAAAGGACAAAACCCAATAGCGCTAAAACAAAAGAATGATTTTATAATAAATGATATTTTAGCATTTATAAAAAACATGAATATTGCAGATAAACAGGTGCAAACTGAGTATGTGAGATTGAATAAAAATTACGATTACCAAACCAAAATTTATAGTTATGTAGCAAATCAGTCTATTTCTATTCACTTAAAAAACTTAGAACTTTATGAGACATTGATGAATGGATTAATGGAAAGAGGTATTAATAGGATTGATGGTGTTTCATTTTCTACTTCAAAAATTAAAGAGTTGAAATCACAAGCAAGAATTAAAGCAATTGAAAATGCTAAAATGAAAGCTGAAGAATATACCAAGGTACTTAATCAAAGTATAGGGAAAGCAGTTTCAATAAGTGAATTTAATAATACAAACTATCCTGGTCCAGTTAATAAAAAAACTATGATGCTTAGTTCTGATGCATCAGGAATGGAACAACAAACTATATCTGTTGGTGAAATAGAAGTTATTACAAAAGTTAATGTAAGTTTTTTACTTAATTAATTACCTAATAATGAAGCGATTTTTGCTCCTAAGGCAGCTCCTCTTAAGTTTTTTGCTATAATAGTTCCATTTTCATCTAAAAGAAAAGTAGCTGGAATGGAACGTACATTATACATTTTTGCTATAGGATCATTCCATCCTTTTAAGTTTGAAACATGTTCCCAATTCATTTTATCAGTTTCAATTGCTTTTATCCACCTTTCTTTTTGGCCAGCTTTGTCTAAGGAAACACTTATAATATTTAATCCTTTATCGTGATACTCCTTATAAACCTTTACAACATTCGGATTTTCTCTTCTACAGGGTTTACACCAAGATGCCCAAAAATCTATAATCGTATATTTTCCTAAAACATCATTCAAGGCCAATTGATCTCCATCTGGAGTAGGAGCAGAGAAATGGGGTGCCAAACCACCTACATCTGCTTTTTTCATAGACTTAATCATGGCTTTAAGAGATTTAGAACTAGAAGTTGCAGCAATTTTTGGGCTATACTTATTTATAATAGTAGTAGCATCTGCACTTGAAATTTCTTTTTTGCTTACTAATTCTGTTAATAGTAAAACAGAAAATAACGAATTTGGATTGTCAGAAACAAATTGAATTTTATAGTTGTTTTCTGCAACAGAAATATCTTGAATTTCATTTTGGAGTTCTTTTGCTGCTATTCCATCCTGCTCTCTACGAGCTTTTTTAAATAGGTTGCTTTTTTCGCTTTTCATCTTTTCATATATGTTCAGCTGATCCATAAACTCTTTATAGGAGTCATTTTGCAGGCTACCTAAAACAAAAGATGATTGCATACTCTCTTTGTATAAAGTAGCTTTAAGATTGCTGTTTTCTGGAAAATACAAAACAGTTGCTTTTGTATTTTCAACTTGAAGTATATTAATGGAAAGCAGTTCACTTTTTGGGTATTCTCCCTTAAAAGCACCTGCATTAACAATAAGTGTGTCTATTACTTTTGGTTGATTGTTATTGGTGACGGTATTTACAAAAATCTTAGTTCCATCTTCAAAACCAATGGCATTGCCTTCTATTGTATAAGAATCGCTTTTCGAGTTGCAAGAGATTAATGTCAATACTGTGAGTGATAAAATAAAAATATGTTTCATAATAATTGTTTTTAGTTTGGTAAAAATATATTAAAAACTACTCTTTTAACAGGTTTTAGGGTTTATTTATGAAACAGTATTTTACATAGCCTATTTTAATAGTTTTTTAATTGTTTAGTAGTTAAAACTTAAAGGTTTTTGTACATTATTTTTGTAAATTTGAATTATAAAATACCCCTAAAATGAAGAATTTATTAAGTATTGCAATTCAAGCATCTATAGAGGCTGGTCAAGCAATAATGGAAATTTATGCAAATAAAATTGAAGTAGAAATTAAAAGTGATCGTTCTCCGCTTACTCAAGCTGATAAAAATGCTAACGATATAATTAATAATTATCTTATTGATACGCATATTCCAATTATAAGTGAAGAGAATAAGCAACTAGATTATTCTCAACGCAAGGATTGGGAATATTGCTGGATAGTAGATCCATTAGATGGCACTAAAGAGTTTATAAAACGCAATGGAGAATTTACCGTTAATATTGCATTGATTAAAAATGGAAACCCACTATTGGGAGTTATATATGTTCCTGTTTCAAAAACATTATATTATACTTTAGAAGATGCTTCGAAATCTTATAAAATAGACTTAGTGAACGAAAAAGTTTCTTTGGAATTTATTTTTAAAAATTCAATTGAAATTAAACCTTCAGAAAATAACAATGAACTTATTAGAATTGTAGGTAGCCGTTCACATTTAAATGAAGCTACAAAAGAGTTTATATCAAAAATGGAAAACAATAAAAAAACTAAAATTGTGTCAAAAGGGAGCTCTCTAAAATTCTGTTTAGTGGCAGAAGGAACAGCAGATGTATACCCAAGATTTGCTCCAACAATGGAATGGGACACTGCAGCTGGACAGGCTATTTGTCAGGGGTCAGGTGTAAAAGTTATTGATAATACAACGGGTAAGCCACTGCAATATAACAAGGAAAACTTATTAAATCCTTACTTTTTAGTTACTGTTTAATAATGAGTGCTTACAAAAAAGAATCTCACATGCGAAGTCTCTTGAAAGGTATTTCTTGGCGCATAATTGCTACAACAGATACTATTTTGGTGGTCTTATTTGTAACTTGTTTACTGGGTGACTGCAGTTTTGAGAATGCTTTAAAAATTGGCGCTGCCGAATTTTTAATTAAATATATTGTTTATTATTTTCATGAGAGAGTTTGGCAGGTCTTACGAAATGATAACGTTACTTCAAGACGAACACTTTATAAATCCATATCTTGGAGATTAATAGCTACTATAATGACATATGTTATTTCTGGAACTATTCTAGAGAGCTTTGATGAAGTGGCGCTTTATATTGCATTCATCGAGTTATTTACTAAATTCGCACTTTATTTTGTTCACGAAAGGATTTGGTTAAAAATACCACTAGGTAGTATAAGAAATAGTGTGCAAAGAATATTTAAAAAATAAATGCAAAAAAATATATTTCCACAACAGTATACAGTTACTCAGCAACAACGAATTGAGTTGAAAAATCATTTACCATTATTGGTTTGGTTTACAGGTCTTTCTGGATCTGGTAAGTCTACTATCGCTAATGCAGTAGAGATAGCATTATTTAAAGAGGGAATTCACACGTATTCTTTAGATGGAGATAATGTAAGAAGTGGTTTGAATAATAATTTAAGTTTTTCTGCTCAAGACAGGACAGAAAATATAAGACGTATTTCTGAAGTGTCAAACCTAATGCTTGATGCTGGTTTGGTTGTTTTGGCCTCTTTTGTATCTCCTTACGCTATCGATAGAAACGCAGTTAAAAATACGGTAGGCGCTAAAAATTATATGGAAATTTTTGTTCACACAACAGTAGAAGACTGTGAACGTAGAGATGTTAAAGGTTTGTATGCAAAAGCAAGAGCAGGTGAAATTCTAAATTTCACAGGAATTAGCGCTCCATACGAAGCACCAAAAAACCCTGACATACAAATAAATACAATAGAAACATCTATTGAAGAAGCAGTAACTACTATTAAAAAAGAAATAGTAAATAAAATAGCCCAGATATGAGTAAGTATTATTTAAATTATCTAGATGAATTAGAATCTGAAGCAATATATATACTAAGAGAGGTATGGGCTCAGTTTGAAAACCCGGTAATTTTATTTTCTGGAGGTAAAGATTCTATTTTAGTTGCTCATTTGGCCAAAAAGGCTTTTTATCCTTCTAAAATCCCTTTTCCTTTAATGCATATAGACACAGGACATAATTTTCCTGAAACGATACAATTTAGAGACGATTTAATTAAAGAAACTGGAGCTAGCCTTATAGTTGGCTCTGTACAGAAATCTATTGATCAAGGTCGTGTAGCTGAAGAAAAAGGAAAAAATGCAACAAGGAATGCACTTCAAATAACAACCTTACTTGATGCTATTGAAAGTAATAAAGTCGACTGTGCTATTGGAGGAGGAAGACGTGATGAAGAAAAAGCACGAGCCAAAGAGCGTTTTTTCTCGCATAGAGATGATTTTGGCCAATGGGATCCAAAAAATCAACGCCCAGAGTTATGGAATATTTTAAACGGAAAACATTTTGAAGGAGAACATTTTAGAGCCTTTCCAATTAGTAACTGGACCGAAATGGACGTTTGGAATTATATTAAAAGAGAAAATATAGTAATTCCTTCTTTATACCTTGCGCACGAACGTGATGTGGTTTGGAGAAGTGATAGTTGGATTCCAATTTCTGAATATTTAATTTTGGAAAAAGATGAAAAGGTTGAACGTAAGAAAATACGATTTAGAACGCTTGGTGATATTACTATTACTGGTGGTATGGAATCTGAAGCAGATAATCTTGAGAAGATTGTAGAAGAAGTAAGCGCTATGAAACAGACAGAGCGTGGTAATAGAACAGATGATAAGCGTAGCGAAAGTGCTATGGAAGATAGAAAAAGACAAGGGTATTTCTAGTAGACTAGCGTTATAATCATATAAAATTTCAGAAAAAACATGGCAATAGATAACAATCAATTATTACGCTTTACAACAGCAGGAAGTGTTGACGATGGTAAAAGCACACTTATAGGTCGTTTATTGTATGATAGTAAAGCAATATTTGAAGATCAATTAGCAGCCGTAGCTACAACAAGTAAGCGAAAAGGACATAAAGGAGTAGATCTTGCATTATTTACAGATGGCTTAAGGGATGAAAGGGAGCAAGGAATAACTATTGATGTTGCGTATCGGTATTTTACGACGCCAAAACGTAAATTTATTATTGCAGATACACCAGGTCATATTCAATACACGCGTAACATGGTTACAGGTGCCTCTACAGCAAATGCTGCATTAATTTTAATAGATGCGCGTCATGGAGTGATTGAACAAACTAAACGTCATGCTTTTATTGCAAGCTTATTACAAATACCGCATGTTATAGTGTGTGTTAATAAGATGGACTTAGTGGCATACAATGAAACGGTCTACAATGATATCGTATCTCAGTTTGAAAGTTTTTCTTCAAAGTTATATGTTAAGGACGTTCGATTTTTACCTATGAGTGCATTGGATGGTGATAACGTAGTAAATCGAAGTGAAAAGATGTCTTGGTATGATGGTGCTCCATTGCTTTACACCCTAGAAACGCTTTACATTAGTAGTGACTTAAATAAAATTGACACTCGTTTTCCAGTGCAGACAGTATTGCGTCCTCAACGTGAAGGTTTTATAGATTATCGAGGGTATGCAGGAAGAATGGCAAGCGGAATTTTGAGACCTGGTGATGATGTTGTAGTAATGCCTTCCGGATTTACATCAAAAGTAAAGACAATTGATACTGATAAAGGTCCACTTACTGAAGCATATGCTCCAATGTCTATTTCAGTTACTTTAGAAGATGATATAGATGTAAGTAGAGGAGATATGATTGTGAAGAAAAACAATTTGCCTGAGCCAAAACAGGAGTTTGATGCTATGCTCTGTTGGTTTAATAATTCTTCAGCGAAAGCTAGAGCGAAGTATACTATTATTCATACTTCAAACGAACAGAAAGCAATGATAAAAGAAATAGTATATAAAGTTGATATAAATACCTACAGTAGAATAGAGAATGATCCTCAACTAAATATGAATGATATTGCTCGTGTTACCATAAAAACAATGAGACCTCTTATAATAGATGAATATAGAGACAATAGAATTACCGGGAGTTTTGTTTTAATTGATGATACTACTCATGAAACTGTTGCTGCTGGAATGATTGTATAGATATAATATAATAAACCCTCAACGCTTGTAAGTGCATTCTAATAATATAATCAGCCAAAGATTATCTTGTGTTTATTAAATGTAGTATAGTTTGTTTTGATTACTTTCCAATACAGAAGTTAGCAAAAATGTTACCTAATAAATCATCATTGCTTACTTGGCCAGTAATCTCTCCTAAAAAGTATAAAGCTTGTCTTAAATCGATGGCTAATAAATCGCCAGTAAGATGATTATCAATACCTTCTTGTACCTTAGAAATTTCTTCTAAGGATTTTATTAAAACATCGTAATGTCTGGAATTGGTCACCATTAATTGGTTGGAATCTAAGGCTTCAATTCCTGCAATATCCAAAAGAGAGTTGGTTAATACATCCAAGCTATCTTTGTTTTTAGCTGAAATAGTTAAGAAAGGTAAATCACTATTATTGATGGCAGATACCTCTTCTTTAGATGCTTTGTCAATTTTATTGGCTACAATAAGTTGTTTAGAATTGGTAGTGAAGCTATCAAGTTCTTTTTTTACTTCTACTACACTCATTTCTGTACTATCAAATAAATAGATATAGATCGAAGATTTTTCTAGCTTTTCTAATGCACGCTCAACACCTATTTTTTCAATTTCGTCAGTCGTATCTCTTAATCCAGCTGTATCAATAAAACGAAAACGAATGCCACCTATAGTAATTTCATCTTCAATGGTATCTCTTGT
>Ga0307995_1001387_pt1 | contig 15221 bp, 16 predicted proteins | sample EllFjometagen262_FD_203132 | JGI IMG/M metagenome (GOLD analysis project Ga0307995, IMG submission 203132) | Marine microbial communities from Ellis Fjord, Antarctic Ocean - #262 | ecosystem: Environmental > Aquatic > Marine > Unclassified | place: Southern Ocean | collected 2014-11-02
CCCTAAACAGAGTTTTATCTGGCATAGAAGAGCTAAATGTTTTTTCTACATATGCCTCGAGTCCAAAAGTGAGCATTGCCCCAAGCTGCTCTTGCGCATAGATTCTTTTGCCATAGGTTTCAATTTGAAGTCGATATTCACAATTCTCCGCTGTAACAATGCCCTCCAATTCTATAAAGATCGTATCGTGCTCTAAATCTATCGGATACGAAATCTCCACAGTTGGGTTAGCTACATGCCCCCTCAAATTTTTTACATCTGTTTTTAAGATGAGGTTGGCGGCTAGAAGAAGTAGGGCAGCCATCCCGCCGATTAAAAAGAAGTGTTTGAGCTTTATTGGCTGATCAAGCTGCCTTTTTGCTCGCAGTGATGTAGAGGGTGTTTTACGCTTGGATGAATTAACAGGATGTTTTTTTGCAAAATCTTTCACGAGGCTTACATTTTCTCTAACGACTCAATACCAATCAGCTCAAGAGAAGATGCGATGACATTTTTTACTAAACCCAAAGCTCTCAACATGTTCACCTGATCTTGCTCGGCAGCTTTTAAAATATTCGTATCATTATAAAAATGATGGAATCCCTGAGCCAAGTCTCTTAGATAGTAAATGATCAGATGCGGCTGAAGATTTTCACCAGCACTCTTCACCACAAAAGGGAAGTTGAGAGCTAATTGAATTAAGTCGTCGCAAGCATGAAAGTCATCAAAATGTTTAAACGCCTCGGGCAAAGTGTTACCCAGGGATATATATTTTTTTTGCACCGAGCAAATTCTTGCATGAGCATACTGCACATAATAGTAGAGGTTGTCCTTTGATTGACTTCTCGCCACCCCAATATCAAAGTCTAGGTGTTGATCAGCTTGTTTGGAGAGATAGTAGAATCTTGCAGCATCAGGCCCAATATCATCAATCAATTGCTTAAGAGTGTAGAAATTACCACTGCGAGTAGACATCTTCACCTTCGCTCCATCTTCAAAAAGATTAGCAAATTGCACTAACTGAACTTGCATTTGATTTTTGTTATAGCCCATTGCTTCAATGGTTGCTTCGATTCGCTTGATGTAACCATGATGATCCGAACCCCAGACATTAATAATGGTATCAAAACCTCTGTCTAATTTATTTTTATGGTATGCCAGATCTGCAGATAAGTAGGTGCCTCTTCCATCCTCTCTAATAATCACCCTATCTTTGTCGTCTCCAAATTTTGTAGACTCTAGCCATACTGCACCAGCCTTTTCATAGGCATGCTCTTGCTTCACTTTGTGCAGGGCTTTTGCAATAGCTGACGTCTCATCAGATAACTCTCCCAGGGAGGATTCAAAAAACCACTGATCAAACTCAACCTTAAACTCAGTTAAATCATCTTTAATGGACTGAGTAACATAGGTCAATCCCCCAGACCTAATGACCGGCCAAAGGTCCGAATAGCTTGATTGAATGCGTGTAATTAATTCATCGATTTCAGCTTCTGGATCCTCAGGAAGATCCTTGCATAATTGGTCTTTTTGAATATTTTGAGTTTTGTCATCTAGCGTAATGGAATCAGCAATCTCTAAGACATAACTGCCTTTGTATCCCGAGGCTGGAAAACTGGCGTCATCAAAACAAGAGAATTTTCTTAAAAAGATACTGCAAGCCAATATATCAACTTGACGGCCCGCATCATTCACATAATATTCTTTCTCTACTTGATGCCCTAGGCTAGAAAGAATTCTAGCAATTGCGTCGCCATAGGCTGCTCCTCGACCATGCCCAACATGCAAGGGCCCAGTTGGATTAGCAGACACAAACTCTATTTGAATTTTTTCTTGCAGGGAGCTATCAACGCTTGGGGTTAAGTTCACAGCCTGTTCTACCTGTTGCAAAAAAGCGCTCTGAGTTAAAAAGATGTTCACAAAGCCAGGGCCTGCAATCTCAACTCTATCAACACCATCAGCTGACTCAATAACCGCCGCTAACTTTGCTGCGAATTCCTTGGGGTTTGTTTTTGTTAGCCCAGAAGCCACAAGACACAAATTTGTAGTCCAGTGACCTTTGTCTAGAGAATCAGCAAGATGGAGTTTATGTTTTTTAACTAACAGGTTCTTCTGGTCGCCCGCAAGACCCAGATCATTGTCAATAAAACTATTTAACGCTAATGAGAGTTGAGTAAACAAAAATTAAACCCTTCCGGAGTATTCCCCTGATCTTGTATCCACCTTAATCTTTTCACCCTCTTCAACAAAAAGCGGGACTTGGATGGTCACCCCAGTTTCTAGCTCAGCAGGTTTAGTTGCGCCTGAGACAGTATCCCCTTTAATGCCAGGGTCAGACTTAGAAATTGTTAACTCTACAAATGCTGGAGGCTCAACAGATATCGGCTCATCATTCCAAATAACCACTTCACAATTTTCTTGACCGATTAACCATTTTTTTGCTTCAGCAACAACTTTTTCAGTGATTCCAATTTGCTCAAAAGTCGAAGAGTTCATGAAATGCCAGAAATTACCATCCGAGTAGAGGTAACTCATCTCAGCGGTGCTCACATCTGCTTCTTCAACAGATTCTCCAGACTTATAGGTTTTATCAATCACCTTGTCGGTAATTAAGTTCCTAAACTTGACGCGCATTACAGCTTGCCCTTTGCCTGGCTTGTGAAACTCATGCTCGATGATGGAGCAAGGTTGCCCGCTAATAATAATTTTGAGTCCGTTTTTAAATTGGCTTGTTGATATTTTCATTGTGTGATTTACTTTCTTCTTCTACTTTTTAAGGAGTTTGTTCAGATGCATAAATTATTATTATCTACTTTATTACTGTCTATTGTCGTTATTTCTTCTTGTTCTAGTCAACAAGGTTCTGCCTTAAATGAATCTGATGTAGAAACATTTCTTGAGCGAGTTGAGCTAGAAGACAAAACTCTTGGTCCTGTAGCAAGCTCCGCTTATTGGATAGGCTCTAATTTTATCACTTATGATTCTCAGAAAGTAGTTGCAGATTATGGAAAACGATTCCAACTTCTAGCTCTAGAGCGCGCCAGGCAGGCCTCTACTTTTGATAAGGTTCAGGTCTCAGAACAAAATAGAAGAAAACTTAATTTGATTAAAAATTCATTTGTCATGCCATCTCCGCTTGATGATGCGCTGGCTGGAGAGATTGCTAGCATTAGCGCAGAGCTGGATGCTATGTATGGTACGGGACAGCATTGTTTTGGTGAGGGAGATTGTTACGACCTAGAGGCATTTGAAGCCATCATTGATAACTCTAGAGATCCAGATGAGCTATTAAAGGCCTGGGAAGGCTGGAGAAATATTGGTAAACCCATGAAAGAAATGTATCTCAGAATGGTTGAGATTGGGAACCAAGGCGCTCAAGATCTAGGTTATACCGGCTTAACTGATTTATGGTTTAGCCAGTACGACATGGAAGCAGATGACTTTCTAGCCGAAACAGATAGGGTCTGGGATGAGCTTAAACCCCTTTATGATGCATTACATTGTCATGTTCGAAACGAGCTTTCTGAGCATTATGGCGAAGCAGTTGTGTCTAAAGAGGGCTCTATGCCAGCACATGTGCTTGGGAATATGTGGGGCCAATCATGGGCAAATATCTATGACTTGGTTTACACACCAGACAACCCTACAGCTGATACCAACATTGATTTAACCAAAATCTTGGAAGAAAAAGATATTGGTGAGATAGAAATGGTAGAAATTGCAGAAAATTTCTTTCTTTCACTTGGGTTTGAGCCACTGCCTAAAACTTTTTGGGAGAGATCGCTCTTTATTAAGCCTCAAGATCATAATGTTGTATGCCATGCATCCGCTTGGGATTTGGATTCAGATGCAAATGATCTGAGGGTTAAAATGTGTATTGAGCGAAATGCAGAGGACTTCTCTACCATTCACCATGAGCTTGGTCATATTTTTTACTATCAGGCTTATAGCGAGCAGCCCAGTATATTTCAAAGCGGAGCCAATGATGGTTTTCATGAGGCGGTGGGAGACCTATTAACCCTATCTATTACACCGGACTATTACCATAAGATTGGCATGATTACTGAGGCAGAGGCCATCAATGCAAAATCAGACCCAATCTCTTTGCTAATGCAGCAAGCCTTAGATGGGGTGGTATCAGTCCCATGGACCTTGATGCTTGATAAGTGGAGGGCTGGAGTATTTTCAGGCGAGACATCAGAAGCAGAGCTTAATAATTCATGGTGGGAGCTGCGAGAGTACTATCAAGGCATAGGGGCTCCAAGAGACAGGGATGAAGATGCGTTTGATCCCGGCGCTAAATACCATATTCCTGGCAACACTCCCTACACAAGATATTACTTAGCTAAAATTCTTCAATACCAATTTCATGAATCTCTCTGCAATCAAATAGGTTTTGAAGGACCTCTGCATGAATGCTCTATTTATGATAACGAGCTTGCAGGAGAGAAGTTAAGGGGCATGCTTTCTCTTGGTCAAAGCAAGGAGTGGCAAGTGGCTTTAGATGCATTAACTGGGACAAGAACATTAAGCGGCAAATCAATGTTGAATTATTACAAACCTCTTAAGGATTGGTTAGACGTTAAGAATGCAGACAGAACATGCGGATGGGAAGGCTAGTGAAACATTTAATTTATCTATTGATTGCTGTCGGAGTTTTTATTTTTACGAAAACTTATGCTTCATTAATATCTTTTAATAGTATAGAAGTATCAGGCATGAACTTGGTGGAGCAATTATTTATAGTCGCTTTTGTTATTCAATGGATAGCTTATATCCCTGCCTTTCTTATGAAGACCGAAAAATTCTATGATCTAACAGGAAGCCTAACTTACCTAGCAACAATCTCATTTGCTTTGTATGCAACGGATAGTTTTAAAACAATGCAGCTAGGCAATCTTCTTTTAGGCGCTGCAATTATTATTTGGGCTATAAGGTTGGGGTCATTTTTATTTTTGAGAATAGCGAAGGATGGAAAGGATAAGAGATTTAACTCTATTAAGACTTCATTCTCACAATTCTTTATGACGTGGACATTGCAGGGCATGTGGGTTTTTATATGTTCTTCAGCTGCACTGGTCGCTATTTCCAGCCAAAATGGAGTGCAAATTAATTATTTATTTATGATTGGCCTGGCAATCTTTGTATTTGGGTTTGCTGTGGAGGTTATAGCTGACAATCAGAAATCTTTATTTAGATCTGATGCAGCTAATTCTGATCATTTTATAACCTCAGGATTGTGGGCAAAATCACGTCACCCAAATTATTTTGGAGAAATTACCTTATGGGCAGGAATCACGGCGATGTCACTTTCATCATTCTATGGTTTAAATTACCTTGCCTTGTTTTCACCGGTCTTTACTTACATTCTTTTGAACTACGTTAGTGGCGTTAGAATGCTTGAGGGCAGAGGAAATAAAAAATGGGGTCATCTTGACGCTTACCAAGAGTATCAAAAAGCTACGCCAAAACTGATTCCCAAGTTCTAATGACTCTAACTCTTTGGGCTGCGTCAGCTGCTTAATTTAAAGTATTCATTATACATATACTTTCTTTTAACAAATTAACGCCACATTATGCAAATTTAGGTACAATTACATCGTTAAAAAAGTTTGAATATTTTTAAAACAATGGTTAGACTAACCAGTCATTTTTCTAGGGAGAAAAAAATGTTAAATAAAAATTTATTAGCTCTTGCTATGCTCACTACATTTGTAGCTGCATCAGAGATGGAACAGGTATTAGAAGTTGGTCGAGATAACACAGAGCTTTCTGCTCAGTCACAAGAGAAAATTGATCAAACAGAATCAGCGACTGATAAGTTAGTCAATGAATTTAAAGTTGTATCAAAGCAAGTAGAGGGCTTAAAACTCTACAATGCTCAAAAAAGAATTCAAATTCAAGCTCAGCTTGACCTAATGGATACATATGATGAGCAGCTTATTCAGGTTGTAATCATGCAAAGACAAGTGCCGCCTTTAGCGCAGCGCATGCTAGAAGGTCTAGAGAAGTATGTAAAACTGGATACCCCGTTTCATATAGAAGAAAGAATGCAGCGTTTAGATCTAGTTAGAGCCTCCCTCTCTAACCCTAAAGTCACTGCATCAGAGCAAGTCAGACAAATACTTGAAGCCTATAATATTGAAGGTGAATATGGAAGAAAGCTTGACGCCTATGACGAGACGATTGTTCTAGAAGGCAAAGAGATGGTTGTAAATATTTTAAGAGTTGGAAGGCTTGGCATGTTCTTTCAAACAAAAGATGAAAGAAAGACAGGTTATTACGATACTGTGACTGGCTCTTGGGAAGAGCTTTCTAGTAGCTACAGAGTTCAGGTTAGAGATGGCATCCGAATGGCTCAAAAATTAGCACCAATGGATATCATGATGCTGCCGATTGTCTACAGAGGAGAAGCTTCATGAAAAATTTAAATAAATATTTACTGTCTTTTGTTTTGGTTGGATCTATTTCAGCTTTTGCCCAAGATACAGCTGAAGGTGAGCCAACTACTATTCAAGGCTTGCTTCAGTTAGTCCAGGAAGGAAGAACCTCTGAGCAAACAGTTAACACTAAAAGGGAAGCAGACTTTCTTGTTGATAAAAACAAACAGGCTGTAAAATTAGCCGCTGAAAAAAGAGAGCTAGCTCGACAAGAAAAAATCGCTGATCAGCTAGAAACAGAATATAAATCAAATGAATCTATTCTGGTAGTTAAAGAAACTGCGTATAAAAAAGAGCTTGGCTCATTGGTAGAGCTTTTTGGTCATTTGCAGAGTTCAGCCGGCGAGGCAAGCGCACTTTTTGCTGATTCTTTATCTTCAGGTCAATACGGCAGAGACAGAGAAACTTTTCTAAATAACCTATCATCTAAGATGTCTAGTGCAACTGAGTTGCCAACAATTAGAGAGCTTGAAGGTCTATGGTATGAGCTTCAAAGAGAAATGGTTGCTGGATCAGAGGTTGTAACATTTAATGCTAACGTCATCACTCTTGATGGTGAGTCAGTTGAATGTGCTGTAACCAGAGTTGGTTTATATAATGTAATTTGTGACGGCAAATATCTAGAATATATTGGCAGCAAAGGGCAATATGCATTTCTTGGAAAACAGCCTGAAGGGCGTTATGTCAGTACAGCTAAAAAATTATCTAAAGCAGACGCAGGCGATGTCGTTAAATTTGGCGTGGATCCTACAGGACCAGTTGGCGGAAGCTTACTTGCTAATTTAATTCAAAACCCAAGCCTCATGGAAAGAGTTCATCAAGGGCGAGAAGTTGGTTACATCATCATTTTTGTTGGTTTAATCGGCATCGGAATTGCTTTTTGGAAGCTATTCCAGCTATATACCATGGGCATAGCAGTTAAAAAACAAGCTACATCAAAAACTCATGATCAATCCAACCCACTAGGTAGAGTTCTAGCAGTTGGCGAAAAACATATGAGCAAGGATATTGAGACACTTGAGCTGAGGTTGGCTGAGGCAATCATGGCAGAGAGACCAGATATTGAGCGCGGCATTAATGTTGTAAAAATAATTTCAGTTGTAGCGCCTTTAGCCGGTCTTCTCGGAACAGTTACGGGGATGATTGTGACCTTCCAGCAAATTACTTTGTTTGGAACAGGTGATCCTAAAATTATGGCTGGCGGTATTTCACAAGCCCTTGTTACTACTGTACTAGGACTTGTAGTTGCAATTCCAACAACGCTTTTACATTCTTTTGCTAATTCTTCAGCAAGAGGCATTATTAATGTTCTCGAAGAACAAAGTACAGGAATCGTAGCAGAGCATTCTGATAAGTAATTAGAAACAATGTTCTACGCAATTACTGAAGCATTTAATACCCTCAGAGACTTTATGTCTGCTGGGGGAAGTGTGCTTTGGTTAATCGCTCTCTTGGCTGCATTTATGTGGGCCATTATTTTAGAAAGAATCTGGTATTTTAATGCAGGTCACAGGGTTTACATGGTTGGGTTGAAGTCTGAATGGGATTCTGTTGGTGATCACACAACCTGGAAGGCCAAACAAATTCAAGACAAGTTGATCTCTCAAGCCAAAGAAGAAGTTAATAAAAACCTTTCATTAATAAACACTTGCGTTGCATTAGCACCGCTATTTGGATTGCTTGGAACAGTTACAGGCATGATTGAAGTCTTCCAAGTGATGGCTTTCACCGGAGGCGGCGATGCTAGATCTATGGCCGGAGGCGTTTCCAAAGCTACACTTCCAACAATGGCAGGTATGACCACAGCTCTTTCTGGGGTTTTTGCTACCATATACCTAACATCAGCTAAAAATAGAGAAGAGAACTCAATCAAAACTACAATTAAAAGTTAAATAGGAGAATATCGTGAGAAGAAACGCTATATCAAGTGCAGTACAAGACGAAGAAGCAGAAATTAATATGACGCCCATGCTTGATGTGGTATTCATCATGCTTATCTTTTTTATTGTTACAGCAAACTTTATTAAAGAGCCTGGATTAGAGATTAATAGACCAGATGCAAGTACCGCTGAAACTCAAGAAAATGCTGCAATATTAATTGCAATTGGAGCTTCAGGAGAAATATGGATGGATGGTAGAAGAATTGATGCTCGTCAAGTTAAAGCAAATGTTGTTAAGCTTTTAGCAGATAATCCCCAAGGATCAGTTGTTATTCAAGCAGATGAAAAGGCAATGGCTGATACGATTATTAAAGTAATGGATGGAGCCAGAGAAGCTGGCGTATTCAACATCTCCCTTGCATCAGAGCCAAAATAGAGAACTATATTGAATACAGCTGTTAATAGTTCAAATTCTGCCTCTCAACTCTTATCTAAGATTGTTGATCCATTGGCGGCGTTATATTACAAAGCTTTTAACTACAATAAATACCTTGCAGGAACAGGCTTTGCTGCCCTTATTACCCTTGCATTATTCTTCTTGATGGTTGCCCTGATCAACCTAGGGGATGACAGCCTACCCACGGATAACTCTAGAAAGCTTGGCGATGTGATCATGCCAGATAGAGACATTGATACTCTGTTTGATAACGTTGATAAGCCTGAAGAGCCAGAAGAGCAACCAGAAGATATTGCGCAACCAGAATTAGAGCTCGCACCTTTAACAGGGATGGATGTTAGCCTTCCAAAACCAAAAGCAAATTTTGCAGCCACTGGTGGATTTTTTAGAGATGGTGAATATATTCCATTATTTAAAGTCACTCCTATTTACCCAAGACGAGCTCAAGAAAGAGGCATTATGGGTTATGCAGTGATAGCCTTTACTATTACAGAAACTGGAACTGTAGAAAATACTGAGTCCTTAGAAGGCTTTTGTGGAGACCCAACCAATCCTGATACAGTGTATAGATCTTGCTCTATCTTCAATTCAGCCGCTTCTCGCGCAGCTAAGAAGCTTAAATATAAGCCTAAAATTGTTGATGGAAAAGCGGTCAGAGTTGATAACGTCCCTCATAAGTTTACTTTTATTCTGGAGGAATCCTGATGCTTAATAATATTTCTCGTAATGCATTTATTGTATTAGCCTTAGGTTTTGCATTTAGCTCTTCAGATCTTTCTGCCCAAAGCAATAGAGATGAGCCATCCGTAGGCGGCAGCTCACAAAAATCAGGAAAAACTAGATCATACAAGAAAGCTAGAGTGCTTATGTCCTCAACGGCAAAACAAATAGTTAAAGTGGTTGAGGCTCTAGAGAGACAAAAAATTGTACAAGCTCCAGATCCACTCAATAAAGGACAGTTTATTGAGAAGGAAGAAGATGATCCAGATTTTATAGAAGCAAGACGAATTCTTACTGAATTGTCGAATAGAAAAGATGATCTCAAAAGCTATGATCGCTCAGTGATGTGGAATTACTGGGGCTATATTTACTTTAGCGATGAAGATTATGACAATGCTATGAGATCTTATGAGAAGCTGTTGAATGAACCAGAAGCAACCATCTCTCTTAGAACAGCTTCGTTGCTAACATTAGCCCAATTAAATATGGTAAAAGAAAACTGGGACAAAGGCATAGAACTTATTCTCCAATGGATGGACGAGGTTGAAAATGTTACAGCCCAAGCCCACTCTTTGTTAGCCCAGGCATATTATCAAAAAGAAGACTTCGTGCGCTCAAGAAAATCCATGGAAGAAGCGATCAGGTTTGCTGAAGAGGTTGAGGAATATAGACCTAAAGAAAATTGGTACGTATTGTTAGCAGCATGTTTTTATGAACTCAAAGAGGCCAAGATTGTCTCCGAGCAATTTGCACTAGAGCAGCAACTAGGCATTTATGAAATTCTGGTTAACTATTACCCTAAAAAAATATACTTCATCCAGTTGGGCGGAACATATGCTCAAATGGACCGAGAGCAAGATTACATGATCACTCTTAAAGCAGCGTATGAGAAAGATCTGCTGGACAAGGAGAGTGAGTACCTTGCTTTGGCACAACTTCTTCTTTTGAATAAGAATCCGTATTGGGCTGCTGGAGTTTTAGTCTCTGGTCAAAACAAAAAAATTATCATCAAAGATAAAAAAACGGGCAAAGAAGAAGCTTTCCCCGTCGTGAAAGATACAGAGAAAAATTTAAAGCTCTTGGCTGATTCTTGGAGAATGGCCCAAGAAATCAATAAAGCGATACCAGTCCTTGAAAAGGCCGCTAAGATGTCTAAAGATGGCGATCTTTATGTTCTCTTGGGAAATCTTTATTTGTTTGAAGACAGAATGGAGGATTCTATTCGTGCCATTGAATCGGCACTCAAAAAATCTAAAATTAAAAGCAGATCTCAGGCCCAGTTAGTATTAGGGCAAGCACATTTTGAATTAGAGAATTTTGAAGAAGCAAAGAAACAATTTAGAGCCGCTGCGCGAGATGAAAATAAGCGCATCAAAAAGACTGCTAACTCTTGGATTAAGTACGCTGAGAATGAAGCTATTAGGGTTAAAAACCTGGCCCTAAGAAGAGACTTTATAGAAAGGTCTAACGCAAAAGCTCAGAACAAGAACTCTTAATCCCTTAGGTACGTTTCAATCATAAAGTCATATTCGTTGTCTGCATCTTTTGTATGGGCTTCACTTGAGACCTTGCGCCAATCTTGCAAATTAATTGCTGGATAAAATACATCCCCTACAATCTCGCAATCCACCCTTGTCAGCACTAATTTATTAACCATTGGCATGCTTTCTTTGAAGACATAACCACCGCCAATGAGAACCACTTCATCTTCTATTTGATGCTCAAGATTCCAGTGACGCGCAGCCTCAATTCCTTCATCTAAGCTACGAACAATCTCAATGCCATCTATGGAGTTGAGAGCGGAGGAGATCACAATATTTTGCCTATTTGGCAAAGGCCTGCCTATTGATTCAAAAGTTTTCCTTCCCATGACCATTGCTTTTTTTTGAGTGTAAGCACTAAAGTGCTGGAGATCGCGCTTCAGCTTCCAGGGAAGATCATTATTTACACCTATGACAGAGTTGTGTGACAAAGCCACCAAATGAGAGATTGTCATACTAAATTGCCATCGGGGCCTTGATGGCCGGATGCGATTCATAGGCGTCTAATAGAAAGTCATCAATGCTCAGAGTGTCTATATCCTCTATAGACTTGATTTTTGGCATGATTAATTGAGGTAATTGTTTAGGCTCTCTGGTGAGCTGCTCACGAACCTGATTGATACTATTTTTATAGATATGGGTATCACCAAACGTATGCACAAAGTCTCCGACCTCTAAATTTAAGATATTGGCTAAAATGGATTGGAGCAGGGCATAACTCGCGATATTAAAGGGGACTCCTAGAAACATGTCAGCGCTGCGTTGATACATTTGGCATGAAAGGCGCCCGTTGGTTGAAACATAGAATTGGGACATGACGTGGCAAGGTGGCAAGGCCATGGCATCTATTTGCTCAACATTCCAGGCACTTAAAATATGCCTTCTTCCCATAGGGTTCGACTGAAGACCTGCAATCAATTCCTTGATCTGATCTTTGCCGCCCCAATCTCTCCATTGCACCCCATATATAGGACCCAGTTTTTTAAGGGTATTAGAGTTTGCATAGCCCAGGCTAACCCCCTGGTTATCAGCGTTATTGGTCCAGATGGTAGAAAATTTTTCTAAATCAGTGAGCTCATCTCTATTTTTTTGAAACCTAATCTCAGCAAGGCGGCGCTCATCATCTGATCCCTCTAAAAACCACAATAACTCTGATACTACGCCCTTCCAGGCAAGTGTTTTTGTAGTGACTGCTGGAAAACCATCCTGTAAATTAAAACGAAGTTGATGGCCAAACGTTGATAGAACCCCAGTGCCAGTTCGATCGTCTCGACTTTCACCATTTTCTAAGATGTACTCTAATAGCTCAAGATATTGCTTCATATTTTTTTAGCGATTTGGTAAGTAATATCAGGCCAATCATAAACATTGGAATGCTTAGTATCTGGCCCATGCTTAATTGTAATGTAATAAAGCCCATGTGAGCATCAGGCTGTCTAAAGAACTCAATAAAAAATCTGATCACACCGTAGCCCATAAGAAAACTGCCGCTTAATACGCCAGTTTTATTGGTATTTTTTCCAATCCATATTAATAATATGAAGAGAATGATTCCTTCAAACAACATTTCATATAATTGAGAAGGGTGCCTTGGAAAACCATAGGGGTCTGTTGGAAAAATGAACCCCCAACTTCCATCAGTCGGCCGCCCATACAACTCTCCATTGAGAAAATTACCAATTCTTACAAGCCCCAGTCCAATTGGCATGGCAGCACACACAGCATCTGCCAATCTCAGAAAGGAGATTGCCTGCTTGATGGAGTAGACATAAAGACTTGTAATGACGCCCATCAAACCACCATGGAAACTCAAGCCACCTTCCCATACAAACAATAAACTTATGGGATTAGCCATCAATTGGTCTAGACCATAAAACAGCATGTAGCCTACCCGGCCTCCAAGCATTGCGCCGAATATTAGCCCATAGAGAAACACTATGTCATTGGCTTGCTCTTCGGTTAAACCTAGCTCTTTAATAATGGAGTGATTCTTTAGGTATTGAAAAATAAAGACCGCAGACAATACCCAGGTAATGGCGTAGTATTGAATTTTTAGAAACCCAATATCTATGAGACTGGGGTTATTAAAGAATTCTGATAGTTCTATGATCAATTGACTGTCACCATAATGCCAACCAATATCAAAAAGAGACCAAACAAAATTTTGAGGATGCGCTCAGAAATAGAGTGACTAATACTTGCTCCAATTTTTGCAGTTACAACACTTGCGCAGGCAATACCCAAGACTGCTGGCCAAAAAATAAATCCCGATGTCATGTGAGGAAGGCTCGCATGATCTTGACCAAAGTACATATATCCCAAAGCTCCTGCCATGGCGATAGGCGCGCCACAAGCAGCAGCTGTTCCTATGCCTTGTCTAATATTGTACCCAGCAGAGATCAAGAGAGGTGTTGTGAAGGAGCCACCACCAATACCAATAATTGCTGACAGGCCACCAATCCAAGTACCATGAATAGGGGAAGCTATATTAGATAGCGAGACTATTTTTTTTGTTTTGCTCATGATGCGCTGAGAGTAATTCAAGATCATGTCGGTTCCAACGACCAAAAGAAAAATGGTAATAATTAATTTTAAGTCACTGTTATTTAGAGAGGTTGCATACTTTGCACCTATGAGTGCCCCTATAACCATCCCAGCAGACAAGGGCGCCACCAGCTTCCATTCCACGCTTTGGCTTAAGTGATGCGAATAAGCTGAAGACAGAGCCGAGAAAAAAATACTAGCCAAGGAAGTCCCAATGGCGAGGTAGACCACGATGGATGCATCAAAACCCATCCTATAAAAAATAAAAATAAGAGCAGGAACCAATACACTGCCACCACCTATGCCAAACATACCAGCCAGCAGGCCTGTAAAGCTTCCCAAGAGAAGAAAAAGCAAGAGATCAACCATGAGCTATTTCAATGTATGTTGGAAGAAATTCATTTAGCACTTTTAGATATACATTTTTTTTAAATGGCACAATATGTGATAGCGGGTACCAGAAGCTCACCCATTGATAAGCAACAAATTCTTGCGGGACCTGATTCAGTAGGTTGATTTCAAGCTCTTCATGAGCTTTCAGCATAAACCACTTTTGCGTCTGTCCCTTAAATTTCTTCATGCTGTCTGATCTATTTTGATATTTTTGAGGGAGATCATAATCATACCAATGCACACTTTCTTGCATGATCACTACATTTTTTTTTGCTACGCCTACCTCTTCAAAGAGCTCTCTGTGGGCTGCCACCCTAGGCGACTCTCCTGCATCAATCCCTCCCTGAGGAAATTGCCATGTTTTTTGACCTTTCCTTTGGCAAATCAATAATTGATTTCGGCTATTCAGCACAATTAAGCCAACATTTTTTCTGTAAGATTTGTCATTCATGTTAGATTAACCCGTTATGAGCAAGCCTTCCCTAGTAATTTTTGATTTAGATAATACCATTTTAAATGGTGATTCTGATTATGCGATGGTTAATTATCTGGTGCAAACAAATATATTGGATGAGAGCGCAGCCATAAAAAATCAACAATTTATTGAGGACTATAATCGTGGCGAGCTTGATTTTGATGTCTACACTTCCTTTGCATTAAGTGCTTATATCGACCTCACTCTTGAAGAGATTAATCAATTAATCCTGCCGTTTGTTGCCAAGGTGATTGAGCCACTCATTAATATCTTTGCGTTGAAAATGATTCATGACCATGTCGATCAGGGCGATACTATCTTGCTTGCAAGTGCGACCAATGAATTGATTGTTCGGCCGATCGCTCAAAGGCTTGATATACCAAATGTCATTGGAACCCAAGTAGAATTTATAAACAATCGGTGCTCAGGTGCTTACATCCCTCCATCCGCTCTTGGGGCTGGAAAGCTTCAGCTGGTTTCACAATGGATGGCAAGGAATTATTATAGTAAGTTTGAGGATGTTACGTTTTATTCAGACTCAATCAATGATTTACCTCTGCTAGAGGCAGTGGGTCATCCCAAGGTTGTAAATCCTGATCCTGCGCTTGAAAAAATTGCTGCAGCAAGGGGTTGGACAATTATTAATTTGCCGAGAATCTAAACTTCTTCTTTAAAATCCGACATTGATGGGCAGGTGCACATCAAATTTCGATCTCCATAGACGTTATCAACTCTGCCCACTGGCGGCCAATATTTATTTTTATCACTATTGGTCGATGGGTAAGCTGCAAC
>Ga0307995_1001398_pt1 | contig 15179 bp, 13 predicted proteins | sample EllFjometagen262_FD_203132 | JGI IMG/M metagenome (GOLD analysis project Ga0307995, IMG submission 203132) | Marine microbial communities from Ellis Fjord, Antarctic Ocean - #262 | ecosystem: Environmental > Aquatic > Marine > Unclassified | place: Southern Ocean | collected 2014-11-02
TCACACCTCTGGATTTAATTAGCCACAAAGCATCTTAAGAGCGGCAGCTACTTGAGATGATAATTTTTTGGCTAGGAAAAAACTGCCTTGAATATAAAGAAAAATACTATGGAAATTGCTGCACCAACAGGAAGTGTCACCACCCAAGACAGAAAAATTCTACCGACGACATTGAGATTAAGGGCACCGATGCCACGAGCTAGGCCTACTCCCAATACGGCCCCGACAAGTGTGTGAGTTGTCGAGACAGGAATTCCTGTACCAGAGGCTACTACTACGGTAGTCGCAGCAGCCAATTCTGCTGCAAAGCCTCGGCTAGGCGTAAGTTCAGTAATATTTTTACCGATGGTCGCTATCACCTTGTAGCCCCACATCGCTAGACCTGCCACTATGCCTCCACCACCTAAAATCAGTATCCAGAATGGCAGGCCTGATTGCTCAGCAAATACGCCCCCACTTTGCACTACACCGTTTACAGCGGCCAGCGGCCCAATAGCATTTGCGACATCATTCGACCCATGTGCGAACGCCATCGCGCAGGCAGTAAATATCATCAATACGCCAAATACTTTTTCGACACTACCGAAATCAAAACGCTCATTTTCCCCTGCAACCTCTTTAATACTGCGAAGCAGAAAAATCCCAATAATCATGGCAAAGATTCCAACTCCTACAGCCATCAGCAAGGACTGACCAAAGCTGAAGTCTAATCCTACATAGCGCAGTCCCTTTACTAGGGTAACCATCGCAATCATGAAGCCCACTACAAAAATATAGAAAGGGACGTATTTTTTCGCGTTAGCGAAAGGATCGTCTGTATCAAGAACAAGTTTCTGAACGCTGCGAAATATAAAGAAAGCGATGATGCCGGAACACATCGGAGAAACAACCCAGCTCGCCACGATGGCCCAGACCTTGCTCCACACTACTGCATCTGCCGAGATACCGACAACCGCAAAACCTACGATTGCACCGATAATCGAATGCGTTGTAGAAACTGGCCAGCCATTATGAGAGGCGATCAATAGCCAAATTCCCGCCGCTAGGAGCGAGGAAAGCATGCCGTAAACTAATAGCTCAGGTGAATCCGTAAACCCGGCTTTTTCGATATCTATGATGCCGCTACGAATCGTAGAGGTTACTTCTCCACCCGCTAGGTAAGCACCGGCAAACTCAAATATCATAGCTATGAATATTGCCTGCTTGATCGTGATGGCCCCGGCACCAACCGAGGTCCCCATCGCATTTGCTACGTCATTCGCTCCTACGCCCCAGGCCATGAAGAAACCAAACACGCAAGCCATGATCAAAAATATAGTACCGTATTGAGAGATTATGTCAGTCATGTATCACCTAGCTTATGAAGCTTCATTCTTTTATCGCGCAATTAATAGCAGTAGCCGAGCGCCTACACTTTCTGAAATATCTGCAAGGTCTCCAATCTGATCGATAATCTTGTAGAGAAACATAACGTGAACTGGAGGCAGAGACTCCTCTAGCTCAAACAACTTTGCTCGAAGCTTGACCTGACTTACGTCAGTTTGGTGCTCAAGCTCATCTAGCTCACTAATCAGGCCCTCAACAAGATCGACCTCTTTCCCACCAAACCCTGTCTCGAGCAACTCGTCCAGTTCGTTGATAACTTTGAGTGCTTGCTTCGCGGCCAGCAGGCTTTCTTTGTAATAGTCTCTCACCTCTTTCACTAGGCTCTCTGGAATCTCCATACGCCTGCCTAGCATTAGTCCAGCTATATCTTTTGCGCGATTCGCCAATTTATCTTGAGTATGCAGCAGCTCCAACAAATCTGTTCTGGACACTGGAAGAAACAGACTTTTAGGAAGATTCGTACGCACATTGCTTTTAAGGTCGTCAGCTATATTTTCCTGATTCCGAATTTCTTGCTGCGCGGCAAGGGCTGCGTCCCAGTCTTTAACGAAACTCGCCTCAAGGAAATCACCTAACAGCTCAACACAATGGTGAGCTATCGCCATATGTTCTTGTATAGGCCTGATCGGAGAACGTCCAAAGAGAGCGCTTAATGAGGATGGCATAATTTTAACCCGGGTTGTTTTGCCGGAATTATAGTTTCACTTTTCATCGAAAACCACTTTTTTATCATAGTATTTTTATTATCCTTGCCTGCCTTTTGTCAGCCTTCTTATGCTGGAAAACATAGCCAGATGAGTAGCGCGCTGAGGAATAGCAATTGCGAAGTAAAAGCGTGGTGTTACACTGCTGATTCTCTCAAAAAAAATAATGAGGAGTGGGCATGGGCAATCTAACGGCGCAATTAGGAAGCTTGGCGACTTTGATGTTTAGCGGCCTATTTTTTGCCACAAGTGGCAGCCTTGCAGAAGATGCTGGCAACCTCTACAACACGAATTTTGATATCAATGCTGGCCTCAGGTATTTCGAACGGCAGTGCTCACGCTGTCACGGCTTCGATGCGAAGGGCAACGATGAGACCGGCGCACCAGACCTTACCGGCAGATTGACCCGCGCCAGCTCCGAAGTAGGCATATTTAACATCATACGCACCGGTATCCCCGGAACCGCCATGCTTCCTGCCGCATCTGACCTTCCTGATGCGCAGGTTTGGCAGCTCGTAGCCTATATAAGCTCCCTAAGCACCGATCCTGCGAACATCGATCTGCCCGGTTCGGTAGCTAATGGTGCCAGATTGTTCACAAACAAAGGGGCCTGCGACAGCTGTCACATGATCGGTGGGCAAGGCGGCAGGCAAGGGCCCGACCTTTCTAGAGCTGGCGAACGACGGAGCCCAGAAGAATTACTTAGCGATATTCTCAATCCCCATACAGACGTTGCACCGCGATGGTGGACAATGCGCGTAACTGACAAGAACGGCGTTGTCAGAGAGGGGCTGCGCATGAACGAAGACAGTTTCTCACTACGAATTATGGATGACGACGCTAACCTTTGGTCCTATCCGAAGAATCAGATTGCATCCTTTGAACGGATCGAAGCGTCAACTATGCCGAGCTATACACAGACCTTGTCCGACAGTGAGGTCGATGACCTTGTGGCCTATCTATTTTCTCTACGAAAGGAGAGCTAAGCATGAACAGATTCCCCCTACTGCTAACCAGCATTTTCCTAACACTGCCTCTTCAGGCGCAGGAAGATGAGTTTCAAACCGTTATCACTCCCGCATTTAGTCCTGTGACTTGGGAGCGCCTCGTCAATGCCGAGAGCGAACCAGAGAATTGGATGATGTACTCCGGCACCCTGGACAGCCAGCGCTACAGCCGGCTCGATCAGATCAACACGAACAATGTGACAGAATTAGAAATGAAATGGTCGTATCAGATACCTGTGATCGACCGAGCGGAAACGGTGCCTACTGTTGTAGACGGCATTATGTTCATCACTGAGGCACCTAGCAATCTGACTGCAGTTGACGCACGAACGGGTCGAGTATATTGGCGTTATGACCATGAACTACCAGAAGATCTGCGTATTTGCTGCGGAAGAAACAATCGTGGCGTGGCCATACTCGGTGAAACACTTTTCATGAGCACTCTGGACGCCCACCTCGTTGCCATCGATGCCCGGACTGGAAATGTTCTCTGGGACGTTGAGGTGGCCGATTACGAGGCCGGTTACAGCAAAACCGCTGCACCCTTAATCGTTAAAGACAAAGTTGTCACCGGAATTGCAGGCGGTGAGTTCGGTATACGCGGCTTTATAGATGCCTATGACCCGGTCACTGGCGAGCTCGAGTGGCGGACCTATGCTATTCCTGGTCCCGGCGAGCCTGGCAACGATAGCTGGTCCGGTGACTCTTGGAAAACTGGAGGCGCAGCCACATGGATCACCGGCTCCTACGATCCAGACCTGAATCTCATATACTGGGGTACGGGTAATCCTGGCCCAGACTGGAATGGCGATGTACGCCTCGGTGACAACCTCTATTCCGATTCAGCTCTGGCCCTGAATGGCGATACTGGCGAGATCGCATGGCACTTCCAATTCACTCCTCACGATGTCCATGACTACGACTCGATACAGGTGCCGATTCTTGCTGACATCGAGTACCAAGGCAGCACGCGCAAGGTCATGATGTGGGCCAACCGCAATGCCTTCTTCTACACTATAGATCGCGAGACCGGAGAGTTTCTAGAAGGAGAAGCGTATGCGTCACAGACATGGGCACAGGGTTTAGACCCTAATGGTCGCCCCATTCGCGTTCCTGGCATGGCACCTACTTATGAAGGCATTTTGGTCTCACCTCCTATCGTAGGCGCGACTAACTGGTACTCGCCTGGCTATAGCCAGCAGACTGGCTTGTTCTATGTCACCTCTTTCGATGGCGAGCAAGAATTCTTCAAGCGTGACGAAGACTACGAAGAAGGCGAACGCTTCACCGGTGGCGGCGGACGCTATAACCAGCCGATGGATGCATTCCATAGCTCCATTAGAGCAATTAACCCTGCCACTGCAGAAATTGAGTGGGAATTTCCGATCATGCCTCGCTCTTCTGCAGGCATTACCACAACCGCTGGTGGCATCGTATTCACAGGTAGCGCAGATGGTTATTTCTTTGCCTTGGATGCGGCCAGTGGCGAAGAACTCTGGCATATTTCCCTAGGCGCACGAGTACATGCAGCCCCTATGACATATGCTATAGACGGACAGCAATTTGTAACTATTGCATCGGGAAACGTCGTTTATACCTTCGGCCTCAAAAACGACTAATTTAAAAGCTATAGCATATGCATACCTTCGCAAGCCCAATCAAATACGCCTCTCGCATGGCGCCCACGAAAACGGCTGTTATAGACGGGGCGGAGTCTATCGACTACGCGGAACTGCATAGACGCTGCCGTCTCTTAGCTGGAGCCTTGAAAGAACTGGGATTGAAGAAGGGAGAAAGAGTTGCAATCTTAGCCAACAACGGTCAGCGCTATATCGAAACATACATGGGCGTACCCGCAGTCGGCTTAGTCGTCGTGCCACTTAATACCCGGCACGCTGTCACAGAACTAAAATATGCCCTTGAAGATTCGCAGACAAGAGTGCTGCTCACCGACCGCGATCCGGGGAAATTAGCAGGCTGTGTCGATCATGTCATTATGATCCCAAACGCCTATGACAAGATGCTAAATGCCGCGACGGAGATTGAGCTCGGAATCAATGTTAATGAAAGTGACCTAGCCGGCCTATTCTACACAGGAGGCACTACCGGCAAGTCCAAAGGTGTGATGCTGAGCCATCGCAATCTAATGGCGAATACATTTCACTATCTCGCCTGCGTTCCACAGAGAGAAGATGATGTAATGCTGGTTATGGCCCCACTATTTCACGCAGCAGGCTCTCTCGGCGTAATTGGCAACATTTGGACACTAGGAACTCAGGTGACTCTTGCGGCATTCGACCCAAAAACCGCACTAGATTTGATCGAAGAACACGGTGTAACAGAGAGTCTTGGGGTTCCTACGATGCTAGCGGCTATCGCTGAAGAACAGCATGTGCACCCGCGAAAAACCGAGACTCTAAAGATGCTTGCACATGGTGGATCACCAATAGCTACAGAAATTTTGCGCCGCGCCCATAGCGCTTTCCCAAGCGCAGAACTCGTTGAGGTTTATGGGGCGACCGAGCTTTCTCCTCTTTGCACTGTTCTAAACAATGAACAAAATTTGATCGATTCTCCACTAGCTCGATCTTGCGGGCGGCCTGCACTAGGTAACGAAATTGATATACTAGATGCCCATGGAATCGCTCTTGCTTCTGGAAAAATTGGCGAAGTAGTAGTACGTGGCCCCAATGTAATGCAAGGTTATTGGAACAAACCTGAGCAAACGGCAGCAGTAATTAAGGATGGCGCGTATTGGACTGGCGATCTTGGCTATATGGATGATCATGGTTATGTCTTCTTGGTGGATCGCAGCAAAGACATGATTGTTTCCGGAGGAGAAAATGTGTATTGCACGGAAGTCGAAGAAGTCCTGTACCAACACCCAGCCATTCTCGAAGCGGCTGTATTTGGTGTGCCAGATGATAAGTGGGGAGAAGCTGTCTGGGCCGTAATCGTGCTGAGGAAAGGAAACGACATCGATTCTGCGCTGATAATCGAGTTCTGTCGTAAACGGATAGCAGGCTACAAGGTTCCTAAAGGGGTAGATATACAGTCCGAACCCCTGCCAAAATCAGGACCGGGGAAAGTGCTTAAAAGAGAACTCAGAGCGCCATACTGGGAAGGTCAAGAACGCTCAGTTAACTAATAATACGGTGCAATCAACTCCTCACTAATCTGCCACAGTCGATTTGCATCTTCGTCAGTTGCGAATTTTGCTGTTTCTGCGCGCTTACCTTCGTAAAAATAATGTCCGTCAGCCCCCCTGCTTGCCTGTTCTTCCGAGCTCGCTAGCCAAACAAAGGTATCTGACCCTTGCCCGATAGTTTTCATGAAAGGATAGAATGCTAGCCCCAATAGACGAGGCAGAGCCCCACTTTTATTCCAAATCGGCGTCCTAACGGCACCAGGATGAAAAGAGCTGGCGACCACATTTTTGCCAGTGAGACGCCGCTGTAATTCTCGCGCCGTCAATAGGTTCATCAGTTTCGAACGACCATAGGCTTTTAATGTGCTATAGCCGAGCGTCAGCCCTAGATCATCAAAATCTAAGGCACTATTGAAATGCCCATAAGAGCTGGTAAAAACAATTCGTGCTAGATCGTCACTTGCTGCACTCAGAACTGCAGGTAATAATTTCTTTGTAAGCAGGAAGCCACTCAGGTGATTACTCACGAACGTAGTTTCAAATCCTTCACAAGACATCGTCCTGCTCCCATTTGCACCTCCAGCGTTATTACAGAGCACATCGATCTTAGAAATATTTCGAAGCAATTTATCAGCCATCTTGCTGACACTCCCTAACGAACTGAAATCTGCCAAATATAGGCTAATATTTTCATTCCCCGTGGTCGCAATAATCTCTGCAACCGCCTCTCGCCCCTTTCGTTCGTTTCGGCAGACTAATGCGACATTTGCCCCCAACTCAGCAAAGCGCCGCGCCGAAAAAAAACCAATGCCACTATTAGCTCCAGTTACTACATAATTTTTCCCGCTCAATACTGCATGGGTCATCTACATTTCTCTATTTTTAATTAATTTAAGGCTTTCGAATATTACACCGAAATCAATCCTACCTGACTAGTTAGGACTTTTGCAGAATTGGATATTCGCGCCAAACTCTTCGTTAGAGGCTTCGCTGTGTACGCCGCTCCATTAGTCATTTTACCAATAAGCCTAAGCACCCTATAATAAGGGCTAAGCTGCGAAACTATCTTCGAGTCGAGCAACAACCACAGAGCCACATACTATGAGCGACACCACAATAAGCAGGTTTAAAGTCCCTGAACTCAACGAAATGCCAGAAGATATAAAGCAGCGCATACTTGTCGTTCAGGAGAAAGCTGGATTCATTCCAAATATATTTCTCGCTCTTGCTCATAGGCCCGATGAATTTCGCGCGTTCTTCAGCTATCACGACGCTCTCATGGAGAAGTCAGATGGCTTGACCAAAGCTGAGCGCGAAATGATCGTGGTGGCAACCTCAGGAATCAACCAGTGCACCTACTGTGTCGTTGCACACGGGGCTATACTACGGATTCGGGAGAAGAACCCACTCATCGCTGACCAGGTTGCTACCAACTATCGAAAAGCTGATATAACTGCGAAACAAAGCCTGATGCTAGATTTTGCGGTCAAAATGTCGCAAAAGGCACATGAAATCAGTGATTCGGATATGCAGACCCTACGCGAAAACGGGTTCGATATGGAGGAAATATGGGACATTGGCTCTATCGTCGCACTATTTGCTCTGTCTAATCGTCTCGCTAATATGGCGGAGATCAAACCAAACCCCGAGTTCTACAACATGGGTAGGGGTGGAATCGACTAAGGTTGCTATTCGGTATTAAATTTTCGCAATTAAACCCAATTTTACCTATGATTTTTTTCTCCCTTAAGCCTACCAACAGGTATGAACAAATACTAATCACGCTGTTTACAAGGTTGTCAAAGTCGCAATGATGTAATTACTCGATGTCGTATTTTGAAGGCCCTATCGACTTAATTTTAATTCATGTTTCCAGCATTGGTTTTCTTGATGATGCGATGTTTGTAAAAATCATTGCTCGTGAATTGCAATCTAAAGTTTTAGCTTACGGTGAGCTCTTTCACTTCCATTAAGCAACAATTGACCGGCCTCATCGGTCCGACAAAGAGCTAGCGGGGAAACAGAAATCAATGGTTAAGAGAAAAAACAAATTTCATTCAAAGACCGCAACGACAAAAAACACCGACAATGAACTCTTCATATTCCATAATTTCTAACCATTAGACATTCACAGAAGCATTGTCTTTGCGCACTGAACTCAACTAACATCTACTGCACAAAGCCCGCGGCCAAACCTGTTCGATCCAACACCTTACCATTCAAAAAGACCGAAGTTATCGAGCGGGTGTTGCGAATATCACCTAGAGGATTTTCGTCCAACACTACGAAATCGGCGCTATACCCAGACCGAAGAAGACCCAAGTCGTTCAAACCCAACCTCTCTGCCGGCTTACTGGTAGCTGCTACAATCGCCTGCATGGGAGTCATGCCCATACGTACAAATATTTCTAATTCACGATGGCCCGTGTAGCCAAAGAAATGATCAGGTACCGCTCCCGCATCCGTTCCTAAAACAATATCAACCTTAGCATCAAGCAAGTGCTTAAAGCTGGCACGTAGTTCCACTTCACTCGCTTCTGCTCTATCTGGTTCAAGCAACCTCTGAGCACTTTCTCCTAGGCGAGCAGCAACAGATTCTGGCAATGAAGCACGCAGAAACTGGTCTCTTCCAATTGCCTCGCTCCGCAGTTCCCCCAAGCCCATGTTTGGAACGACAAAGGCATTTGCTGCAGCCACCTGCTGTGCGATTTCTCGGCCAAGGCTTGCACCTATTCTGCCATGCAAGAACCCGCTGACACCGGCGTCTAACAAGTCTGGCATATCTTCAGCATATTGCTGGTGGGCGTAAATTTCTATGCCATTCTCAGCAGCTTCGACAGCGATCGCACGATACAGTTCTGGCGCTAATTTCTGCTGACTACCTCCGCGATCATCTACCCAAATCTTAATAACAGAAATATTTTTCGCAGCAATTTGCCGAACCGATTCAATAGCCTGCTCTTTACTAGCCACCCCGTATAGGATGCGTTGACCTGTATCTCGCTCCAATGCAACAGCGTGTGTCAGGAACTGGTCATTCGGGCCCTGCCCCGGTGGAGCTATACCTGCGGCAAAGAGAAAGCGAGCACTAGAAAATTCACCGCTTAGCTGAGCCTGTTGCACGTCATAAGCTAGCGTATCCGGATCGCTACCCGCCGAAAATACTGCCGAGAATCCGTAATAGGCATAGCGCTGAAGGTGATCGATGAGGTTCTCACGGCTGTAGTTTTTCGCACCCCAACTAGTGTGGCCCTCGTAACCCAAATGTGCGTGACTGTCTATCAGAGCAGGTATAATGGTCTTGCCACTCAGGTCGATCACCTCAACGCTGAAATCTGGCTCAATTTCTGCTCGCACCCCAACAGCTGAAATACGAGTGCCTTCAACCAGTAATGCCCCAGACTCCAATACGGTCCCGTCACCGACAATTACTCTTACGTTGTCCAGCAAAAAACGATTCTCTTCAACTTGCTGTCCGTAGCTCAGTTGAGAGGAGAGGACGCTCAGACCTAGTATCTGCACAAAAGCAACAATCGCTGGCCAGAATTGCCAAACTATGTGATTTAGCTTAATCGACCTTCCATATGACAGCTCTATATGCATTTTCTTGCTCTCTTTTTAGCTCGGAGACTGGTAATCTAGCATCTTTCAGCTGTTCGGGACTAGGTAGCTCTTTTGCCACGAGAAACACAGACACGCAAAACATCTCAAAAACTGCTCAGTGAGACCGCTTCTTTAGCGCTGGCCTCGAGAACAGACACCGCAGTTCTTGCCAGTGAGGCAAGGGCTTTATGCGATAGCGCCCATGGCAACATAATTACTTATTCGAAGAAAGTATTTATACCTCTCACACACCTATGCCGCGACGTCTGCCATTACTGTACCTTCGCCCGTACACCCAAGCGAATCGATCAAGCATATATGAGCATCGAGCAGGTCCTCGAGCTCTGTCATCGAGGTGCCAAAGAAGGTTGTCAGGAAGCGCTATTCACTCTCGGTGAAAAGCCTGAATTGCGTTACAAAGCTGCCCGTGAAGCGCTTGCCGAACTAGGCTTCGAATCCACCATCGACTACGTAATTGAAATAGCCGATGCCGTCTTAAAAGAAACAGGCCTGATACCCCACATCAACGCCGGCAATATGACCAGAGTGGAGATAAGCAAACTCCGCAAAGTCAGCGCATCTATGGGAATCATGCTGGAGTCTTCATCAAGTAGACTCTGTGAAAAGGGTATGCCGCACTACGGCTCCCCCGACAAAGATCCTGTGACACGGCTGGAGACAATCGAACTCGCTGGCCAAGCTTGCGTACCTTTTACTTCTGGCATCCTGATCGGTATAGGTGAAACTCGACTAGAAAGAATAGAATCTTTTCTTGCACTGCGCAGCACACATGAAAAACATGGCCATCTACAAGAAGTCATCGTTCAAAATTTTCGTGCAAAAGAAAACACCAAAATGGCGCGGGCACCAGAACCCGACTTGAATGAACTCGTCTGGACGCTGGCAGTCGCGAGGCTTATCTTCGGTGCGCAGATGAATATTCAGGCGCCCCCGAACCTAAGTCCGGGCGTGCTTCCACAATTAGTAAATGCTGGCATCAACGATTGGGGTGGCATTTCGCCTCTTACGCCCGATCACGTGAATCCAGAGGCACCATGGCCTCACCTCGACAGCCTAGCTAGAGAGACTTCAGCCGCCGGCAAGTTTTTGGATCAACGGCTAACCATCTATCCTGAATTTGCACGAAATCCAGATAAGTGGCTAGACGAGCAGCTGAAATTCCCGGTACTCAAGCAAAGTGATAGCTGCGGATTTGCAAAGAGAGACAACTGGACACCTGGCTCCACCCAACCGATACCGCATCTTGATAAACAGTTGATGGAAAACTCTATCACTCTTGATCAAGTATCAAATAATATTCAAAGAATCGTCACTGCCTGCGAGTCACAACAGGAACTTTCTATTGAAGATATCAGCCGCCTCTTCGAAAGCCGCGGTGCAGACTTCAGTTATGTAACACAACAGGCTAATCGATTAAGAAATAAGTGTAATGGCGACATAGTAAGCTTCGTCGTAAATCGAAACATTAATTATACCAATGTCTGTTACTTCAAATGTCAGTTTTGCGCCTTCTCGAAAGGTAAGATGAGCGAAAACCTGCGCGGCCGGCCCTACGACATCAGCGCTGAAGAAATCGCGAGACGCACTCGCGAAGCTTGGGACAGAGGTGCAACCGAAGTCTGCATGCAGGGGGGGATTCATCCCGATTACACCGGCCAAACTTATCTCGATATAGTTAAAACCGTAAGACATGCAGCAAAAGATATGCACATTCATGCCTTCTCCCCTCTCGAAGTTTGGCAAGGTGCAAGTACACTTGGTATCTCCCTCGAAGAATTTCTCAAAAAACTTATGGTCGCGGGATTGAATACCCTCCCCGGCACTGCAGCAGAAGTGCTCGATGATGAAGTTAGACAGGTACTCTGTGCAGATAAATTAAATTCTGAAGAATGGCTGGAAGTGATGGAGACCGCCCACAAGGTCGGATTCAGAACAACCGCAACCATCATGTACGGCCACATTGACCGGCCAAAGCATTGGGCTAATCATTTACTTCGAATTCGCGCCTTACAAAAACGAACTGGTGGTTTTACCGAATTCGTCCCCCTACCCTATGTTCATATGGAAGCTCCTATGTATCTTAAGGGCCTTTCCCGTCGCGGCCCCAGCTTTCGCGAAGCAGTTCTAATGCATGCTATAGCTCGGCTAGTTTTTCACGGGCAAATCGATAACATTCAGGCTTCTTGGGTAAAGATGGGTTTGGATGGCGTGACCGCCTGCTTAAACGCTGGGGCCAACGATTTAGGTGGCACGCTTATGAATGAAAGCATCACCCGAGCCGCTGGTGCTAGCTACGGTCAGGAGTGGACACCGCAGGCAATCGAAGACACAATTCGTAACTTGAAGCGGCTGCCTCGCATGCGAAATACACTGTATGATAGCGCGCCTAAAGAGCGCCACCAAAGCGCCAGTCTCGCGCAGGGATTAAGTGAAATTGAGAATAATTCTGCTGCCAAGAAGCAACGTACCAAGAAACTAGAAAATCTGGCGCAGGCCATCTAGGGAACCCTAGGTTATGAATCCAAGCGTAAACAATCATTACTTGCAGACGAGTCCCTGCATAGCATGTTATTTAGGTGCCAGAAAAGTAACATCAATCCAAATCCGCCATGGAGTCGTATCCAATGGATCTTTCAAAAATCAGGAGAATTTAAACTCAGAATGAAAATCGCTATTACTGGAGCCAACAGCAGCGTTGGCCTGAACTTACTCACCCATATCATCGCAGAGACAGATATTAACGTTATTGCCGGAGTTCGCTCTGACCGCGCTATGGAATCATTGCCAAGCTCTCCACAGGTAGACCCACGCATCATCTCCTATAATGACCCCGCTAAGCTAGCAGAAGCCTTAGAGGGAGCCGATTGCATCGTACACCTCGCCGGAATTCTTATCGAGAACAAAAATACCAGCTATGCCAGTGCAAACGTCGACGCCACCGAAGCAGTGGTAAAAGCGGCTCAAAACCTGGGCGCCAAGCACATAGTCTTTATCAGCGTAGTTGGTGCCAGTAAAAATTCTAGCAACGCCTACTTCCGCTCTAAAGGATTAGCTGAAGAATTCGTTAAGAGCTCAGACATTCCAGCAAGCATCATTCGAACACCCATTTTGCTTGGGCCCAACACTGCAGGTGCCAGCTCTATGATAGGGGTAGCTTCGCAGGCCAAGACGAAAATTCTAGGCGGTGGCAGATACTCTATGCGCCCTTTAGATATCGACGACCTCAATCAAGCTATTTTAAATTGTTGCAATAGCGATTCCAAAGAAGCGAAGGTGCATGAATTGGTAGGACCTGAACCGATCAGCTATCGTGACCTCATTCTAAAAACAGCGTCGATGATGAACAACAAAGTTGAAATAGGGTCAGTCCCAATTGCCATAGCCAAATTAGTTGCTGCAATAAGTTCTCGCATCAAGGGGGGAGGCATCACACCAACAGTAATTGATGTCATTACAATGAACGAAGTGGTAGAGAGCAATGCAGATGACGAGCTGAACATCACTCTTACACCTTTACAGAACACTTTGGAAAAAATATTGGAGCATAAGAGAAAAAAATGAGCGAAGAAATCGAAAGCAACCCAGAAGTAACAGCAGAACCTGAGGCGCATGTAGCACCCGGCAAGAAAAAGCCCAGCACGATCGGCCGCGTTGTTTTTCTCATTCTTACCGCGCTCTGCTTTGCTTATCTTTATTACAGACTAAATGGCGCAGCTGCTCGAGAAGGGCTCAGCCTCGTCGAATATATGACACAAGTATTTGCGGAAGTAGATTGGATACCGTGGCTTGCATTAATGATCTGCTACTCGCTCTTCTACTTCGCAATAGACACCCTCGTGGTCACGAAGGCGCTAAATTGGTTTGTGGCTGACATTAAATATAAAGACATTATGCCAATCCGCGCCAGTTCCTACATCATCTCTATATTCAATGAGCAGATCGGCAAAGGCGCTATGGCCTACTACCTGAACAAGCGTGATAAAATTCCGGGCTGGGAAGTTGGCTCGGTAATGCTATTCGTGATGTTCTGCGAAATATACTACCTATTGGTCTGGGCCACTGTCGGCTTCGCAGTCGGCGGTGATTCCCTGCCGGAAGTATTCGGCTTGGTACCCTATATTGCAGCAGTTGCCACTGCATTGTTCCTTCTTTGGATAGCCTATTTTCGAGGGGCGATTCTCCCAGAGAATAAATTTCGCGAAAAAACTGTATTGCACGCCTTTCGCCAAGCCAAACTATGGCACTATGGAGCCTTCTTCTTACTTCGCTCACCTGCCCTGCTAGCAGCCATTGTTGTTTACACCATTGCACTCAACTTATTCGGCGTTGAAGCATCACTAATAACTTTGCTACCTTTCTTACCAGTTATTTTCTTTGCAGCCGCTGTTCCTACACCTATGCGCGCAGCGGCGATAACTTTCTGGGTCATCTTGTTTCCAGAAAATGAAGGCCAGATGGCAGCATTTGGTTTCGTTCAACACAATTTTTTCATATTGTTCAATGCCGCTATAGGTCTCGTTTTCTGGCGCAAGGCTCAACGGGATTTGTTCGGCAAGTAATGGCCAATCTGCTCACTGCTATTCGCCTGCTACTGGTTATTCCAGTAGCTATGGCAATAGCGGATCCATTATTATTCGCGAGCTGGCTCTTACCAGCACTCGTTTTCATTGCCATGGCGAGCGACTACTTCGATGGAAAGGTCGCCCGCGCGCTTAATACGGCATCTTCCAGGGGCATGCTATTTGACCATGGCACGGACTTTATTTTTGTTACAACAGCTCTTTTTGCCCTCTCCACGATTGGCCTATCAAGTATCCTTCTGCCTCTATTAATAATCATTGCGTTCTCACAATACGTATTTGATTCCTACTATTTATTCAAACAAAAGCAACTACGAATGAGCTTCCTAGGACGCTGGAATGGAATTCTTTATTTTATTCCTATTGTATTATTCGCTAGCTCCAGACTAACTGTATTCGAGCAATCGCAAGATTTTTTCAAATGGATAATCATCTACTTCAACTACGCTCTAGTGGCTTCAACTCTCGCCTCAATTGTTGATCGTGCTATCGCACCACTGCTGCAAAAAAATAAATAGCTGGGCTATCATGAGATTAATAAAAGCCAAGAAACTCTATTTCCTTTCAATAATTCTTACAATAATTTTAAGTGCGCTCACCTTCTCTAGCGCAGTCAGCAGCGCCGATTCAAAACTCTCCCTCTTATTATTTAAAACTATAGATGAAAGATTGGGATACATGAAGGATGTCACGCTGTTTAAGGCTCAAAATCAAATACAAGTAGAGGATA
>Ga0307995_1001399_pt1 | contig 15178 bp, 14 predicted proteins | sample EllFjometagen262_FD_203132 | JGI IMG/M metagenome (GOLD analysis project Ga0307995, IMG submission 203132) | Marine microbial communities from Ellis Fjord, Antarctic Ocean - #262 | ecosystem: Environmental > Aquatic > Marine > Unclassified | place: Southern Ocean | collected 2014-11-02
TATTGGAAATGATGCATTTGGAAATAAATATTATGAAAGTAAAAAAGGAAAAAGATGGGTTATCTATAATGGAGAGATTGATGCTTCAAAAATACCAAATGAATGGTACTCATGGATTCATTTTACAAAAAATAAAATAGAAAATAATCATAATTTAGAAAAATATGACTGGCAAAAACCACATCAATCTAATCAAACTGGTACAGAAAATGCTCATCACCCAAATAGAGATAATGATCACATCAAAAAAAAATATACTAGTTGGAAAAATTAAGCATTTAGCAATTTTAATTTTTTTTTTTTTAGTAACAACCACGTCAACATTATTTGCTTTAGAAAATAATGAGGTTAATTTTATAGAAATAAAAATTTTAGATAAAGTTAGTTCTAAAAGTACACTTTTAAAGCTAGAATTAGGTAAAGAAAAAAAATATAATAATTTATTAATTAAAAGTTTGAAATGCAAAAATTCAGAGTTTGATGACAATCCAGAAATAACTGCCTATATTCAAGTTCAAGATTTAACTAACAAAAATAATGATGAGGTTTTTGTATTTAATGGATGGACATTTTCATCAAGCCCAACAATAAACCCTTTTGATCACCCAGTTTATAATATTTGGCTTACCAAATGCTACTAAATAACCTTCTCATTATCTAACCAACCAACGTTAAAATCTGACTCAATAAATTTTTTGTGATTAAGTAATATTTTATGGAGTGGTATCGTTGTTATAACTCCTTCGATTACAAATTCGTCTAAAGATCTATTCATTCTCTGGATTGCCTCTGTTCTATTTCTACCTTGAACAATTACTTTGCAAATCAGACTGTCATAATATGGGGTAATTTTATAACCTTGAAATATTGCACCATCTACTCTTGTTCTGAAACCAGATGGTTGATGGCACATGCCAATAGTTCCAGGTGAAGGTTGAAAATTTTTACTGGCATCTTCGGCATTAATTCTGCACTCAATAGCATGTCCTCTTGGAATAATGTCACTTTGTTTTAAGGCAGTTTCACCAGTATAGGCTATCCAAATTTGTTCTTTAATTATATCAATACCAGTGACCATTTCTGTAACAGGATGTTCAACTTGAATTCGGGTATTCATCTCCAAGAAATAAAATTTTCCTTCTTCATAAATAAACTCAACCGTGCCAGCACCTTCATAACCAATTTTGCTGACCATATTTACAGTTCTTTCAAAAAGATCTTTTCTAATTTCATCAGTTAAAACAGGACTAGGAGTTTCCTCTATTAATTTTTGATGCCTTCTTTGCACAGAGCAGTCTCTTTCATGTAAATGAACAGTTCTATTTTTTCCTGATAATACTTGAACCTCTATATGTCTAGGATTTTGAAAAAATTTTTCAATATAAACCTCATCATTACCAAAATATTTTTTTGCTTCAGATTTTGCTGTTGAGAATAATGTTTCAAACTCTTCTTCTTTATAAACAATTTTCATTCCTTTTCCACCACCACCACCAGAGGCTTTAATTAAAACTGGAAACCCAATTTTTTTACAGAGTTCTTTTGCTGCCTTTATATCAGTTACACCACCCTCCGATCCTTCAATAATAGGCAGGCCATATTCTTTGGCAATCTTCTTTGCTTGAATTTTATCACCCATCATTTTTATGAGTTTTGAGGAAGCACCAATAAATTTAATATTATTTTCTTCTAAAACTTTAGCAAAATTTGCATTTTCAGATAAAAAACCATAGCCAGGATGAACTGCCTCTGCTTTTGTAAGTTCAATTGCAGACATTAGTGCAGGTATATTTAAATAACTATTTGCTGGTTGATGTGAACCAATGCAAACACTTTCATCAGCAAGCCTAACATGCATACTATCTCTATCTACATCTGAATGAACAGCAACAGTTGCAATTCCCCACTCTTTACATGCACGAATAACTCTAACTGCAATTTCCCCACGGTTCGCAATTAGAATTTTTTTAAACATTATTCAACAATGATAATAGTTTGACCGTACTCAACAGGTTGGCCATCTTCCACACAAATTTCTTTTATAATTCCATCAGCAGTAGAGGGAACATGATTCATAGTTTTCATAGCCTCAACTATCATAACTGTTTCACCTTTTTTAATTTTTTTACCAACCTCAGAAAATTTTTTAGCCCCAGGTTCTGCAGCGTGATAAGCCGTACCTATAATAGGAGATTTAACCTCAGTCCCAGAAACAACTTTAGGCTTAGCTTCATCAGATAATGGTGTAGAAGCAGCAACACTTACAACTTGATTTGAACTAGTTGGGTTTGACTTTGATACTTTAATCTTAGTATCTTTATCTGTGTATTCAATTTCAGTTAAATTGAACTCATTTAAATAATCAGTTAATTCTTTAATAATATTTTTATCTATTTTCATTTTTTTAACATGTTTTGCATTGCAATTATGGCTAAAATATAACCGTTGTCACCTAAACCAAATATTCCACCAGTAGCAATATCACAGATTAATGACTTATGTCTAAAATCTTCTCTTTTATGAATATTTGATATGTGAAGTTCAATAATTGGTTTCTTGTAGATATCCAAAGCATCTCTAATCGCAACAGATGTATGAGTGAAACCAGCAGCATTAATAATTAAACCATCAAATTTGTTTTTAGCTTTTTGAATAATTGTAACTATTTCACCCTCTATATTTGATTGAAAAAACTCTAAATTAATATTTAACTCCTTAGCCTTACTTAAACAATTTTTTCTCAATTGATCAAAAGTTATAGACCCATATTGTGATTGTTCTCTTTCACCTAATAGATTAAGATTAGGGCCATTAATAATTATAATATTATTACTCATTCAATTCTTATACATTATGAAAAAAATAAAAAAAATAAAAATTAAGATAAATGGCAAATTTTCTGTGATTAATGAAAACTTAAGTCTCTCAGTTTTTATAAAAAAACTAAAAATTCCTCTTAAAAAAGTAGCAATTGAATTAAATCAAGAAATAATAGATAAAAATAAAATAAGCAAAATTAAACTAAAAAAAAATGACAAAATAGAGGTTGTTCATTTCATTGGAGGTGGATAAAAATGAAAAAAGATAAATTAACAGTAGGTAAAAGAAATTTTAATTCTAGATTAATAGTGGGTACTGGAAAATATAAAAGTATGGCTGAGTGTGCACAGGCTATAAAGTTATCTGGCGCAGAAATAGTAACAGTAGCAGTAAGACGTGTTAACATCTCTGATAAAAAAAAACCATTATTAATGGACTATATAGATCCAAAAAAAATTACTTACCTCCCAAATACAGCAGGATGTTTTAATTCTGAAGAAGCTCTTAGAACATTAAGATTAGCAAGAGAAATTGGAGGATGGAAATTAGTAAAACTGGAAGTATTAGGAGATAAAAGAAATTTATTTCCTGATATGATTGAAACTTTAAAATCTACAGAGGTTTTGACTAAAGAAGGGTTTAAAGTGATGGTTTACTGTAATGATGATCCATTGATGGCTATAAGATTGGAAAATGCTGGAGCTTGCGCAATCATGCCCTTAGCAGCGCCTATAGGTTCTGGTCTCGGAATACAAAACACTACAAATATTAAGATTATAAGAAGTCAGACAAGACTTCCTTTAATTATTGATGCTGGGCTAGGTCAGGCTTCAGATGCTGCTATTGCTATGGAATTAGGGTGTGATGGAGTATTAGTTAATACAGCAATTGCTAAAGCTAAGAAGCCATTTAAAATGGCCTTAGCATTCAAGAATGGAGTTATGGCTGGTAGACAATCATTCTTAGCAGGACGTATAGAGAGATCAATATACGGAAGTGCATCCTCACCAACAACAGGAATTATTTAAATAATAGTTGGTTTAGTTGGTTTAGTTGGTTTTTTAAATATTTTTTTTTTAAAAAAAATTTTCTTTTTAAATGGTTTTTTTATAAGGACATTGACAGGTTTAGCCTCTTTTTTTTGTTCCTCTAAATTTCTTAGTTTTTCTATATATTCAAAAGTTTCTATTGTTTTTTTTGTATTATTTTGGAGATCAATTATATACTCAGGAATAATTAAAGAATTGTCAGCTATAATATCAATTTTTATTTTATTTTTATCTTCAAAATATTTCAAGTCTTCTATAAAATTTTCTTTCATAAAGTCTGAAATTTTATCACAAATTTTTAGTTCAACATACTTTGCTTTAGTCAAAACAGCCTTAACTTCTACTAGTTTTAATATTTTCATAGCAAAAGACTCATCTGTAAGGGTAACCTTCCACTTTACAGCACTTTCACGAAGTCTTTGTCTAGACATCTCTAATAATCCAAACGTGCTAATCCTTCCTATTTGAATTCTTGCTCTATCCGTCCTACATTTTTCTTTGAGTTTTCTTTCAACTAACCTCCTATTACCAAAGCTCAACATGTCAATAAAATCTATAATTATTAAACCAGACAAATCCCTAATTTTTATTTGTCTTGATATTTCCTCTGCAGCCTCAAGGTTGGTATCTAAAGCAGTGCTTTCAACATTCTTTTGTTTTATTGAGCTTCCAGAGTTTATATCGATAGAAACTAAAGCTTCGGTTGGATTAATTACCAAATAACCCCCAGAATTTAACTTAATCTCTGAGTCATAAATTTGATTTAGTTTTTCTTCTATTTTTTCATTAAAAAATAATGGGATCTTTTCTCTATATTTTTTTATTTTCTTAACGTGTGAAGGCATCATCATTTTCATAAAATTTTGTGCTTTTTTGTAACCTTCATTTCCCTCAATAACTATACTGTTCGTGTCTTCATCATATAGGTCTCTCAAAGTTCTTTTTATAATATCACTTTCTTGATGAATTAGTGATGGTGCAATCGAATCTAAAGCTGTTTCTTTAATTTCATTCCAGGTTTTTATCAATGTTTGAAGATCATGATCTATATCATTTTTTGTTTTATTTGATCCAGCAGTTCTTACAATGAGACCCATTTCTTTTGGAATGGATATATCATTTAAAATTGTCCTGATTTTTTTTCTTTCTCCAGGATTAAAAATTTTACGAGATATACCACCACCCTTTGGTGTATTAGGCATCAAAACTATATATTTTCCTGCTATAGATATAAAAGTACTTAATGCGGCTCCCTTTTGTCCTCTTTCATCTTTTAATACCTGAATTAATATTACTTGATTTGGTTTTATGACTTCTTGAATCTTATATCTTTTTGATTTGAATCTTGTTTCAGGCTTTCTTGATTCAACTATCTGAATTTCTTCTGGAGGATTTTCACTTATAATAATTTCATCATTTGATTGAGGCTCAGAATTTTCAGTGTCAATCTCTGGTTTGACATTAACAGGATCATTAATATCTAAATTTCCATCATTAATATTTTTCTCTTCTTCTTTTTCACTTTTTTTTTGAAGCTCTTCTCTATCCAGTTCTTCCTCAGCTTTTATCTTAGCAAGGTCATTTTGTGGAATTTGATAGTAGTCTGACTGAATGTCGTTGAAAGATAAAAATCCATGTCTCTCTCTTCCAAAATCTATAAAGGCGGCCTGAAGAGAAGGTTCAACCCGACTAACTTTACCCAAGTAAATGTTATTCTTAATTAGGTTATTTTTTAAGCCTTCGTACTCGTAATCCTCTATGTTATCACCATTTTTAAGCACAACTCTTGTTTCATTTGGATGCGAAGCATCAATGTATAAGTTTTTTTCCATATATTTTTGATTAGTTGTTTCATTTTGTATTTAAATAATTTTAAATTTTGTTGAAAATCAGATGCCTTAACTTTAACAAATTCATATATATACTAAACTTAATGCATCGAATTATTAAAAATATACTTATACTAATTTCAAGTATTGGTCTATTAGGCATCTTTTTTTTAGTAGCTATTTTATGGGCTTTTTCTAACAATTTACCAGATTATAAGTTTCTTAAGAATTATAAAGCACCAGTTTCAAGTAAAGTCTATTCTGGAGATGGAGAACTGGTAAATGATTTCTCAACAGAAAAAAGGATATTTGTTCCTTATAATTCAATACCTACAAAAGTAATTAACTCTTTTTTATCTGCAGAAGATAAAAATTTTTTCTCTCACCCTGGTGTGGATGCTAGAGGAGTTATTAGGGCCATCATCAATAATATTTCAAATATAGCCTCATCAAAAAGACTGGAAGGGGCTTCAACCATAACTCAACAAGTAGCAAAAAATTTTTTATTAACAAATGAAGTGAGCATTAATAGAAAAATAAAAGAAGCAATTTTAGCATTTAGGATAGAAAGAGTATTGTCGAAAGAGAGAATTTTAGAATTATATTTGAACCAGATATACTTAGGAGAAGGAACTTATGGTATCGCTTCAGCAAGCTTAGAATATTTTGACAAACCAATTAGTGATTTAAACTATGATGAAGCTGCCTTGTTAGCTGCATTACCAAAAGCACCTAGCCGATATAATCCGTATAAGAATATTGAATTAGCTCAATTTAGAAGGAATTTAGTTTTAAAAAACTTACTAGAAAATAATTATATAAATAAAGAAAAATATGACGAATTCATTAGCAACAAAATTAGATTAAAAAAAATAAAAAAAATTTACTCAATAGACTCAAAATATTATGTTGAGGATATAAGAAAAGATGTAATTGATAAACTTGGTTATGATAGTGTTTATAGGCAGGGATTAAATATAAACACACCAATTGATTTAAAGTTACAAAAAATAGCAACTCAATCTTTAAGAAATGGCCTTGTTAGCTATGATAAACGAAGAGGTTGGCGTAAACCAGTTCAAAAAAATAAAGATATAAATAATTGGACTGATGGATTGGATAATTTCAGATTAGAAAAATCAATTAATTGGGACTTAGCAATAATAAAAAAAATTGATAAATTTAATGTAGAAATTGAAACTGAAAAAAAATTAAAAGGTATAATCAAATATGAAAATATATCCTGGACTAAAAAAGAATTTAATGAATTATTTGATATTGGGGATGTGATTTATGTAGAAAAAATAAATGAAAATATATTTGCTTTAAGACAACTACCTAATGTTAATGGAGGAATAGTAGTGATGGATCCTTTCACTGGAAGAGTTTTAGCTCTAAGTGGTGGTTTTAGTTTTAAGAAAAGTGAATTTAATCGAGCAACACAGGCTACTAGGCAACCTGGCTCTGCTTTTAAGCCTTTCATTTATGCTTTAGCACTTGAAAATGGCTATACTCCATCAACTTTAATTTTAGACGCACCTTTAGTTTTAAAACAGGGTTATGATTTAAAAATGTGGAAACCAGAAAATTATGGAAAAAAATTTTATGGACCTTCTACCTTAAGAATGGGTTTAGAAAAATCTAGAAATTTAATGACAGTAAGAATAGCCCAAGATCTTGGTCTTACAAAAATAGTTAATTTTTCAAAACAGTTAGGAATTTATGATGACCCCAGAGAACTATTGTCAATTTCATTGGGTTCAGCTGAAACAACTTTACTTAAATTAACTTCTGCATATTCCTCATTTGTTAATGGTGGAAAGTTAATTAAACCAATAATGATAGATAGAATTCAAGACAGTGAAGGTAAAACAATACTTAACAACGAAAAAAGAAATTGTACAAACTGTGATCAACTGTCTTTTTTAAATGAAAATTACCCTGTAATTGAAGATAATTTTCCCCAAATATTTTCTCCAGAAACAGCATATCAAATGACATCCATATTAGAGGGTGTTGTTCAGAACGGAACAGGTAAAAATTTAAAAGATCTTAATTTAGTCTTAGCGGGCAAAACAGGAACTACAAATAATAATAATGATACATGGTTTATTGGTTTTACCTCAAAATTGGCAATAGGTGTCTACGTAGGGTCAGATAATCCTAAGCCACTTGGAAAATATGAAACGGGAGCAAAGACAGCACTACCAATTTTTAAAAGCTTTGTTAAGAATGCAGTGAATAAAGAAGAAGCTAGACCATTTAAAATAGCTGATAATATTTTAATGATGGTTATTGATCCTATAACAGGAAAAAAATCAATATCAGGTTCTAAAAATACAATAATTGAATATTATAAAAAATTACCAAATGGAAGTGAATCAAATTTAGACATTAGCAATAGATTAAAAAATAATAATATATTAAGGTTCTATTAATGGAAAATATTTATTTAAATTTTAAATCTGAAATAGAAAAAATCAATCAAAGAGTTAAGGGGTATCTTTGAAAAAAATGATATTCATAATAAATTAAAAAAAAATAATCAAAAGATGCTAGAAAATAATTTCTGGCAAGATAAATCAGTCTCACAAAAAATCATTAAAGAAAATAAACTTTATGAAGATTTAATAAATACATATGATAATTCTGTTAAATCGATAATTGATTTACATGAGCTAAATGAGTTAGCTGAAGTAGAAAAAAATCAAACTATAATAAAGGAAGTTTTAGAAAGTCTAAAAGATTTAAAAAAATTAGCTAAAAAAAATGAGACCAAATGTTTCTTATCAAATGAAAGTGACAGTTTAGATTGTTATATAGAAATTCATGCAGGGGCGGGAGGAACAGAAAGCCAAGATTGGGCTGAAATGCTAAGAAGAATGTATTTAAAGTGGTCAGTTTTAAAAAATTTTAAATCTCAGTTAATAAGTGAACACAAAGGTGATGAAGCAGGAGTAAAATCATCTACAATTAAAATTGAAGGTGATTATGTTTTTGGCTGGTTAAAATCTGAGTCGGGAATTCACAGATTAGTTAGAATTTCTCCATTTGATTCTGGGGCCAGAAGACATACAAGTTTTGCAAGTGTTTGGGTTTATCCTGTAGTGGATGAAAATATAGACATTGAGATTATAGAAAAAGACTTAAGAATTGATACTTATAGATCTAGTGGAGCAGGTGGACAGCACGTAAACACAACTGATAGTGCAGTTAGAATTACACATATTCCATCAAAAATAGTTGTACAGTGTCAAAATGAAAGGTCGCAACATAAAAATAAAGACACTTGTATGAATATGCTTAGGGCGAGGCTTTATGATTTTGAAATAAAGAAAAGAGAAAAAGAAAATCAAAGCATAGAGTCTTCAAAATCTGAAATAGGATGGGGTCATCAAATAAGATCATATGTACTTCATCCCTATAGAATGGTTAAAGATAATAGAACTAGTTTTGAAAGCTCTAACCCAGACAAAGTACTAGATGGAGAAATAGACGAATTTTTAGAAAGCTCACTATATCAAGTTAAATGACTAAAAATTTAATAAAGATTTTTTCAATCATAGTTTTTTTACTTATTTTTGTAATTTTTTATTTGAGTTTAATTGGAGTAAAAACAGAAAGGTTTAATGAAAGAATTACGAACAAGATTTCGAAAATTAATAAATGGATAAAACTAGACTTAAGAGATGTTAAATTTTTATTAGATCCATACAATTTTACAGTAAACATAATCACACAAGACCCCACAGTACTTTTAGAAGATAGAAAGCTAGAAATAAAAGAAATAAAAATCAAAATATACTTGAAGGCATTAATCTTCAACGAATTTTCATTGGATAATTTAAAAATTTCAACAAAAACTATTAAGCTTAAGGATATAATTTTACTGGCTAGATCTTTTAAAAATTCAACTGAGCTATTTTTATTAGATAAAGTAATTAAGAATGGATCATTAACAGCAGACATTAAGTTAGAATTTGATGAAAAAGGTAAGATAAAAAAGGATTACGTACTAAAGGGATTTATCAAAAATGCGAAATTAGATTTTTTAAAAAAAATTAATGTAAATAATTTAGATTTAGAATTTAATATTCAAAAAAATAGATACTCTTTAACAAAGATTAAAAGTGATATTAATGAGGTACCATTATCATCGACATTAATTGAAATTAATAAAAAAAAAGATTTATTTTTGATAAAAGGAAAAATTTTAACTAACAAAAAAGAATTTGATAGAGAAAAAATTAAAAGTATGACGGCTAATTTTTTGAAAAATCCTAAAATTGAAAAAATCAGATTAAGCTCTGAAAATGATATTTCTTTTAATCTTAGTAAAAAATTAAAGATTGATAATCTAGAAATAAGATCAAAAGTAAATTTAGACCAGCTAGTTATAAAAAATGATTATATAAATTTGAAACCATACCTACCCAATTTAGAGGAGTTAATTGATTTTGAAAATCATAAGATTACAATAAATTACAATAAACAAAAATTTAATATTAAAGGTGATGGTAAAATTCTGGTTAAAGACCAGCTAGATACAATTAATTATGAAATAAAAAAAAATAATGATAAATTTACATTTCATACAAAAACAGACTTAAGAAATAACAAATTATTAATAAAGTTTTTAGACTATGAGAAAAAAAATAACTCAAGTGTCTCAATTGAGTTAAAAGGTAACTTTAAAAAGAATAACGCAATTAATTTTGATTTAATTTCTTTAAAAGAAAAAGATAATACGATTTTATTTAAAAATCTGAAATTAAGTAAAGACTTTAAATTAAGAAGTGTGGATAGCTTTAACTTTAACTTTATGAATACTAAGAAAATTATAAATCAAATTTTTTTAAAAAAAAACAATTCAAATTATACCATTGAAGGAAAAAGTTTTGATGCTACTAAATTAATCAATGAAATTATGGAAAGTGATGAAGAAAACTCTTTATTATTTAATAATTTTAACTCTAAAATCACTTTAAAAATTGACAAGACTTTTATTAATGAGGTTGACTTTGTAAATAACCTTTCTGGAATATTAAATTTTAAAAATAATAAAATTAATAACCTCAATTTAAAATCTATATTTCCTAATGATAAAAAAATTAGTCTTTCTATTAAAACAAATGATAAACAAGAAAAAATTACAAAGCTTTTTACTGAACATCCAAAACCTTTAATTAAAAGGTATAGTTTTATAAAAGGTTTTGAGGAAGGGATATTAGTTTATCAGTCTATAAAAAAAGATGATATTTCCAATGCTCTACTAACCATTGAAAACTTTAAAATTAAAAAGATTCCTACATTTGCAAAACTTTTAAGTCTAGCCTCTCTACAGGGAATAGCAGACTTATTGACTGGTGAAGGTATAAGATTTAGTGACTTTGAAATGAAATTTTCAAATCAAAAAAAATTGACAACTATTGATGAAATGTATGCAATTGGACCTGCGGTTTCAATATTAATGGATGGATACATAGAGTCTAATAAGATGATTAGTCTTAGAGGAACATTAGTGCCTGCCACGACTATTAATAAAACTATAGCATCAATACCTTTATTGGGAAATATCTTGGTTGGGAAAAAAACTGGTGAAGGAGTTTTTGGGGTTAGTTTCAAGATTAAAGGAACACCAAAGGATTTAGAAACAACAGTAAACCCAATTAAAACTTTAACACCCAGGTTTATAACTAGAACTTTAGAAAAAATTCAAAAGAATTAAGATAACTCAACTCTAATATGTTTTTTTTTCCCCAAAGAAAGTTTAATGTTTCCACTTTTAAAAAGATTCTTTGTAATTATTAATTTTTCATCAGTAATTATTTGATTATTTAGTCTAATTCCATTTCCCCTAATCAGTCTTCTAATCTCACTTTTTGAAGTCTCTACCTTTGATAAAAATACTAAATCTATAACCGTTATTTTATCTTCTAATTGTTTTAGGTCTATCGAAATAGAAGGAAGGTTGTCACCCAAAGAATCATTATGAAAAGTTTGTTTTGCTGTTTCCTCACTCTTTTTTGCCTCATGTTCACCATGCAACATTGACGTAGCTTTATTCGCTAATAAAACTTTTAATTTATTAATATTATCATTTTTGATTTTTTCAATTTCATCAATACTTATGTCTGTAAAAATTTTAATAAATTTTAAAACATCTCTATCATCTATGTTTCTCCAAAATTGCCAATAATCATATGCAGGAAGAAATTTTTTATCTAACCAAACAGCCCCACTTTCTGTTTTCCCCATTTTAGCTCCAGATGCCAAAGTAATTAATGGAGTAGTCAAACCATATACATGATTATTGGAGTGTCTTTTTATTAAATCAACACCATTAACAATATTACCCCATTGATCAGAACCGCCAATTTGTAACATGCAATTTTCTTTTTTATTTAATTCAAGAAAATCATAAGCTTGCAAGATCATATAATTAAACTCCATGTAGCTTAGTGATTGTTCTCTTTCCAATCTTGTTTTTACACTATCAAAACTCAACATTTTATTAATTGTGAAATGTTTTCCAATGTCCCTTAAAAATGAAAGGTAATTCAAATTTTTTAGCCAAGTATAATTATTTACAAATATTGGTTTGGTTTTTGGATCTTTATCATCTAGAAAATTATTGAAAATTTTTTCAATATTATTAATATTTTTTTCTATTTCATCTTCTGATAAAATAGTCCTTGTTTTATCTTTTCCAGAGGGATCTCCTATTCTTGTTGTACCACCACCTAATAGTATAATTGGGCGATGACCATGTTTTTGCAACAATCTTAAGCACATGATTTGAAGTAAACTACCAACATGAAGACTTTCAGCCGTACAGTCAAACCCAATATAGGCGTTAATTTTTTCTTTATTCAATAATTGAGATAAATTTTCTTCTCCAGTACATTGGTAAAAGAAGCCTCTTTCTTTAAATTCTGTTAAAAATTTATTCATAAATATGTTAACTACAATATACAATATTTGTTAAAAAAAAATAAGAATGGAAAAAATTTACTCTTCGTTAGGATTAATGAGTGGTACATCAATGGATGGTATTGATGCGTCAATTATAAGATCTAATGGTGAGGACAGTTATGAAGCAGTTTTTGATCAATATTTTGAGTATGATGAGGATATATATAGAGAATTGATTGATATTAGGCGTAAAATCAATTCATCAAAAAATTTAAAAGAAAATTTAATTGCAGTAAATAATCTTGAACGAAAGATAACTTTATTTCATGCAAAAATATGTAAAAAAATCATTGAAGAGTGTAATTTAGATTTAGATCTTGTTGGATTTCATGGACAAACCATATTTCACAGCGCAAATGAAAAAATTTCACGTCAATTAGGAGATGGCAACTTACTATCTAATCTTTTAAAAAAAAGAGTTGTTTATAATTTTAGAGAAAATGACATGATAAATAATGGACAGGGTGCACCATTAGCACCAATTTTCCATCAACTACTAGTAAAACAAAATGAAATTAAATTACCAGTCTGCATTTTAAATATTGGAGGAATAGCAAATTTAACAATTGTTTCATCTGAAGATCCAAACGACTTAAAAAGTTATGATATTGGTCCTGGAAACTGTTTATTAGATGAGTGGGTTAGAAAACATAGTAAAGAAAGGTTTGATAAAAATGGTGTGTTGGCTAAAGCAGGACAAACTAGTGAAATAATTTTAAATCAAGCAATCAATACTTATGATTTCATCAAAAAAAATAACAACCTTTCTTTTGATATAAAAGATTTTGATTTAAATTTTGTGCGTGGGCTTTCATTAGAAGATGGCCTTTCAACTTTGATAGATTTTACAGCTACTTTAGTCTATGAGTCAATTATTAATGAAAATAATTATTTTAAAGGTAAGAATTTAAAAATACTTATTTGTGGTGGAGGAAGAAAAAATTTATCACTAGTCAACGCTATTAAAAAAAAATTACCAAAAAATATTAATTTTAATCTAATTGATGATTATAAAATAAATGGTGATTTTGTTGAGTCACAAGCCTTTGCTTATTTGGCAATAAGATCTTTTCTTGAAAAGCCAATTTCGTTTCCAAAAACAACCAATGTAATAAAACCTTGCACGGGTGGAACTCTAAGTAATAATTATTAAAATAATGCAGATTCTTTTTTAATATATTTATCTAAACTTTTTATTAAAACATCTTCTGTTTTAGAAAAAAAATGATTAGCATCACTTATAGCTTGAAAATCTACATTGATCCCTTTTTGAGCACTCAATCTATTGTTTAATTCATTAATATGTTCTAGAGGAACAAGCTCATCTTTTTTACCATAAATCATAAGACCTGATGTTGGACATGGTGATAAAAATGAAAAATCATATACATTTGGTTGTGGAGAAATTGCTATAAATCTATTTATTTCAGGTCTTCTCATGAGTAGCTGCATTGCTATTAGAGAACCAAAAGAAAATCCTGAAACCCAACATTGTGAATTATCAAAATTTTCTCTTTCTAGCCAATCTAAAGCAGCAGCAGCATCTGCTAATTCACCCTGACCATTATCAAATTCACCATCACTTTTACCAACACCTCTAAAATTTACTCTGCAAACTGAAAATTCATTTTCCATAAATGTATGAAATGTATCTACCACAACTTTATTATTCATTGTTCCCCCGTACTGTGGGTGTGGTTGTAATACCAATGCAATTGGAGATGTAATTTTATTACTCTTATAATACTTGGCTTCCATACGCCCAGCAGGGCCAGGTATAAAAACTTCTACAATTTTGTTGTCCATAAATGTGATTGATTATTATTCTCAAAAAAAAATTACACTTATCATAACTTAGCGACAATATGTAAACTTTTTTACTTAATCTATACTTGACTAATTTAGTCAGGTTTATATATAAACACTATATTAATAAGGGTAAATATGAAATTAACATCAAAAGGCAGATATGCTGTTATGGCATTAGCTGATTTAGCTAATTTTAACAGTGTCAATCCAGTCTCTTTAAGAGATATATCCTTAAGACAAGGCATATCTTTAGATTTTTTAGAACAAATATTTTCAAAGCTAAAAAAACACAACATAGTTAAAAGTATTAGAGGCTCTAATGGAGGGTATATTTTAAACAAAGATCCTGTTGAAATTAAGTTAGCAAATATACTCAATGCTGTGGATGAAGAGGTTAAAACAGTTCAATGTAAAAAAGAATCTAAAAAAGGATGTAATAGTAAAACGTCAAAATGCATTACACATAATTTATGGGATGAACTTGAAATACATATTAATTATTTCTTTGAACAAAAAAACTTAAAAGACCTTATAAGCAACACTGCAGAAAGTAGAAATTAAAATGAATGCTAGAGAAAAAGAAATAGAAAAATTAAAGGATTATAAATATGGTTTTTCAACTGATATTGAAAATACAAGAGCACCTAAAGGATTAAATGAAGAAGTTATTAAATTTATATCAAACATAAAAAAAGA
>Ga0307995_1001402_pt1 | contig 15140 bp, 7 predicted proteins | sample EllFjometagen262_FD_203132 | JGI IMG/M metagenome (GOLD analysis project Ga0307995, IMG submission 203132) | Marine microbial communities from Ellis Fjord, Antarctic Ocean - #262 | ecosystem: Environmental > Aquatic > Marine > Unclassified | place: Southern Ocean | collected 2014-11-02
TAATCTCTTTCGAAGAGGCATACGGCTTCATCGTAACATCTGTTACAAAGTTGCCAACTGATTCCGTGAAACGACTGGTCTCATTTGTCAGACTAGTGGTCGTGGTTGCTACGTTGCCAGATCCAGCTGCCCTACGTGTTGCTGCCGTAACTACGGTAGTATTGGTGCTTTCTCTAGTTAGAGGAATAATCTCTTGCAAGTTATCAAGTAAATCTAAAATAGGTGTAGCAAGGTCTATCTCTAAGTTGATAGCAGGGTTCTGAACAACATCGTATCCCGCATCGAATGCAGGCTCGATTGAAGTTTTACCAGCATAGTTGTAGAAGTTAGACACACAGTTTCTAAAGCTAGTAGCATAAGGCTGATCGATAACAGTCACACGTGTTCCTGTGTCTGCTAATGTTATGATATCTTGGAACGTGTTAGCTCCAGTACTCGCTCCAACTTTTAGATCAATCGGGAACTGAGTGACTGATGGAGTTGCCACTGTTCGTGTCTTATCAACACCAGCTTTAAATTCTGGATCAGTGATATCAGCTATTTGTAAACCTTTGAATCCATCTACTAAGATGCCGTTCTTGAATCTATCGTTTCCACTACCGTCTGGAATGAAGATGCTCTTTGCGTCAAGTTCTAACATGCTAAGAGATACGAGATTTGTTAGACGATCTATTCTGTCTTCAATGCCAGCAATCTCTTTCATCGTATAGTTCTTATTAGATACGTCATTGATTTTGAGAGAGTTGTTGCCAGTTATAGCAGTGGTGTTGCCAGGCACAAATATGTTATTGATTGCATACAGTCCTTGCAGTGTTGGGATACTTGGGTTCTCTGCTTCTCCACCTTGATAGAGAGAGATTCCTCCTAGCTCATCAATTACCACGCTATCGACTCTAGACATGTAGTATGCGTGAGTAGCTGAGATAGTACTTTCATTAGCGATCTGAATGCCAGGAACAACTGTTGTTCCGCTCACAGATGCCGATGGTGCACCAGCAACACCGACAGAGTATGACACTAAAGGAGTGCTGTAAGGTCTGAAGTCAAAGCAGTTAACTAGGTTATAGACTATTCCGTTTTTACCTACGAAGTCTTTAACTAGATTCTTACTTGCAAGTGTACTATAACTATCTACTGTTATGTATCCACTGCCTAGAGTAGAAGTTCTTTTCAGTACCTTCACTTTAATTCTGAGTGCGTTGTTGGATATAGTCTCACCTAACTTAGGAGTAAGGTATGAGATGCCGTAGAAGTTATCTTTTTGGTTGTTAACGAGTCTGAACTTACCTGTTACGTTAGCGCCTGCTCCGTCTTGATCGATGACTTCGAGAAGTTGGATAGCATTAGGAAGACCTATAGTTGCGATGCCCGCATTAAAGGTCGACTTGACGTAAACGTCTAGTTCTTGTAATCCATCTTCGTCTGTTCCGCTTACGATTGCATCGTAATATAAGAACTGTGCAGTACCAGAACTTAGTGTTACGTTGACATCATTACCAACTACTGTGCTTGTAGCGGTGATCATATTATTAGACGCATCAACTGCAAAGATACTGCTGTTGCCTAGGGGCTGTTCTGTAGCTGTAGCTGATAGCGTGATTGTAGCATCTTCGCTGGCATCAATAGCAAGTCGCATTCTCTTAGTATACTTAACATCTGTCATGCTACTCATGCTAGTCTTACCAGCATCGAATATCTTACCGCCACTGTTAGTGCCGTAGAGTGCGCCACTGTTAGTCAGTGGAGTATTCTCGATCTTAGCTACCGCTGTGTTCTCTTGTCCAGTAGTCTTCGTGACAGCATAAACATATACTTTGCCAGGAGTAATATTAGATATTGAACATGATCCGATAATTGCGTTCGAACTGTTCTTTAGATTATATCTGCTTCCGTTTAAGTCAAAGTGGTCTATTACTTGACCTGCCGCTGGATTGAATGTGTAATATTGTCCGTAAGATACACCAGTGAACTGATTAGTCTTTGACTGAGTAAGAGTGGTTGGAGCAATCAATAGTTTTCTACTAGCGATGTTCTGTACTTCAGTACCAAAGACGTATGCTTTACCAGGAGAAACTACAGCATAAGCGTCAGATCCCGATTGCTCTAGTGTTACGTTCATTCCTTTTGTGACATAGTTTCCAGATTCATCATAAGTTCTACGTGCCATCTCAGAAGAGATAGAATTGAATTCTGTCTTATCACGAATACGAACAGCGTTGCCATCAACGTAACGAATGAGTGCGAAGAACTCTGTTGGCTCACTCGCTGTGTTATATGATACTAGTGTTGGTACTAGCTTAAGTCTGTCTGCGCCAGGAGCATTCTCGTTATTAAATCCTGCGGCGTTATCAAGTAGAGTCGAATCTATGCCTGATGTGATGATGTTTTCGTTAATTGTGAAACCAGCGGACACATTGCCAGGAGTATTAGAGTACTTCGATACGACAACGAACTGAGAGTTAACAAATATGAAGTGACCCTTCTGATAAAGCACACCTTCTTCACATGTTAGACCGAATGATCTGCCAGCATGGGCGGCGACAGTAGCAACGGTAACAGTGGTGATAGTGGTGCCAACAGAGCCATAAAGTGTAGCGGCATTTGCGTCGGCAACTTTAAAGACTTTAATATCTAATAGTTCGCCCTGTTGAAACTCTTTAACGTCTGTAGTACTAGTGGTTGTATCGTAACCAATGTAGTTCATATATAACGTTTTGAGATCAGGATTCTGAGTCTGGAAACCATTCTCACCTTTAATGATCTCAGCGACTAGACCAGATGCTCGACCTGTTACAGTGTAAGTTACCTGATCTGTTTCGCCATAGAGCGTTGGGTCAGTAAAGTTTGATTGATCGTTTAGCTTCACATAGAAAATATCTGGACGAGCAGTAACGTTGATACCGCTAATGACAGTACCTTCCTTATAGATATTTGAGCCAAAGCGTTCAACCTGCTTCTGGAGAATAGTTTGTAGTTGTGTTAATTCACGTGCTTGGACTGCCTTAGCTGGCTTAAACAGAATACGGTTAAACTGTTTTGCTTCGCTAAAATCATCATAGTACGGATCAACGTTTAAGTCTGTGTTAATGCCCATGTATTATACTCTTTTCCTTAAAAGTCGAAGATAAACTTTATTTTTTCTTTACGATCTGCTTGTCGTTGTATAGGATCAAAATCAACAAAGTGTAGAATGTCTCCACTGTACGCTTTATAGTTACCATATACAACATTACTATTATTTATATCAATGCCAGCCGTAACGGCGTTGGCTAAAGCAGGATCAGTTTTTATAAAAATCTTGCCAGTCTGAAAACTATTCTGGAAATCTCCAGTGTAGTCAACTAGATAGACTTTAGTATTTGTACTGCCGTCATAAACACTCTGATGTATTTTGCCCACGACTTGCTCTGTGCCCAAAGAATCGCCTAGAGATATCGTCTGTGTTATATATCTTCCCACACTTGCAACGCTTGTAAAATCACCTGTGAGCGTGACTACAGTTCTATTATCAAGCTGTGCTGGTTTAGTAGCATCATTGAATATAGGATTCTTTACTAATGCTACCTTCGTGTAGAAGTTGGCATTAGGAGTTAGAACATCTTCACCGCTGAAGTTTGTAACTACTCCAAGTCTACTCATAGACATCTCAGCGATAGCATTTGATCCATGACCACCAGTCGGTGATATGATGGGTCGTAATGATGTTGCAGTTAAGTTTTGTTCATTAGCAGATGCGGCAACTCCAGAGGGTAAAATAAGTTTTGCTGTTGCATACTTGTACTCACTACCTTTAGCAGTAAAAGCAACCTTAGTAAGTGTTCCGAACTGATCGATGATGCCGTAAGCAACACAGGGAGTACCTGAGGATGTACTTCGACTTACTCTAATCTTTGGCAGGAGTTTATATGTCTTACCGCCCTGCGTGAACGAAGTAACGGTCTCTGATGTCGAAATGACTATGTTGATGTATTGTCCTGTGGCACTAGGCTGAGCAGATGTGATAACATCAAACACCTTACCATCACTTCTCCAGAGATATAGATTCGCATAGGAGTTATCACTAGTGTCTAAGAATGATCCAGACTTAGGAGAAATCTTAACTACAATAGACTTCTTAGTGGTTAGGGCAGAATCTTGTGTGACTGTTTCACATGCAACTGTAGAGGCATCAGCCGTAGTAGTACCTGGTCCGAATACACATTTACTGAATAGTCCGCTAGGGGTATTAGTAATTACAATCTGTGACAGACCTTCTTTAGCACCTGATTGGACTAGAGTATCACCCAGAGCAGGATAAGGTAAAGGCAAACTATCTGTAGTTGCAAATACTTGTGCTTCTGCGCTCGTGACTGAGAACATATATTTCCATACGTAGCCATCACTTGATATGATTAACTCATATGTACTAGTATCGATTTCATTAAGACTTGGTGCAGATGTAGATGGTCCACTGTTATTATTATCTAGACACTTAAATACGTAGTAGTTGCCTTCATCGTTAACGACTGTGACGATCATGTTTAATAGTGACGCATCTTGAGTGTCATCGAAATCATCGTAGACTGTGCCTGATGCCCAGTTATTGATATTGAACATATAGCGAATTTCGTTAACGCCCACTTTGTTTCCAAAGATGACTCGCCTCTCGAACTCTCGCTTTTCGAATTGGGTGTTTGCTATATTATTAGGCTTATCGATACTAGAGCCCATGATATAGTAATCAGACTCAGGATTAAGATTCGCTAATTGTGTATTAACGATTCCCGTAATGTCAGATACATTGCTTGAAGATAGACTAAGTGAGTTGCTTGTGTCGTACACGCCAAGAGACGTTGCAAAGTTAGAACTCACTGTAGCATTGTTACTGACGAAGGAGCCAAATAACTCTTTCGTAGTCTCTACTTTAAAATTTTCAGTTATAATTTTTGCCATTGTTCTATCCGTTAAGTCCCTATCTGTGTTGTGACGTTGCCACTTGTAACAGTGTCAAGCGTTATGACTGTGCTTACAAGTCCTTGATTGTCCTCAGTGTTCAAGTTTTGTGTACCCTCTTCATTCGACAACTGAGTTTCTGTAATATCCCATACTTGGAATTCCACATCTAGTGTTGAAGATAGATTACTATCTGTATTTATGAGAGGGGAACTGAACAGTTTTGTACCAGCTACACCCACAACATTATCTATAAGAGGAGTATATTTCACTGGGTCTACAATGGATCCAATATCATACGAGTACTCTTGATAGTAATGATTGTCGTGTATCTTTCTATTAATTTCACTTAAGAACGAACTAGTAGTCTTCCACTTACCTTCGCTTAAGCCAGGTCCTAAAGTACGTAAATCTGCTTTAGCGACAGAGATTCCATCTGTGTCTATTAAGTCCACTAACTCTCTATCTTCGTATCTAAAGCCTGTGTTCAGTATGCTTACTGTGTCGATCTGACCAGTCTGATAACTAGCAATGCCTGATATAACAGCATTCGAACCCATGGCTTTAGATGTCATATCTTTTCTAACATTCGATATAGCGTATTGTACACCACGAATGTTTACAGTAGAGCTAGTGTCAAAGTTATGGAAACTCAATAGCTTGAAGTAGAAATCGTTGCCACTTCTCTTAAGAAACTTAGCACGAACAGTATATGGAATACCGTCTGCGATGGCGTATGTAGGATCTTCTACAGTGATAGCAGATGTCACAATCTCACCAACTTCTAATAAGAAGTCAACAGAAGCAAACGTGACGATAGGATTTCTCTTATCAAATTTAGCGATGTCGCTATAGCTTGCTTCAGTGAGTACGTCATTCTGATATGCATTACCTGCACTCGTAACAACGATATCATCTATAGAGCCTATAGTAACTGTAAGAGGAGTGAATGCGTCTTTGAATTTAGTATTCAATGTTTCGCTTGTAGGTCCACTCATGAAATAGTTAGTATCAGTAACGTCTATAACTGTACCATTACCACCAGCTGCCGCATTGATTGCAACAAACTCATCTGCTACAGCATACGTGACGCTTGAAGTACCAGCGGCAGTATTCCATTGTGCTTGAGTAGTAGTACCTAATGTCTCTATCTGATATGTACGAGGGTTACTCATAGCAGTTGCGTTAACTGTAACTTGTAGAGGAGTATCAGTGAAGTCTCCGATTATGTCTGTGATGATAGTTACTGTCTCACGATCGGTTGCTGATATAGTGTCAACAACAAAACTTGCTGAAGAGTTAAACAGTCCAACAGAAACTCCATTGACAGCAGTACTTCCTATAATGAAATCAGCTTGACCATTAGTAGGCAATACAGTGAAGTCATATCCTAAACCTTCAGCATATAGAGCAGGAAGTAATTTAGTATTGATCCATGCTGTTTGCCCTGAAGTGATAGTACCAGTACCAGTTCTGAATGTCTCAAATCTAGCAACGTCTAGTGCAGTAATATGATTGAGGGAAGCCGCCACGTAACCAGTATTAGTAATGTCACCTAATCTATATCCAGTAGCGATGTCTTCTCTATTGAATACAGCATTAATAGCGGGATCGGCAGAGGTATTAAACCCTGATAGTAAAGCGAGTTGATCTTTTACGTATTGAAGAAAAACTTCTTTAGTGCGATCTATTGTATTGATGTAAACGAGGGGGTGATCATATCCAACGACTCGCCCGCCACCTGTGATATTCGCTGGCGATGAATCGAATGCTACGCCATTAATAGGTGTTACTACAGAAGAGTTATTCTCTGCATAGATTGGATCGCCAACGTTAATAGTAGGCGTTAATGATTGTTGTAATACGATAACTTGATTCGATATGTTGATCTCTGTCTGTGGACCAGTATCAGCAGGTAGAATGTATCCATATCCAGTATCTTCTATATCGAATTCAATAAGACCCGTGCTGAGAGCAGATACAGATTGAACTTGTGCAGTACCAGTAACTCCTGTTCTAGCTGATTTAAGCTTTACTATGTCACCCACTACTTGACCAGGTTGTCTAGGAGCATTAGTAACTGTGACACTACTTACTGAACCCTGTACGAGTTTACCATAGTTAACAGTTGGGTCTACGCCACGTGTGACTAGAATACCATCGTCACTTGCAAATGTACCTGATACATTAGAGAGATATACAATAGGCACTAATGAGCCTGTGAAGTTTACAAAGACGATCTCATCTACGAAGCCGGAAGCGCCAGAAATGTCACCCCCTAGTTTGTCACCACGCTTGATAGGATAATCGATAACTGTGTGAATGCTCTGCATCTCTAGATAGGTTGCACCACCCCATACAGAATCAGAAGGTCTTAATACGTTGGTGCTGGGATAGAATATCTCGATCTCTGTATCATAGAACAATTGGAATAGCAAGCGAAGTGATTCTTCAGAACCCTTTCTCTTGTATAAGTCTTGAATATGTTTTACAATGAACTTAGTATCTACGATAGTATCTAGAGGTAGCTCATGAAGAAACTTTTTCTTGTAGAAGATAAGGAAGTTAGCTAGAGTAGAATCGATATCACGTAGTTTGAACAAGTCACGATCCATCTTGATATCGTTAAACTCGTAGTACATCTTCGTGAACTCAACGAGTAAAGCACCCTCTTCCCTATACAGAGATGGATACTGTTCTTCGATGAATGTCGAAATATTACTTGAAACGTCTAGCATGTTTTATTCCGTTAATTGTTTTACGTTGACAGTAATGTCTTGATTGCGTATAGAGATGATTCTGTCTTTAGGAGCTTTCACATCCTTATTGATCGTGTTAGCAGTGAACTTAATGGCATCACCTTCAAACGAATCAACAATAAGGTTTGACATCTTGATAGCACCTGTAGTATAATTGATTGTACCAATACTACGCTTAAAGACTCGTTCGCTTGTACCGTCTGCTGTAACAGCCATGATAGAACCCTTACCATCGTCTTGTAGTGTGATGAGTGATCCTTCAATAGTAAACTTAGTAGTCTTGATAGCCGGTGTAAACGATGAGAAGCCTGTGAGTTCATCAAATGCGTATGGAGTTACAAGTGCGCCCTCAAAAGAGAATGACTGATTCTGTACGATACTTAACGTAGGCTCGATCTCGATGATAGGCTGTGCAAAGATATCACTTGATACTATAGACGTATCTACACCATCTAGTGTAGCAGATAACCTAGACTGTCGCAATGTCTTATTAAAGTCATTTAGATTCGTTGTCTGGTATGACATGATCTTAGCAATAACTTCTGACTTAATCTGTGCCGCTGATTTAGATGTAGCGTTCGCATCGTAGACTACGTTAACAAGTGTATTGATAAACAAGAACTTAGCTGATACAAACACAGGCTCAATAGTCAATGGTGTCTTATCCTTTAAGTACTCTTTAAAGTCAGCGATCTCGAAGTCTGCCGCACCCTGTCCACCAGTAACATCAACAGAGATGATTACCTTACCAAACTGAGGAGGATCTACTTCATCACCACCATATACAGAGATAGCTTGAATGCTTGGAAACTTATTACGTAACAGTATCTCGTAGTCACTCTTTGTTACAGCACGATCTTGTACTTGTAATGCCTTAGGTGCAAACGAACGAATGCTCTCAATACTCTCATGGTAAAAGCCGCCAGTAGAGGGCGTGGTTACTGTAGGAGCAATGCTTGATGCACCCCCTAAATTCTGTGCTACAGTGAACGAGTTTACACCATTCGCTTCTTCACCATTACATATTCTGTAACGTGCAACGATAGTATCAGCACTAGTTGGTTGTGCACCAAACTTGTTCTCTCCAAATTGCAAGCTATATTTACCATCTGATTCTGCTTGCATATAGAATACTTTATCTGTAGACTTGACACCAAAGATATCAGCCTTCTGGACATACTCTACACCATTCACTGTAACATACAATGAGCGTGTGTCTATCCAGTCATTCGATAATACAGTATCACTAATAGGCAATGTCTCTGTGATAAGACGTCCTTGAAATGCTTGCATGCCTGCGATATTAAATGTATTCGTATTCGAAACACGTGTCGCTATGTTAGCTTTGTCTGTAAGGAATGTAAACGTTGTATTACCACACTTCCCTGTTAATGATGTATTAGAAGGTATCGTGAAGTAGTTCGAATCTTGTGTAGCAGTGATGTTCAACGTAACAGTAGCCATAGCTGATCTACGTGAACGAGGAAGATAGTTAAGTTCCTTTGCGTGTGACATAACACTATTACGATCTTGTGCAGAGTCAAGAAACATCTCGCTCATTGCCATGTTATAATAGTAGTTGTTATAGAAGGTATTGTATGATAGTAAGTCAAGCAATACATTCATGTTCGACCCTTCAAAGTCGTAGTCAGCAAAGATAGACTGATTCTTAAGGAATGTCTTAAGCTCTTCCTTTGTTGCGAAGAAGTCTAAATTAGTTACTGGTGATATGTTTGCCATTTATCTTACCCTGTCAATGCCTATTGAAATTGTTTGTGGTCCTTCATTATTTATGACGTTGAAAACAACGTTAACTGTGAGACTGTTAGAGTCTATATCACCTATTACTTCTACGTCTAGTAGATTACAACGTGGTTCGAATGCTGATAGTGCATCGCTTACAGTGTCCTTTAATAGAATGATAGTAGCTGGTGTAACGTTCTCAAATAATGTAGCTCGTATATCGCTGCCTAGTGTAGGCTGAAACAAACGTTCTCCACGATCAGTCAATATGACATTCTTGATAGCTTCTCTCACAGAGTTCTCATTGACTCTACGTGCGAGATCATTTCTACCTGGAATGAGTGCTAGATCCTTATGAAAGTCTGTATACAGAGTCTCTTGTCTAGTACGTGGTGTGATCTGTGCCATTTTTGTTTCCTATGTGTTCTTCTTATTTATGCAGTCTTAAGCCGTACGAAGCTTGTCACCATTATGGCGTGCCGCTAGTTGTCTAAAGCTAGAGTACTCGTCAGACTTAACTGGATATGATGAAGAAGAGCCCGCTATCCAACTTCTTCTAGCACCAGTATCTAAGTGTATGAACGTACTGTATACACCAATGCCAGTAAAGCCTGCTCTACTTGCTGCCACAATAAATTCTGATCTCTCTGCATAACTACCTCTCACGCTAATGTCAATAGCTTTACCTGTCATATGAACAGAGCTTTTCGCACCACCGACAGAAGCATTATACTGAGGCGATCTATAGCCTGATGTAATAACGTATTGCTTACCCGTCATCTCGCATACTCGTAGTAACTTAGCAAACACAACTGGATCGATCTTCTTATAGCCAGCACCCTTAAGGTAGCTACCTTCGTAGTCGTTCTGATTCTTTACAGATGATGAGTATGTGAACTTGCCTGGTATACCTGCTTCGCTGCCTACTGATGAGTTAACTTCTTCAATTTCCGCTTGACTCATCTCTCTAGGTGTGATATAATTACTCTGTTGACCATTAGCTATATCTGTTAATGTTGGCTGTGATTCATTCGTCTTAGCAATAACTTCTTTTTGCTTCTCATCTCGATCTTTCTTAGATACACGTATTGCACCATTCTCGACAGCTTTCTTTGTCTCAACGAGGCTCACAGTCTCTAGTACTTTCTTCTCTACCTCTACAGACGTTGCAAGTGCTTTAAGACCATCTACTGACTTGTTCAGCATGCCTTCAATCACTTCGCTCATCTGACAGAATCTAAACATCATTAGGGCAACGTTCTCTACAGTAAGTCTTTCGAACTGTGCAGATGTCTTAGCCATTAACGCTTCGATCTTCTTCTTAAACTCTTCTATGCTATCAACATCGAATAAGTCATTGATATCATTCTGTATTTCTTGAATCTTTTGATACACCATTTGACTGGCGCCTTGTATATTACTTAACCCTGCCACAGTAGCCGCTACTACTTGTTGTACACGCTTCTTAAGTTGCTCTATCACTTTGTCAACAATCTTGAGGATGGCGTCCTTTATCTTCTGTAGTACGACTGCTAGAGTCAACGACTTAGCGAGCTTAACTGGATCCTTCTCTAATAGGTTCTTGATGTCAGCCATTAACTCTGTCGCAGTATCGATGAGTACGAATAAACCCACTAGCTGAGAGAAGAAGTTATTGAATGAACCACAGATACCACCAGATATTGATGCACCAAAGTTCTTATTCATGTAGTAATCTAAGTCACCTAGATAAGAATCAAGAGGCACAGGCATAGTAGGGCGTACCACATAGTCAGCGATGTCTTTATTAAGGTTATCGATGTCATAGTTATTGCTATTGATGAAGTCAGCGATCTCTACGAATGTAATAGGACCTTGTTCGTATCTATCACTTAGTACTGGGTAATTGCTTAAATCTGATAAGTCAAGTATATTATTAGTTTTATTTGTTACGTCTACAAGCGTGGCTCTATTAAGTCCCACACCCCCATTCAGACCACTACCATCATTAATGCCACTACTGTTAGCGAGTTGTGTCATGTCTAGTATAGCATTCCAATCTCCACTGTCAAGTCTTAATAATGACTCATCGAATCTAGATGCTAATGGAGTAATGTTCTCGCAATGGGATGTCATAGTATCTTCCTAATTGACTTTTTAATCACTATAGTATTTAGTGCAATAAGTGGTTGACAACGGATGCTAGTCATGTTATAATGAAAGATTGAATTCATTCTGTAGACCCACCGTCTGTAGTATCATCAGTCATGCGACTTGTCATAGCGGCTGTTCTGCGTCTTGCTTTACTGCCACCAGTACTAGGTCCTGCACCCATTCTACTAGCAGGTATCTCTCCGGGGTTGACAACTCTAGCAATCTCTGTTATACTAGGAATGGCAGCTGGCGTTGGTATCTGAAGATTACGTAGAGTAGCTACTGCGACAACTGATGGTGCGGCTGTTACTGATGCGAGAGTCGCACTTAATGCGCTTGTCGCACCCATGCCTATGTTCACTAGAGATCCGTCCATAGTTAAGATAGCACCAGCTTTAAGGCTTGTGGCTACATTACTTGACATACTCAGTGCGCCAGTTGCTTTAAGGTTAGCTACACCAACTGCTTCTAAGTTAAGTGCACCACCTGCATGTAGATTAGCAATACCCACTGCTTGCATGTTGAGAGCACCACCAGCAAAGATGTCTATGATGCCCGTACTGGATAAAGTTGTCTTACCACTGTTAACGAGTGCTGTTAACGATTCTACTGATACAGAAGGAGCAGTAACGTGTACTAGAACACCTGAGTTGATCTCTACACCCTTATGTCCCAAATCAGGATAAGGTAATGTCTGTAGACTAACGGCTGGTGTGCCTAATGAAGTAATCTTTGTGTATGCAGTACTATAGAGATTCATCTTATAGCTATCAATGTGTACATCACCAAACAATGCTTGAGCATATATCCCACCCAATGTCAAGGGGTTTGAGCCTGCTTTCATCTTTATATTTGCATTAGCGGCTAGGTTAATGTCATCAGCAGTAGCAAAGAGTCCCACCTTACCACCAGATACGTTAACGGCTGTACCTGCATTAAGGTTCATTGTATTACGTGCAGTCACATTAAAGTTCTCACACTCTACATCTAAGTCACCACTAATCCATATCTTACCCGATCCATTCTCTACTTTAAGATCCCAATCACCTTCTTCTACGTTCGTATGGTGGCTATGCTTAGTTCTATTAAGAGTAAAGCCTTCACTGCTATTATAAGTATCGCCTTGTGACTTGACAAACACGGTACCTTGTGAATCAATTTGTACAGCAGAACCACTCTTATGAGAGACAAGGATATATGTTCCTTCTCCATCTTCGCTATCAGATAGGACTACAAAGTTATTATCGTTCTTACTCGTATAGACTCTGTTGTCAAGGTTTCTTTCAGGTGTCATAATAGATGGCTCAGACCATAAAGCTCCTAGAGCAGTCTCTATGTTATTCTTCTTAGAGGCTTGTTGTAACGTAGCTTGACCCACATCAGCATCTTCACCACCCATTGCTCTATGCAAAGGAGGCTTACCAAACTTATGTATAGATGCAGTAGGGATCATAGACACTTCATTAGGTGCGCCTGCTTCTGGTGGTAATTGCAAGTTGACACCTGGTATTCTTCCTAGTATCATAGGATGTTGTGCATCAGCTCCGTCCATAAAGAATCCAAACACCCATTCACCTATGTCAGGTATACTAGAAGATGCTCCGTATGACCCGTCTATCACAATAGCCCATGGCAGATCATCTGTACCTACTTCGTTCTTATCTGAATTGTGGATACCAAACGCTCGTACTTTAACACGACCATCATTAGAGGCATCTTCTCGATACTCTACTACTCCCACGAACCATAGTAAATTGCTAAAGCCTGCACTCATCTTATAATGCTCCTAATATGTTGTCAAGTATCTTGCTTGTATTGGACTCATCGAATGATCTGTCGAAGTCCTTTGTAAGTCCGCCTTTGGTCATCATCACACTCTGCAAATAGGTATCCTCGCTATGCACGTTGACTACATCTGTGATCATGTAATAGCCGTCTCGTTCTTTATCTGGCACTGGATTCGTTGCCACTTCATTACGGGTCACCATTATAAATATAACCATTCCTGGAACTAGCTTGATTCGACCACTTAAATTGCAATTAATTGAGTACTTGCTCATATGAGAATTAAATACTCTTCCATTATTAAGGACTTCAGCATAAAATGGATACGCTCTGTTGTCTCTCTCTATCTGACCAGGTGTATTAAAGTCTTTGATCACGTAGTCTTCTCTTATACTAGGCATATGACCATCTATATAAGCATTGCTATGATCTATCTTTAAGTTCTTTATAGGATTCTTGTCTATGTGATCTCTATAGTCATAGTTTATTCTATTCGTTGTTCTATTAAGAATGTCTATCTCTAGTATAGATCGTTTGTATGTTCCTGCCTTGACTTCTTCTATTGTATTAGAAGGACTGCCGTAGCTAAGTCCGCTTACTGTCTGTTGTGCTATCAACTGACCATCAGGTGAGCTATCATCCATTGATTTGTTTGTATAGAATATTAGATGATTGCTCTCTAGACCTTCTTTTGTTGCGTGTTGTTCCTTATACTTCTCATGTAGATACTCGGGTGTACAGAAGAAATAGCTGTCCTTTGTCTCAAAGAACTTATAATTGTTTGTAGAATTTTCACCGCCGTAGGCTCTTCTGGCGAGGAAGAACATGGCATCGTGAGGAGAGAGTGAAGGGATGATTAGCGTGTGATTACCTATGGTATCTTCTACTTCTATAGGCTTCTTGCTTACAGGTAGTGTGCTACTCGCAAAGAATTCATTGTATAAAGCTTTTACCATCTCACTGATAGTCTCATTACGGTATGCCTTGCTAATTTCTTTCGTGCTTGCGTGTACGTTCTCTACGCTCGTGAAGTCTAGCTTATACATTAACATGTTATCGCTTGTAACATCAGCGGGTTCTAGGTTTCTTACACCAAAGCAAAAGAATTCTTTTTGTGTTAATTCACCATAAAAGTCTCTGTACTTAATAGTAATGATCTCTTCACCAATAATAGGTAGCTTACGTATCACACCTTCTGCGTCTAATATATTACATGAGCCCATAACATTAGGACTAGACATGCTCTCGCTTAATTGCCATCCTGTCACGATCTGATTAAGTTCTATACCCGTACCTGGTGAGGCATCGTGAGTACGGATCTTAAAGCTGATTAGCTCATAGAAGCCTGCTTCAGTTGCCGTCGCTGTTTTATTGGCCATTTAAACTCTTCTCTAGCAATGATTCTATATCACCCATATAATTCTTATTAAATAATAGTATCTGTCTACGGGATTCATTTAAAGCGAACTCATAATCGTATATGCGTATTGGTCTAAATTCAGCAGTAGGATTAGCGACATACGTTGTGTGATTAATTTTAATATCAGGTACGTATCTACTCTCGTAATGCTTGATATTATTTGTAATAGATGTATTCTTCGACCATATTAATACAGCATCACCTGTTGTGCCTGATTGTGTTGCATATTGTTTCTTGATATATGACTCTAGATTAGGCTGTGACTTAGGCCAATGTGTATATGGATCAATAACATCATTAGCTAATAGTACCAGCCATGCTAACTCAGCATCACCGTAGTAATAAAATGCTACGTCTTCTGGCTTCAT
>Ga0307995_1001410_pt1 | contig 15064 bp, 9 predicted proteins | sample EllFjometagen262_FD_203132 | JGI IMG/M metagenome (GOLD analysis project Ga0307995, IMG submission 203132) | Marine microbial communities from Ellis Fjord, Antarctic Ocean - #262 | ecosystem: Environmental > Aquatic > Marine > Unclassified | place: Southern Ocean | collected 2014-11-02
CTGTCAAACAACTGTGGGACATCATTGACCAAGCGGCGACCGCATAGAATTCTACAGACGTCGTATGAAAATAAACAATTATTAGGAGAAAAATATGATCTCAGAACAAAAACTTGAAGCACTATCATTTCCCGACGCGCCAAAAATCGTCTCGGCTACGCTTCCAGGGCCAATCAGTGCCGCCTTGCTTGAAGAGGCGCCAAACTACGAATCCATGACCCGTGGAGGCGGGCGTTTTCCGTTGGTTTTCGACAACGCCAAGGGTGTGACAGTGCAAGATCCGGACGGCAATCTCTATGTTGATATGACGGCAGGGGTCGCGGTCAACAGCGTTGGCCGTGTCCATCCCGAAGTCATCGCTGCGATCGAGCGTCAGTCCAAGGTGCTTATGCACGGATCGGATATCAGCAACACCAAACGGGGAGAGCTTGCTAAGAAAATTTCGTCGATAGCCCCTCCAGGCCTTCGTGATAATTGTATGACCTACTTTACACAGAGCGGCAGTGGCGCAGTGGAGAGTGCGGTCAAATTCGCCAAGAAGATCACAGGAAAGCATCAGATCATCGCATTTCATGGGGCGTATCACGGCACGTGGCACGCGGCAAACTCACTAACTACTGGCGATCAGTACCGAAAGGGATATGGTCCCTTCATGGCGGGGGTTATTCACTTACCGTATCAGTATTGCTATCGCTGCCCGTTCGGCTTGAAACGCAGCAGTTGCGGAACGGCCTGTGCAGGCTATGCAGAGCATGTGTTGAACACGCCGTACACCGCAGCTGACGACGTTGCAGCGGTGATCATCGAGCCGTTTCAGGGAGAAGGAGGCTACGTGCCACCGGATCCGGAATTTCTCCAAGCGATCAAGGCCGCCTGCGAAAAGAGTGGAGCATTACTGATCGCCGACGAGGTGCAGGCGGGAGCGGGGCGCACTGGAAAGATGTGGTCGATTGAACACACCGGAGTGGAGCCGGACATGATGACGTTCGGCAAGGGGATGGGAGGAGATTTACCGATGGCCGGGCTCATAATGCGCAGAGATCTGGGTATGCAGCTTGACGATCATTCGCAACCACAGACTTTCGCAGCGAATGCCCTCTCTGCCGAGGTGTGTATGACCAATCTTAATATCATCGAGCGTGATGGTCTCGTTCAGCGAGCGGCTGAACTCGGTGAAGAGGCGATGAAACGGTTAAAGGATGCAGCGGAGGAGTTGGAGATCATCGGTGATATTCGAGGTCGAGGTTTGATGATCGGTGTGGAACTGGTGACAAATCGTGAGACTCGCGAGCCGCTGAGCCCAGACAAAACGGGAGCCATAGTGGGCGCGATGTTACAGCGGGGTGTGATAATGGTACCGTGTGGACGATACAGCAACGTACTTCGCCTGATGCCGTCGCTGACAATACCGCGGTCGTACATGAACGCTGGTATTGATATCATGCTGGACGTGTTGCGCAATGCTTAGTAAGTATTAATCGACATCGAAAGCCAGCCTTGATCAGAACCAATGGAGAATCGCCATGACAGTATTACGGGTTGCCATGCTGGCGGTGACACTGTTTGTAGCCGCATGCGGCCAACCTAAAACTGTCGGTGGGCTCGGTGTTTTGGGCTCTCCCCAGAAATCGGCCCCGAACATCATTCTAATTATCGGCGATGACATGGGGGTCGAGACGTTAGCTTCCTACGGCCTTGGCAAAAACCCGCCTAAGACGGCCGCACTTAATGAACTGGCGCGGAGAGGCGTTCGGTTTAATAATTTCTGGTCGCAACCGGTTTGTTCGCCTACCCGCGCGACGCTCATGACCGGCCGTTATGGTTTTAGGACCGGTATAGGCCGACCTGTTGGCGGTAGTAAAATGCCGACCCCACCCGCAAAACCAGCAGAGTCACCTCCAGAGTCAACTGATCACACATATCCTACTATAGCTTCGCGCGGGGACCGAGCGTTACCAAAGCCCTTTCTATTACCGGAAGAATTTACTTTACCCATGGCGCTTAAAACCGACCCCGATCTCGGCTATTCGACAGCGGCCATTGGTAAATGGCATCTGGCAGGTGACGGTAACGGTTGGATAGATCACCCAAACCTAGCGGGCTTTGACCATTTCGCCGGGTTGATGGGCGGTGGTCCGGAATCCTATTTTGCCTGGAACAAAGTCGTCAACGGTGAGGTGACCGGAAAGATCGGCTACACGCCTACCGATAAGGTTGATGACGCTATCCGTTGGTTGGATAAGCAGGGTGAGAGTCCTTGGTTTCTTTGGTTTGCCTTCAATCTTGGGCACACGCCGCTGCATTTTCCTCCAAAGGAACACTTGCAATCGGATTACTCAGAGTTTGATTCCAGCGAAATGGAGCGAGAAGTCTATCAGGCATCATTTGCCGCGATGATGGAAGCTATGGATATGCAGATAGACCGGCTATTAGCGTCGCTCGACTCAGATGTCCGTGAAAATACCTACGTGATATTCATGGGCGACAACGGTACTTGGGATCCGGTAGTCAGCGCACCGTTTCGGCATGGGCGCGCCAAGGGAACCATATACGAGGGCGGTGTCAATGTGCCTCTTATCATTACGGGTCCGGGTATCAAGCGCGGGGGAGTTTCAGATGCACTGGTGAATTCAACGGATTTATTCGCGACGATCATGGTGATGGCTGGCGTAGATCTCGATGAGGCAGTGCCGGACGCAGTGACGCACGACTCGGTTAGTTTTTTTGCAGCGTTGTCGGATCCTGAGGGTCCGTCGCGCCGTGACTGGATATACGCGGACGAATTCTTCGGTGGTTTTGAGGGTGTTAAAACAGCTGACTACGCGATGCGGGGTGAGCGCTATAAGCTATTACGATTCAACGGCAAGGAAGAATTCTACGACCTAGATACCGACCCCTACGAGTACGATAATCTTTTGCGCGGAGAACTGTCGGCTGAGCAACGAACTGTATACGAAGCCTTGAAGGCGGAGGTTCTTCTATTAAGAAGCAGTGAGTAATTGCTACTATCGACAAAACGTCATAGTAGTGTCTCGTCTCAGTCAATAATATTTAGCGGGGAAGGAGCGCGGCGAACTCTAAGCAATCGATAGCACACTTACCTGTTTCCAAACTGTTAAACCACGGCCATTTTTCCTGATCGCTCTACCTTCAGCAATATCCTGCGAACTTCCGGTTTCTTCTCTGAGAAGGCAAATATATTGATGGCGATAAAATCGTCTTCACACGATTCTAATCTCGGTGACCAGCCGTAGTAATCGTATTGCTGCTCCACCAGGCAAAGCATACAGCCCAACAGTGTCCCTTGCCGCTGCTAGATAATCGTCGGTGATAAAACTGGCAACCCTTTTAAAACTTGGAATAACCTTGTTCTTGATAGCATTTCTAAATGCCACTGTAAGTCATTTCAGTTCCTCGTTACTGAAGGCATCGGGCATATTTTCGATTAGCGCTTAGAAACCATGTCTTGTGCCGAGTCGACAATCTGTGACTCGATCTGTGGCATGGACTTGACTGTCAGGATGTAAGGTTGCACCACGCCCTATCGTACACCCTTCTGCATGTTTGCGATTGTCTGATCAACGTACACAACGAATCGATCGATTCGTGACAGCTAGTCATCGTAGTCTTTAATGGTTTTGAACGGGTGAATACTGGTGCCGCTACCGAGTTGCATAAATGAATTCAAGGCCCGTAAACGGTGGTCGATTGATTATAAGTAGCTGGGGAATTGTTCACCTTCGATCGACTATTTGCGGTTGTGCAGGAACATGTCGCAGCTCAATCTTTCCTGGCGCGAGAGGAATTTCTCATCGAGCTGCTTACTGGCTTCACGATGCTGCAGACCGATTGAATTAGCGTACTGATTGTTGAAGTGGGAATCGCCAATGCTAGATGCCCGCATCGGGTTGAGTTTAAGGCGCATTCAAAGAACTCGTCGAATAGTGCGTGCAGAGACGCGGTTGGGTCAGCCATATCGGCTGGCGACTCGGCTTCTTGAGATTGGCCGAATACTGCGACAAAGAAGGTTACTCCAGTATGGCAGCTCGAAATACTTTCATTAGTATGGCAGCCCGAAATACTTTCATTGTGGTTCTCCTTTGGCTCTTATTGTTAGTTTTTTACACTGCGGTGTTAGGGTTCAAAGTGTTTGTTATCCGTTCTTGTCGATCACATGGCTATTTCAATATCACTACCTTTTGCTCTTGAACAGCAAGTCATTATGCGGTCCTGACTAATTTTTTCCCGGTTTGTTAACACATGATCCCTGTGATCAATCTCGCCATTCAGAACAGCCACCTCGCAAGTGCCGCAGATACCTTCCTTGCAGTCGTGTGGAGCATCAATACCGACAGATAGCAAGGCGTCAAGAATGGTTTGATCCGCTTTTACGCGCACGGTGATATCAGAATCTTTCAGCGTTACACTAAATTCATGTTCGTCGTCAGGGTTCAGCGCCGAGTGCTGAGCAGAAAATCGTTCCATATGAAGAATATTTTCGGGCCAGCCGGCCGCAATGGTTTCCAATTCATCAAGCAGTCGTTCTGGCCCACAGGCATAGATCTGATGGCCTTCACTCACCTCGTAAGTAACGGCATGAAGACTTAATTGCTCACCATCCTGTTTCGAATATATCTTAAGATGGCCGGCGTGCTCTAACATCAGTTTTTCTCGCATCGCCATCGACGGCTTTGATTTTCCTGCATAGTGGATGATATATTTTTTGCCTAATAGCTTTAAACGGTCCGCCATCGCAGTTATTGGGGTAATCCCAATACCACCGGCGATAAGAATGTACTCAGTCGCACCTTCATCCAGTCTGAAGTGATTTTTGGGCCCGACAATTCGTGCGGAATGGCCGACCTTGACTTTGTCGTGAATATGGGCCGATCCGCCTTTGCCTTGTGGTTCTCTTAATATCGCTATCTCGTAGGAAGTCCTTGATGGGGAACCACAAAGTGAATATCGACGGTGAAACCCATCGATAAATAAATCGATGTGAGATCCGGGGCTCCACTTAGGCAATGTTTGACTGTTCGGCGCCTTTAGCACCAAACGGACAACACCATCACATTCGGAATGAACCTCCGTGACTTCGATTCGGCGCGTGATTTCATCCCTCGCTGGTGAACCGATTGGAAAATGCTGATACTTTTTCAATAAATCTGGATCACAACGCTCAGGATTGAGCTTCGGGTCCCACTGTACCCATAAGCTTGAGGGTCCACGAAACGACGTATTCGGCAAATAGCAGTATTCCTGATCAGGTACTATCTCAAGGTGCGGCAAGCGTCTGGTAAATTCTTCCAGAAAAATACGCAGTTCCATCCGCGCTATATTTTTACCCATACATTGATGACTACCATAACCAAAGGTCAGATGGTCGGTGGTATTTTCGCGGTACAAATCTACCACGTCCGGATTTTCGAAATGACGTTCATCATGATTCGCAGAGGCGAGGACAATGAGCAATTTGGCATCCGTCGGAATATCCACACCGTTTATTTGTGTGTCGCTGGTCGCCCGCCTTCTCCACGCAACGACCGAGCCCTCAATACGAAGACACTCTTCAATGGCGTTCGGTATCAAATTTGGATTTGCGCAGATTTCCTGCCATGCCGATCTGCGCTTAAGCAACAGGCGTATCGCATTGGCGGAGGCGTTTGACGTTGTTTCATGGGCGGCAACAAGAATGGCCATCATCATGGAATGCAAATAAGATTCAGTGACAATTTCCGGATACAAGTTATGTTGGCGGATGGTATGGTGCATCCATCCCGGCCCGTGGGGGTTTGCGCTCATTTTTTCTATGATCCTGCCGGCAGCCTGCCAGAATTTACCAACAGAATGTGCCACCGCTAGCTGCTCATCTGGCGATGGACGCCCCCAAGTATTAACAGTGTGCGCTACGGAAAACTCACGTAAGCGGTCAATATCTTCGTCTGCAACACCCAGAAAATGCAGGGCAACCATCAGAGGAATTTCCCAAAACATTTCGGCGACAAGATCGACCTTACCTTTATCGATAAAACGGTCGATATATTGACTTGTTAACTTTCGTACCGAGTCCTGATGTTGTTCCAGATTTTCGGGATTGAAGCTATCCATCAGTACGCGACGGCGCTCCATATGGGCGGGCTCATCCTCATTAACTAGGGTACGACTCATGGCATAACCGTAGGATTCTAATATTTCCTCGGCCTCAGCTGGGGCCGCGGTTATTTTTTCGAGCGCAATGGATGGTGAAAACGCCAGATTGTCACGAAATACTGCTTTAACATCATCGTAACGAGTGACAACCCAATAGCCCAAAATCGGATTGTAAAATACCGGCTCTTTATCTCGCGACCAACGCAGCGCTTCTGCAGGATTAAGCTGAAAATCTCTACCAAAGACATCAAACTGTGCTGCTTCCGACGAGATAGGGCAGCCAGTCGGCGACATTTGGCTGCCATGCTGATTGATAGATGAATTCGACATTAATTACCTAACCTCCCAGGCGCATGGTTTTTTCGTAAAATGCTCTATAGAGATAAGAAGTTCTAAGCTATCGGTTCGACTTTTTGCTCAATAGGACCAAAAAGTGATTGACCGTCATAATCCTGATGATCAATTTTTACAACATCGCCGAACTGAAGCAGCTCGGTTTTGGCACTACCTTCGTGTATGATTTCGACAGCTCTGCGCTCTCCAATACAGCCAAACCCGACCGATTCATCTTCGTTCGATACTGTGCCGAGAGCAATAATTGTGCCGGGTTCAAAGGCTCTGGTTTGCGCGACATGGGCGATCGCATCGCCATAATCAAAGGGTGTATCAATACCGGATTCCAGTTCGCCGGATTTTTCCCCGCGCACCCAGCAGTTCATCTTGCCAGAAACCAGTTTTCCGTCCCATAGATCACCAAGCTCATCCGGGGTAATAGCTATTGCGCCAAGCGATGAGGAGGGCTTGCCGGTTAAAAACCCGAATGATCTCTTAAGTTCCGGGGGGATAAGAGTCCTGAGGGAAATGTCATTCAAAAGCATGAATAGCTTGATATGCTTTGTCGCCTCTGCGGACGATACGCCGAGTGGAACATCGCCGGTAACCGCGGCAATTTCAGCTTCAAAATCTATTCCCAAATCTCCACCGGGTAATTCAATCGGATCGTTCCAGGCCATAAATCCGTGGGATATACCCTGATAAATCAGCGGTGCTTCCAAGATATCCTCAGGAAGGCTGTCCCCGCGCGCCCCCCGGTTACGCCTGATGTGACTTATATAACAGGCACCATCCAGATACTGGTAAGCCCGTGGCAGTGGCGCACACAGCGCGTTAAAGTCAAGATCATAAGCGCCCCGCGCAAGACTCTGGTTAAGATTATCGTAGAGATCTTGCAGTGCTACCGCTGCATTATCCCAATCATCCAGTGCCGCTTGCATAGTTTTTGCAATATGAGTGGCATCCACTGCCTTTTTAGTATCTTTACTCACAACAATCAGTGCGCCGTCACGTCCTTCTCTTCTCGAAGCTAATTTCATGATTTAATCCCGTTTATAGCCAGTTTGGCCACCAAATATTTTTTCTCGTTGTGACCAGTCATGGGTCTCGCTCCATAAATTCAAAATATCATAGGCTTCGTTTTCAAAAGTTATCTTTCGATCTTTTTCACAAGTATTTGCGGTCAGTTCCAAACGATGTCCACTTGGGTCATAAAAGTAGATTGATAGGATAAAATCATCATGATTTATCGGGCCGAGCACATCTATTCCCAAGCCTTCTAGTCTTTCTTTTTCAGCAAGCAAAACATCAATACTTTCAACCTTAAAGGCGAAATGCTGCACCCAATCGGGCATTTCAAGATCTTTCATGTTGCCTTTATCTTTTGGCAGCTCGAAAAATGCGATACAAGAACTATCTTCCATTTCAAGAAATATGTGTATGTGCGGACTATATGCCCCGGTCGAGGGTACATGGTCCTCACCCATCGCATGAGAGAATTTGAGGCCGAGAACATCGACATAAAAATCCACTGTTTCCCTTGCATCTTGACATCTGAAAGCTGCATGGTGAAGTCTCTTTATAATCATTTTCACTCCTTAAATCATAAGCAATAACTGCTTAAAAAATACTTTGATGTTGATTTATGCATTTTTTATCTCGATAAATCCTGCAAAGTAAGATGTAATGTTCCGCATAGTGGGATTATTTTATCCCTGCTGTGTAACGATTGTCAACCGCTCGACCCAAATACTCTACATCTTGCTTGACAACCCAGTTGGCGGATCTCCATAATATCCCATTCAGTGGGTAATATATCTCACATAGTAGGGTTGTCACCGGATGCGACGTTCAGTACTTATTCCAAATAAAGGTGAAGATATGAAAAACGCGATTACACTCTTATTGCTGTCATGGTTCACGATGTTGTTGCTAGCTTGTACTCAAGTATCCCCCATCGAAAGCAACAAAGAGATTGTTGAGGCGACAAAACCGTCCGATGATGCCAAGTTAGTGTTTTCGAGTTTATATCACAATCAGACAAATCGCGGCACCATCCGCATCAACGGCTACGATCGACATTTCTCGGTTACATTCCCCCCTTCCTACGACGTTAAGAAAAAGTATCCGGTTATTTTATTTTTTCATGGCTGTATTTGTCGACCAGAACACACCAAAGAAAGAATATTGAGTTATCTGAATTGGTCTCCAAAACTGGACACGTTTAAAGAAGATTCTATCGTCATCAGAATGTCGGCCTATTCCGAAAAGAAACCGGCTGTTCGGGTTGATGATGTTGGTGCGCCTGGCATGTGGTTCTGGCATGAAGGTTTAGCTTCTGACCGCGATGATTATGCGTTTGTTCATTCAATGATCAAAACTCTAAAATCGTCATCTGAAATTAACATTGATCCGGAAAACATCTTTGGGGTTGGTCATTCATCAGGCGCTCTCTTTTTGCTCTCGTATGCACTGGGTGGCCCCACTGATCTAACCGATATCAGTATAAATGATACCTATACTTTTAAAGCCATTTCCGTCACGGGAGCTGCGACATTACGCAAAGAAATTATCGATTTTAAAGAAAACACACCTGATACATTACCATCTGTTTTACTTATCTTGGGTGAGAAAGATACGGGGCTGTGGTACAACGGTCAGGAAACAGGCAAGAGTGGTCTCAACTTCATAGAATTTGGCCGGGTCGCAAACGGGTTAACGATTATTGATGGATTACGAGACACAATTCACGGACTCACTTACTCCGCTTGGGACGAAAATATCCCCTCAAATCCAAGTACCTTGGAAAGATTGGCTAAGAATCTCAATCTCAAATATTCAGATTACGAGGACTATTCACAATATTACCTCTATAATTTTCCTCCGGTAGCAAGCTCAGAGAAAGTACTTGTTGGCATGAGGATTAAATCTTGTGGACATCGTTTAAATGTGGACCCCTTTCAATCTAACTTTTTCAGAATATTCTCAAAACAACATGGAGATTTGCAATTGTTCGACAACTATATCTCTCGAGACACATCTATGAACTTATGCCGATAGCCGCAATCATTATAGGAAACCAAAAGATGAAACGATTAACCCTACCGTACTGCGCAATCCTCTTACTGGGGATGATAGGATGTGATAAGACGGATCATGCTCAGATTTCGGAGGCCGGTCTTCGCGAAACCGCCAAGGCAATTCACGAGGCGGTGATCACTATAGACTCTCACGACGATATCCCATTGGACTTCGCAACCGAGTCCGTCGATCCGCTGGACAGTGTTCGTCAGGTTAATCTCGAAAATATGCGTTCGGGCGGACTCGACGTTGCGTTTTTTGTTGTATTTGTAGGTCAGAATAAACGGACTCCTGAGAACTACGCGCAAGCAAAAATTGATGCCATGACGAAGTTCGATGCTATCCACCGCATGACGGAGGATATGTATCCGGAGCTCATCGAGTTGGCTTATTCCGCTGACGACGTCGAACGCATTCGCGCTTCCGGGAAGCTTGTCGCAACCATAGGCATTGAAAACGGCTACGTCATTGGTAAAGATCTCTCGCTCCTCGAACGTTACCACGAGCTTGGCGCCCGCTACATCACATTGGCGCACGGTGGACACAATGACATTTCCGATTCCTCGCGACCACGCCCCGAGTACGGGGACGCAATATCGGAGCATGATGGGATCAGTGCATTTGGAGAAGAAGTCATTGCTGAAATGAATCGGCTTGGCATCATGGTAGACGTATCCCATATATCGAAGGGTGCGGCACTCGACGCGATACGACTCTCCCACGCACCTGTTATCGCTTCCCACTCTAACACGCGGGCACTCAGGGACCATTTCCGTAATATGGACGACGAGACACTACTCGCGCTCAAAGGTAACGGCGGTGTCATGCAGGCTACAGCCTTTGCTGAATTTCTTAAAGATTTAACGCCGGAGCAACAAAAAGCGAGCGCTAAGCTACTGGGAGATTACGGTCTGAAGCGGCTCAGTGATTCCCTTACGCTTTCCGCAGATAAGCGCGGCAAGATCATGGCGCGCCTTCGTGAAATCGGTTATGCCGATGTCAGTGATTTCATCGATCATGTTGACCACGCGGTCGAGTTGATTGGTATCGATCATGTTGGGCTGAGCTCAGACTTTGGTGGTGGCGGCGGCGTTGTCGATTGGATTGACGCCGGCGAAACACTCAACGTCACACTGGAGCTAGTGCGCAGGGGCTACAGCAAGGGTGACATCCAGAAACTGTGGGGCGGTAATCTACTGCGGGTCTGGCGTAAGGCCGAGAAGGTCGCCGCTCAGTCCAGTAAGTGACTCACTTAAAACGGGTATTGGGTTTTCGCTCACTTTTGGCGATATCTATCGGTGTGGTAGTTTCTCAAGGTGTGATGGTGATGATTCTGCAAGGCGCGGGTATTGCTGGCCTGGGTTTCTTTATACCGCTCTCCATTGCATTTTTTCTTGCTATTTTCTATGCCTTCAGCTTTTCTGAATTGACTTTAATGCTACCACGGGCAGGCAGTCTAAGTACTTATACTGAAGTAGCCATAGGGCCCTTACCGGCGATGGTGGCCACCTATTCGGGATATGTGGTGGTAACTATGTTCGCGCTTTCTGCGGAATTACTATTAGTGGATTTGATTATCAGGGATCTGTTTCCAGAATTTTTTTCACCCATGATATTGGGTACAGGAATTTTACTGGTATTCACCGGGTTGAATATTATCGGTGTTGATATTTTTGCCAAATTTCAGTCTCTGTTGGCTTTCACCATGGTAGTGGCTTTGTTAATGCTAGGCGGGACGGCCTTGACAGATTCAGGCTTACCCAGAACATTTGAAATTAACCTTTTTCAAGACTGGAATCCAGCAGGAATGGAAGTATTTTCCTTAATAGCCATTGCAATCTGGGGTTTTGTAGGGGCTGAGTTTGTCTGTCCCATGGTGGAAGAAAGTAAAAACCCTGAGAGAAATATTCCACTCTCCATGATCACAGGCATCTGCATCGTTATGGTTATCTATGTAATCTATTGCTTGGGCGCTATATTCTATGTGCCCCTAGATGTACTATCATCCTCAACGTTGCCCCATAAAGATTTTGTTACTGCCGTATTTGGAGAAGGGGGCACTTTGTTCTTAGCCACCGCTGCAGTGACGGCAACCTGCAGCACGGTGAATACCTGTTTAGCGGCAATTCCACGGATGATTTATGGCATGGCACACAATGGTCAGGCAATATCGGCCCTGCAGAAAATTCATCCCAAATACCAAACACCCTGGATGGCAGTGATATTTATAGCGTTGATTACGGCTCTTCCCTTATTAGTGTTGGGCAATGATGTTGAATCTATTACATTACTATTAATTTCAGCTTCTTTGGCATGGCTGCTTGCCTACATAGTGGTTCACATTGATGTGATAGTTTTACGCAAGAGAATGCCGAATGCCTCACGTCCCTTTAAAACACCGTTTTACCCCTGGCCACAAATTATTGGAATTATAGGGATGATTTACGCAGTTATGCATAATTCACCTTCCCTGGAATTAACCCAAAAAGTTTATATGACTTCAGGTGTGGTGATTTTAATTGTCGTGGTGATGTCGATATTTTGGTTAAAAGTAATCATGAAAAAAGAACTTTTTAAACCCAAGAGCTTTGAACATGCTCTAGAGGAATAGCTAGTTAAACCAGCTGGTAAAGGAGTTTTGTTTTACCTGAGGAGAGGAAATTGGAAATAGGAATGGTTCACGTAGTAACAGCAGCTCTCATAACGATTGCATTTGGCATGGGATTGGGGCTTGAGATCAATAATTTCCGCAATATATTTAAGGCGCCAAAGGGGGTGCTTTTAGGTATGGTTGGACAGTTATTAATCTTGCCTCTGGTTGCTATCATTTTAGCATCCTTTGCCGCTTCACCTATCTGGATAGTCGGCCTGATATTGATAGGCGTTTGCCCTGGTGGTTCCTCATCAAACTATTTCACCTCACTTGCTCGAGGCGATGTCGCCCTGTCAGTATCACTAACCGCTTTGAGCGGTATGCTATCCATCGTATCAGTACCTTTTTTGTTCAATATTACTAGTGGATTACTACTAGATTCCTCAATGTCAGTTTCGCTACCCGTTATGCCTACCATGCTGAGGATATTTCTTTACCTAATCGTACCGGTGATGGTTGGTATGATATGTAGAAAATTCCTCCCTGATATTGCTGAGCGACGCAAGGGTCTAGTTGCAACGGCCGCCTTCCTTGTGTTGTTGGCTCTTACTCCGTTTCTAATCGCCGAGCATTTGTCGCTGTTAGTTGGTGATGTAGGGCATATTTTTATTTTGGTGGCATTGCTCATTGTTATTACCATGAGTATGGGCTTTGGCTTGGGGAAATTTGCAGGTTTAAATCTTCCGCAAACACGAAGTCTCACCATAGAAATAGGCGTACAAAATGTTGCCTTGTCAATAGTATTGGCACTGACATTATTCGAGGATTCCAGCTATGCCCTTGTGCCAGTGATTTACTTACTGCTTATGTACGTTTTTGTTCCTGGCTTTATTCTCTATTGCAGAAGAAATAGGGATGGACGACAGCTTATGAAGTAAAAAACAATATGAATTTATAACCTTCAGTATAATTTTTTACTACTAAAAAATGCTAGGTCATCAATTTACTGAGTAAAAAAGGATTGTGTTGCGGCCCGTGATTCCAATATTCGACTTCATAGCCTTTGTTACAAACTTTGTAACCAGTACAGAGTTAACCAACTGAAAGAAAACAAGAACTATGGTTGGTTGATAACGGCGCTGAAAAACGGGTATTACAAGGGAGTTAAAAACATGCTAGCTCATGCTGTAACCCATTGTTTTGCTGTATATATTGTAGAGAAACTGTTGAGTGGGAGTAGTCGGGTAGGTATAACCAATTGATTTATCTGGAGTCAGTTCTTCCCGAGACCATACCTATTCATTCACGCGCATTAGTAATACTAGGGAATAGCCGGAGTCCCTTCTGAAAAAAGGGGGGGTACCCCCGGGGTAGGGGCGGCGTATCTGAGAATTGGGGTTTTGTTACAGGGTTTTGGAATTTTCGTGGGACACTCATGGGACACTAGCCTACGTTTAACCACAACAAACCACATCAATGTACAAAGAAGTTTTTCCGTAAGCTAATGATTTATATGCATTAGTTGGTTGTCTAGAGTCGTGACTTGTGGTGCCAGAGGGACTTAAAATCCGTCGGTGGAAACACTGTGCCGGTTCAAGTCCGGCCCCGGGCACCATTACAAATCAATGACTTAGCTAAATTTACTCCGGTTTCTGCGTCCGGGTTACGTCGCCATGGCACACTGGTGGGACAGTTGTTCATTCTTAGAATCAACGCTAGTTCCTCAGTAAAACAGATAAAGCCCTAAATATTCTCTTTTGAGCCTAGATTTTCAGTCTATCGGGAAGTTGATTTTTGATAGGCAGCGGGGGATGATAAGCCAATATGAACGTTTGAGTTCACAATAAGTTTACCTATAAGGCTTATTTAGATGACAGGGATTAGGGTGGATTTCTAAATCCAATTAGGAATCGGGCATCAAACTATTTACTACTTCAAGGGCATCCACATACTCTCTAATTAGGCGATAAATAACATTACGTGATGATTCAATATGGTTAATCTGCCCAATAACCTGCCCGCATATATTCATGGCAACTTTTTGAGTATCCCCACTACCGGCATAGGCTTCAGTTCTCCTCATAGCATCAGCAGTTATCAGGCCATGAACCGGCATCGGTAATGGGTCGATAGTCTCTTTGTTATCCCAAAATTCTGTCCACTCGTTGCGCAAAACGCGCGCCCCTTTGCCTGTCCAAGCTGAAGTGCGAACGGTGTCGTTTATTGTAGCCTTCAGTAAGGTTTCTTTTTGCGCTGGTTGTACATTGGCCTCCTCAACAGTTAACCAAAGCGAACCGGTCCAAACACCTGCCGCACCCATCGACATAGCAGCCAACATTTGGCGACCATTTCCTATTCCACCTGCAGCTAAGACTGGTAGAGGGTAAACGGCATCAATAATTTCGGGCCACAGTACTATGCTGCCTACTTCGGGAGTATGACCGCCGCCTTCGCCGCCTTGTGCAACAACAAAATCTAAGCCTGACCTTTTATGAGACATAGCTTGTTTTTTCTTACCACAAAGCGCACCTATCAAGCGGCCACTATCCTTTACCATTTTAATTACATGGTCCGGCGGTGTGCCTAGGGCGTTGGCGATTAATTTGCAGTTAGGGTGAGTTAAGGCTTCTTTGACGCAAGGCATAACTGTTTGTAAGGTCCAACCTAATATTTTTGGTCGGCCGCCTTCAGGCCATTCAGGTACACCATGATCGCGCATTAATTTTTCTGCGGCTTCGATATGTTCGGGAGGCACCATTCTCCAAAGTTTATTTTCGAGTTGTTTTTCTGAGAGTTCCGGATCATCTCGACCTTCATAATTTTGAGGTATGACAACATCAACGCCATAGGGTTTATCCCCAATATGCGCATCGATCCAATCTAGATCTTCCTTTAACTGTTTAGCGT
>Ga0307995_1001411_pt1 | contig 15062 bp, 12 predicted proteins | sample EllFjometagen262_FD_203132 | JGI IMG/M metagenome (GOLD analysis project Ga0307995, IMG submission 203132) | Marine microbial communities from Ellis Fjord, Antarctic Ocean - #262 | ecosystem: Environmental > Aquatic > Marine > Unclassified | place: Southern Ocean | collected 2014-11-02
ATTCTTTCATAATATTTTTCGTTAAGGGCGTGTTGTCCACTTGGGACGTGTGATGCTTTTTGATTTAAGAGTTTAGAAAAATTCGTTATTAAATTTCCCAAAACACTGAAGCATGGAATTTTTTTTTCATCTCCCTTGTTTGCTAAAAATCTAGCCAGAGAAGTGTCAACGATTGTATATAAAATTATAGAGTTATCTTTTTTTTTAGCCTCTTCCATTATTTTAATAATCTGGTTTTCTGTTCGGGTAAAAAAATAAGATTTAACATCATATTCAATATTTTTAAATTGAGCCTTTATTGCCAAAAACACCCTGTCTAATGTCTCACCGGTGGAGTCAGAGATAAGGTATATTTGGTATGTATTACTCATGAATAAAATGTTGATAATTAAGTATTATTTTTATCACTTTTTAAAATAATGATGTTTTTTATTTTTCACTGTAAAACTGGGTTTTTATAAACATTATTAAACAAGTGAAGTATTAATATACACTTTATCTAACTAAATTAAATAAAACCTCTTTTTAAACATTATACCTCATTTCTATAAATTATTAATTGTTAATAAATCGTGTATAAAATATGTAAAACAACTAATTACCAATATTCACATACTATATAACTAATACTATATTTAAATATTTACTTATTATTATGACTCCTATTCAAGAAACTATAATAAACAAAAAAACAACTAATTGTCCAATATGGTTAATGAGACAGGCAGGAAGATATCTTCCAGAGTTTAGGGAAATCAGAAAATTAAACCCAAACTTTATTAATTTATGTTTAAATGAAAACCTATCATCAGAAATTACACTTCAGCCTCTAAAAAGGTTTGAATTGGACGCAGCAATAATTTTTTCAGATATCTTAATGTTACCCTACGGGTTAAACCAAAAAGTAGAATTTAAAAAAGATTTTGGGCCGCAACTAGGCAGATTAAATTTAGACGAAATATCTAAGGTTGATGAAATTGATTTTATAGAAAAATTATACCCAGTTTATAAATCAATTAAAAAAGTTAGTGAAAATAATTTAATTAAAAATAAGAACTTAATAGGATTCGTTGGAGCACCATGGACATTATTAGTTTATATGATTAATAAAAATTCACCAAAAAAAGAATTAATAAAAGATTTTTTTAAGGATGAGTTTTTAATAAATAGAATTTTAATAATAATAGAAAAATTTTTGAAACTACACATTGACCAACAAATTAAAAGTGGAGCAACCGTAATCCAAATTTTTGATAGTTGGGCTGGACTACTTGAAGAGAAAGATCTACCAAATTATGTTTATGTTCCAACTTTAAATTTAGTGGATTATGTAAAATCACTAAACGTACCAGTTATTTGTTTTCCAAGAGGAGTAAAAAATTATAAAAATTATTGTGATATTGTTAAACCTAGTGCTGTCAATATTGATTATAATGTAAACCCAATATCTATATGCAAAGAAATAAACATACCTGTTCAAGGGGGGCTTGATCCAAAGATATTATTAACTGACAAAGAAAATTTGAAAAAAGAAGCAAGAAGATATCTGGATGTATTCAAAGATCATCCATATATCTTTAATTTAGGTCATGGCGTATTGCCCCAAACAGATCCTAACATGGTGGATTATTTAGTGAAGGTGGTAAAAGATTATTAAATGAAAAAAGCAATTATCTTATTTAATCTTGGTGGTCCTGACAAAATAGAAAATGTGGAACCTTTTTTATTTAACTTATTCAATGATCCAGCAATTTTAAATTTACCAACTTTTTTAAGATATCCGCTAGCAAAGTTAATCTCCAACAGAAGGGCGCCTGTTGCCAAAAAAATTTATGCAGAGCTAGGTGGCTCATCACCCATATTAAAATTAACTAAAGAACAATCTGATGCTCTAGAAACAAAACTAAATAAAACGCAAGAGGAAGATGAATACAAATGCTTTATCATAATGCGGTGCTGGAATCCGAGAGCCAAAGATGTGATTAAGGATGTTCAACTATATGATCCAGACGAAGTTGTTTTAATGCCGTTGTATCCCCAATACTCTGCCGCAACATCGGGGTCTTCAATCAAAGAATGGAAAGACGTTTGTAAAAAAAATAACTATCATGTTAAAACAAGCACAATATGCTGCTACCCAACAGACAAGAATTTTATTAACGCTCATACAAAAGAAATAATAAAAAAAATTAAAGATCTTAAGAATTTTAAATTAATATTCTCTGCTCATGGCCTTCCAGAAAAAAACATTAAGAAAGGAGACCCCTATCAATGGCAAGTGGAACAATCGGTAAAAAAAATAGTTGAGAGTCTAAACGATGAGAACCTTGATTGGATATTGAGCTATCAAAGTCGAGTTGGTCCACTAAAATGGATAGGACCATCAACAGAAAATATAATTATTGAAAACTCGAAGATTGGTAAACATATTGTTTTAGTTCCCATCGCATTTGTTTCCGAACATTCAGAGACTCTTGTTGAATTAGACATAGAGTATAAAGAAATAGCAGATATTAATGGATGTAAAAATTATACAAGAGTTCCAGCGCTAGGTGTTAATGAAGATTTTATTAAAGCAATGTCGGAATTAATAATTAAAAAAAATGAAAATAAAATTAATGATAGTCTTTACCCACCAAAGGTACAGTGTCCTTCTAATTTTAAAAAATGCCCTTGTTTAAGCTATGAATAGTTATTTATTATTTAAGAGCCTACATTTAATTGCTGTAGTTTCCTGGATGGCGGGGCTTTTATATTTGCCTAGAATTTTTGTTTACCATGTTGAAAACTCAAAAGACAAAAACACCTCTTCAATATTTAAAACTATGGAAAGAAAGCTATATTTTTATATCATGACTCCAGCCATGATTTTAACTTGGATATTTGGTTTAATTTTAATTTCCTCTCTGGGCTTCGAGGTTCTTTCCACAACTTGGATTAAGTTAAAATTTTTGTTGGTTGTTTTATTAACCTCATATCATTTTTATTTATCTAAACTTCTTAGTGATTTTAAGATGGATCAAAATATTAAATCTTCTAAGTTTTTTAGAATAATAAACGAAGTACCAACAATATTACTTATTTTTATTGTTTTTATTGTTGTTTTTAAGCCCATCTAAGCTTGTAATACTTTAAAGAGTATATATATTTATCTCATCTAATAAATCTTAAACAAAATTCTCACACATGAATATTCAAGAACTTAAGTTAAAATCGTCCGAACAATTAATTACACAAGCAGAAGAGCTTGGTATTGAAAATGCTAGCACACTTAGAAAACAAGAAATTTTATTTGCTATATTAAAAAAAGTTGCAGAAAAAGAAGAGATAACTGGAGCAGGAGTTTTACAATTATTACAAGATGGATTTGGTTTTTTAAGAGCAATGGAATCTAATTATCTAGCTGGACCAGATGATATTTATGTTAGCCCAAGTCAGATAAGAAAATTTGGTTTAAGAACTGGAGATACGGTTGAGGGTCCTGTTAGGGCTCCCAAAGAAGGTGAAAGGTATTTTGCATTATTACAAGTAAGTAAAATAAATTTTGAAGAACCTGAAAAAGCACGTCACAAAATTGCGTTTGATAATTTAACTCCTCTTTATCCAGATAAACAAATGGTGATGGAAATTGAGACAACTAAGATTGAAAAAAAACCAGATTTAACCCCAAGATTAATAGACCTTGTAAGTCCAATTGGTAAGGGTCAAAGATCAATAATTATTTCCCCCCCAAAGGCTGGAAAGACAATGATTTTACAAAGTATTGCAAATTCAATCGCAAAAAACTATCCAGAAAGTTATTTGATGGTTTTATTAATTGATGAAAGACCAGAAGAAGTAACTGACATGCAAAGAACAGTTAAAGGTGAGGTCATTAGCTCTACATTTGACGAACCAGCTTCAAGACATGTAGCTGTTGCAGAAATGGTAATTGAAAAAGCAAAAAGATTAACAGAGCATAAAAAAGATGTTGTAATTTTATTAGACTCTATCACAAGGTTAGGTAGAGCTTACAATGCTGTTATCCCAAGTTCAGGGAAAGTTTTAACAGGTGGTGTTGACGCAAACGCGTTACAAAAACCAAAAAGATTTTTTGGTGCTGCAAGAAATATTGAAGAAGGTGGATCTTTAACAATTATCTCAACTGCTTTGATCGATACAGGAAGCAGAATGGACGAGGTTATTTTTGAGGAATTCAAGGGAACTGGAAATAGTGAAACTGTACTTGATAGAAAAATTGCTGAGAAAAGAATTTATCCAGCTATAGACATAACAAAATCTGGAACAAGAAGAGAAGAGCTTTTATTTAATAAAGATGATCTTTCAAAAATGAATGTTCTTAGAAGAATCATTGGTCCAATGGGAACAATGGATGCAATCGAATTTATTAATTCAAAACTTAAAGAAACAAAAAGTAATGCAGATTTCTTTAACTCAATGAACAAGCCAGTTTAATCGATCAGTTTCTTTTTTAATGTTTCAAGATTATTTGAGTAATTCTCCCATTTTTTTACAGAAGAACTATATAGTGGTTGCCTCACCTGAGCTAAGCTTGCAGTAGACACGGGCCTTTTGTTTTTATGAAAATTAAGACAATTATTATCCCAATCAAGATCACAAAACTTTAACATCTTCTTTGTCTCTAGTTCTTTGTTCATAATTAAATTTTCATAGGACATGTTAAAAATTTTATTATTAAATTTTTTGACCCAAAATTTTGTTAAATCATCGTAGCCTTTATAAAAATTAGCCAAATTATCAAAATCATAAGTATAACCCATGGATTTGGAAGCAAATGAGTTTTTATAATTTGACCAACATATATCCATTGGGTTTCTGGTGCAGTGAATAATTTTTGAATTCGGAAACATTGCTAAAATAAAACCTATCCATTTAAAGTTCAAAGGAGCCTTATCAATCAAGTATTCTTTTTTATTCTTAAACACCTCTATCTTCTTTAAATAATCCATTTTCATTTCAATTAATACTTCAGGCTTTAAATTTAAAATATTAGGGTCAAAGTTATCATCTTTATCTATTAATTTTTTTTCGAAGATGTCTTTTAAAAAGGGTAGCTCGCCTGCCCCATAAACATCATTATGTGAGGAGAGAATTTGTTCAGTTAATGTGGTCCCAGATCGTGGCATCCCTAAAACGAAAATTAATTTTTGTCCATAATTATCTAACGACTTAATTTTGTTATTTTCAAAAAATATTTTTATTTTTTTAAATAATTGAATTTCATTTTTTACATTATAGTTAGTGTTCTTTTTATAAAGTTTGTTACCAGCCTGAATAAATTTAAATGATTTTTCATAATCTCCAATATCTTCATAAGCCTTCCCAAGAGCAAAATTCAATCTTTGTGCACCCTCTTCATCAATATTTTTTGTTAGCTTTCTTTCCATCATCTTTAGATGGCTATCTTCATTTTTGTACTTGTGTATTAAACTTAAAGATTTGTCTGCAATGGTATAATTAGGATCATTTTTTAAAATCTCTTTATATAAATTTTTTGCTTCCTCAAAATTTCCTGACTGTTCGTGATATCCAGCAAGCGAAAGTTTTGGGGTAGTAGCTTTATTATTTATTTTTATAGCTTTAACAAAAAATTCTTTTGCTTCATCACTTTTATTTTGTTTTGTTTTTAAATTTCCCAAGTTTACTAATACATCGACAAAGTCAGAATTTATTTTTAATGCTCTATTATAATATTCTTCAGCTTCACTATCTTCACCACATTCTACGGACGCCAATCCTATGTTGTTAAGTACGCTAATATTATCAGGTTCATTATTTAATATTTTAATTAAAAGTTTTTTTGCCTCTCCACTTTTACCAACTGCGTTGTAAGCTAAAGCGGTAATATTATAAAAAATAGGTTGATTGGGAAATTTTTTTATTAGAGTTCTCCCCTTAAGAATCAATTCATCAAATCTTTTTGCATTAAAAAGATTTATAGCTACAGATATTTGTTTTTTTAGATATTCGATATTTTCCATTAAACTATTTTAATTTTATTACAAAAACTTATAAATGAAATAGTATACTTAATTGAATTAATTTTAGGAGAAGTATCCAATGAACATATATGCTTTATCTACAGGACCTGGAATTTCTGGGATAGCAATTGTCCGAGTCTCAGGTGAGGATACAAAAAATATAATAAGATTATTAACAAATGCACCTGTTCCAAAAGCTAGAGTAGCCACACTTAGAAAAATCAGCAAAATCAACACTTCTGAGCTTATTGATGAGGGCATAGTATTGTGGTTTCCTGGACCTGAGAGCTACACAGGTGAAGATATGGCAGAATTTCATATACATGGCAGTAAAGCAGTAATTGATGCCCTACACTCTTCTATCTCAGGAATTAAAAACTGTCGTTTGGCAGAACCTGGTGAATTTACAAAATTAGCATTTCAAAATGGAAAGATAAATTTACTTAAAGCAGAAAGTATTGCTGATTTAATTTCAGCAGAAACTGAAATTCAAAGACAGCAAGCGATAAAAATAATGAATGGTAAATCTGCTGATAAATTTAATGAATTAAGAGAAAAACTTTTAAAAATTTTGTCTCATGTAGAAGCTAAAATAGATTTTCCAGACGAGGATTTGCCACAAGATATTTTAAAAAATATTCAAAAAATTTCAAATGAAGTTTACTTAGATATAAAAATAATTTTAGAAGATCAAAGAGTTGGAGAAACAATCCGAGAAGGTTTTAAAATTGCAATTATAGGACCAACCAATGCTGGAAAATCAAGTTTGTTAAATCATCTCTCAAATCGAGACGTAGCCATTGTTTCGGAAATAGCAGGAACAACCAGAGACGTAATCGAAACACATCTAAATATTGATGGTTATCCAGTTGTAGTTTCTGATACTGCAGGAATTAGGCAGTCTAAAAATGAAATTGAAAAAAAAGGAATAAAACTAGCGCTAGATAAAGCAGAAGATTCTGATTTAAAGCTTATTGTAATCGATGCCAAAAGCCCTGATTTTAAAGGAGTTTTAAAGGATCTGATGGATGAAAATTCAATTCTTGTTGTTAACAAATCAGACCTTATAAGTAAAAATCTTAATTCTGAAATTAAAAGTTTTAATCATGTTTTGATTTCAGTAAAATATGACCTCAATGTTAATGATTTGATTTTGAAAATAAAAGATAAATTAAAAAATAAATTTATTACTAGTAATGATATTTTAATTACACGTGAAAGACACAGGCAACATTTAGAAAAAACTTTAAGTTATTTAAAAGACTTTGAGGAAAAAAAAGAAGTTAAAGAATTCGATAAAGCAGCGGAAGACCTTCGTTTAGCCACAAGACATCTTGGAATGATAGTCGGCCAAGTTGATGTCGAAGAAATTTTAGGCAGTATTTTTAATGATTTTTGCATTGGAAAATAAATAATTTCACTTTATTGACTGTCTTTGCTTAAATAAGTTAACAGTATCAACAAATTTTATTTTTTATAAAAAACTCTTTTTACGGGAGTTTTTAGCCCATTTTGGACACTTATTGTTGATGAATAACACTTATTTATCACATTTCTCTCCTTTTTTTTGCATTTTTTTTATAAATTAACATCAAATACAAATTTATAAATTGTTACTCATACCTTGTAATAATTTTGATCAGTTATAAATTTAAGTTATGAAAAATGATTTATCATTTGAGGTAGTTGTTATTGGTGGAGGTCATGCAGGTTGTGAAGCTGCAGCAGCTTCCGCACGCCTTGGAGTTAACACTGCTTTGTTCACCCATAAAATTGAAACCATAGGTGAGATGTCTTGTAACCCTGCAATAGGTGGTCTTGGAAAGGGTCATCTTGTTAGAGAGATAGATGCCTTAGATGGTGTGATGGGAGAGGTTGCTGACAAGTCTGGTATACAATTTAGACTGTTAAATAGAAGTAGAGGACCCGCTGTTCAAGGACCGCGAACTCAATCAGATAGATACTTGTATCGTAAATATATGCAAGAAAAACTGTTAAACTACTGTAATTTAAGTATTTTTGCTGATCCTGTAACTAAATTTATTTTTGATAAAAACTCTATAAGTGGTTTTAATACAAAATCTGGTAAAAAAATATTATGTGGCAAGTTAATCTTAACAACAGGCACTTTTTTAAATGGTCTAATTCATATTGGTGATGAGAAAACACCAGCAGGTAGGTTTGATGAGAAACCATCTACGGGTTTAAGCGAGCAACTAGCAAAACATGATTTTAAAATAGGTCGGCTTAAGACAGGAACACCACCGAGATTGGATGCTAGAACAATTAACTATAACAATTTAGAAGAACAGTTTGCAGATGACGATCCTTATTTTTTTTCTTTCTTAACTAAAAGAATTTTGAACAAGCAAGTCTCATGTCGCATGACTTATACTAATGAAAAGGTTCATAAAATAATTCAAAAAAATTTAAATAGAAGTGCCATGTACTCTGGAAGTATTCGGGGGGTTGGACCAAGATATTGTCCTTCGATAGAGGATAAGATAGTAAAGTTTGCGGACAAGGAGCGACATCAAATATATTTAGAGCCGGAGGGACTAAATGATCATACAATATACCCAAATGGTATATCAACCTCACTGCCAGAGGAAGTACAGCAAGAAATATGTAACAATATCAGTGGTTTAGAAAATGTTAAAATAATTAGACCAGGTTATGCAATAGAATATGATTATATAGATCCAAGAGAACTATTTTTAACCCTTGAAACTAAAAAAATTCAAAATCTTTACCTTGCTGGGCAAATAAATGGGACCACAGGTTACGAGGAAGCTGCAGCCCAAGGATTGATCGCGGGTATAAATGCTGCTTTATCTTTTAAGAAAGAAGAACCATTTATTTTAGATAGATCTGATGCATACATTGGTGTAATGATAGACGATCTAATAACTAAGGGTGTTGCTGAGCCTTACAGAATGTTTACTTCACGAGCGGAATATAGATTAAGCTTAAGAGCTGATAATGCTGATCTAAGATTAACAAATAAGGGTATCGATATTGGTTTGATATTTACTAATAGGAAAAATTTATTTAAAGACAAGGAACATAAATTACAATTAATTTCAAAAAAAATGCTTGAATTGTCTATATCTCCTTCTAAAATTATCGATTTTGGCATAAAAATTGCTAAAGATGGAGTATTGAGAAAATCTAATGAAATATTAACCCAGAAAGGTGTTGATATGAATAAAATCAGAGAAATTTGGCCAGAATTACCATTCTTCGATAAAAAAATAGATGAACAAATAGAAATAAATGCCCATTATAGAGGATATCTTAAAAAGCAAAAAGCAGACATACTAGCTTTTAAAAGAGACGAAAACTTAATTATCCCAGATAAAGTTAATTATGATGATCTTTCTGGTCTTTCAAATGAGGTAAAGGCAAAATTCAAGCAAATAAAACCTAAAACTATGGGGCAAGCATTGAGAATAGATGGAATAACACCTGCTGCTGTGTATATTTTGTTGTCACATGTAAAAAGAAAGTCTATTAAGCTTATAGCTTAATGGAAGAAATTTTAAATAAATACCCACTACTAAAAGATCAGAATGTTCCACGTGAAACACTTGAAGATTTTGAGAAGTTTATTGATATGCTTCAAAAAGGAAATGAAGAAATTAACATTATCAGCAAGGAAACTGCTAAAAAAGAAGTAATAAGAGAACGGCATATTGTAGATTCAGCACAAGTTATTGATTTTATTGATTTAAAAAGCAATACAATAATTGATATAGGGTCTGGTGGAGGTTTGCCTGGGATAATTTTATCAATAATGCTTAAGAATATGAAAAATTCAGCAAAAGTTTGCTTATATGAGAAAAGTCACCGTAAGAGTGTTTTTTTAAGAAATGTATCAAGAGACCTAAAACTAAGCACCGAAATTATACAACAAAATATTTTTGAGGCAAAAGATTTAGAGTCGGGTACAGTAATGGCAAGAGCTTTTAAACCAATGCCAGTAATTTTAGAATTAGTTTATAAAAGTTTTTGTAAGTACAATAATTTAATTTTGTTTATGGGAAAAAATGGTGAAAAGATTTTAGAAGATAGCTTAAAAAATTGGGACTTTGATTATGAGAAAAAACAAAGCATTACGAGTGAAGACTCATTTTTGTTGAACATAAAAAATATTAAAAAAAAACTCAAAAATTAGAATGCAAATTATTTCTATAATAAATCAAAAGGGTGGGGTTGGAAAAACAACAACTGTAATTAATCTTGCGGCAGGTTTAGCTGAACAAGAAAAAAAAGTTTTAGTAATTGACCTTGATCCACAGGGAAATGCTACCACTGGACTGGGTCTATCTAATTTAGAAAATTCTAGCAACACTATTTATGGTGTGTTGAATGGGACAAAGCTAATTTCAGAGGTCACTAGAAAAACTCAATTTAAAAACCTAGATATTATAACATCTAATGTTGATTTGTCTGGACTTGAGGTTGAGACTGCTAGTGATAGTGAAAGAGCCTTCATTTTAAAACGCGAATTAACCGCTTATTTGAATGATTCTGGAACAAGATACGATTATATACTTATAGACTGTCCACCATCATTAAGTTTGCTTACAGTTATGGCTTTGGTGGCTTCTGACTCACTTTTAGTGCCACTACAGACTGAGTTTTTTGCTTTAGAGGGTTTAACGCAGTTAATGAAGACAATTGAGAGAGTGAAAGTAAACTTAAACCCTGAATTAAAGATTAGAGGAATTCTTTTGACTATGTATGACAAGCGAAACAAACTTTCTTCTCAAGTCGAAAAAGAAGCAAGAGATTATTTTAAAGAAAAAGTTTATCTTACTATAATACCTAGAAATGTCAGACTATCAGAAGCACCATCCCATGGTGTACCAGTTTTATTTTATGACAAGGCGTGTCCAGGTAGTAAATCTTATTTTAACTTTACAGATGAATTTATTAATCAAGAACAAATTATAGACAGTGTAGCATAGTGGACTCTAATAAAATAAAAAAAGGCTTGGGTCGTGGATTGTCATCATTAATAGGTGAGACAAAGCTTGAGACAAATATTAATAAATTACCCATAAGCGATCTGCTGAGTAATAAATTTCAGCCAAGAAAAAAATTTGATGAAGAAAGTTTACACGATTTAACAAATTCGATAAAGCAAAGAGGAATTATCCAACCTATAATAGTTAGAGTATCTGCAGATCACGATTCTAAGTATGAAATAATTGCAGGAGAGAGACGGTGGTTGGCAGCCCAAAAAGCAGGCTTACACGAAGTGCCAGTAGTAATTACAAATGTAAATGATTTAAAATCGTTAGAGTTTGCCATAGTAGAAAATGTGCAAAGACATGATTTAAATGCTATCGAAGAAGCAAGGGGCTATCAACGTTTAATCGATGAATTTTCATACGATCAAGAAAAAGTAGCACAATTTATTGGAAAAAGTCGAAGCCACATAGCAAATTTTTTGAGACTATTAAACCTGCCCACGGTTGTTTTAAAATTGATAGAAGATAGGAAATTATCAGCAGGACACGCTAAAATTTTAGTTGGATTAAATAACATTGAATTTATTGCAAAAAAAATTATTGAAAAAAAACTTTCAGTCAGACAAGCAGAAAAATTAGTTAAAATTTTTAAAACAAGAGTAAATACTAATAGGCCAAGAAAAGACCCTAATATGACAAACTTGGAATCTTCTATTACACAAAAAATCGGATTAAACGTTTCTATCAAGAATAAGAAAAATAATAAAGGGTCTATAATATTTGAATATAACGATATTGAACAATTAAATAAGATTATTGAGATTATTAAAGCTAATTACTAGTTGAGGTAGCCTGTTCAATAATAAAATCTGAAAGAATATTAACTGAACTTGCTGAGTACTTTTTAATCAAAAGTTCAATTTCATTAATTTCATAGGTTAATTTTTCAGCATTTTCGCAGGACCAACTATTTATTTGTTGTTTAACAATTTCTTTATCTTTCCAAAAGATAGGTGGTTTGAAGCTTGATAATACAGTTTCAATATCTTTTGTTAATGTTGCTTTTTTACATAATGTAATTAGTCTTTTTGATTTCATTAGCATACTTCTAATAATAAGAATGCAGTCTTCTAAAGAGTAATTATTTTCATTAAGTATATGAATAGTTTTTTTTTTATTTTTAGATAGACAGGAGTCTATTAGTTCAGAAACATTATAGTTTTCAGCCAAATTTGTTAGTTTAATAACATCTTCTAAATTTATTTTTTTTTTATCTATTAAAAAACTTTCAATTTTCTCAAGTTCATTATTTAAGTTTTGTCTATCTCCTCTACTTCTTGCAGTAATCAAGTTAATTGTTTGATTAGAAATGGATATTTTTTTTTCTCTAAAAAATAAGCTAGCAATTACTGACAGTGTTTGATTATTGTCTTCATAAAATGGGACACAAATTGTATGTTTATTTTTTTCAAATAAATTTCTAAGTTTTGATTTTTTTATCAATGTATTAGAATTTAAGACTAAGACTAAATCAGAAATATTTTTTTCTATTATTTCTTCAATAATATCTTTTATTTTATCTGTTGCTCTATTTATTATAATGAGTTTTTCTTTTTCAAAGAAAGATTTCGATATTAGTTCATTGTAAAAAGATTCCTGATTATTGAGAATTTCATTCTCATCATAAGAATATGTGCACTCAGAATATTTATCCTTAAATTTACTTTTTATTATTTGGTCCTTATACCCCTGGTTTTCCCCATATAATAAATAAAAATTTTCTTTAAAGCTTTTTTTATTAAGATCAAAACTTTTAATAATCATTTATAATGAATGTAGTTTAATAGTTATTTCTTGGGCTATTTCTCCAATTATATTTTCTTCAATAATATTTTTATACTGACTTAGGTTAAATTTATTTATTTGGTTATTATAATTTGATTTTTTATTAATTATAAGAGTTGCTATTGGAGTTATTTTATCATTATAAAATACTTCTACCTTAACATCTATGATCATTTCATATGTTGAGGCCACTCCTTTTGAATCTCTAGATGTTATGACCTCTTTTTTGTATGAAGTAATTTTTAATATATAATTTTTTTTATCTTCAATTCTTAAATTATTGTTATTGAGGTTTTTAGATATTTTTCTAGTTATTTTATTATCACTGACATTTTCAATAGCCTCAATGTAAAAAGATAATTTTTTTGTTGAAAATAAAGGGCTATATCCAGCGCACCCAGACATAATAAAAAAGCACAGATAAATTATTATTTTTCTCATTTTAATATTAAATTAATTAGTCTATCTTTAACATAGATTGTTTTTATAATCGTCTTATCAAGAATGTATTTCTTGTATTCTTTATCTGATTGAATCATATTTATTAATTGTTTTTCATCAATGCTTTTTTCAAAAACTAATAATCCTCTTTTTTTACCATTTAATTGGACAACGATATTAAAAATCTTCTTTTTCAATATATTTTTATTAACGCTCGGCCATGTTGAAATATCATTAACCTGAATATCAACTATGCACTCAGAAGTAAAATGAGGAATAACTGGACTTAGGATTGTTAATATTTTTACATAATTTTCTATTAAAACTGAATTATTTATTTCACTTATTTGGAGTTTTGCTAAAAAGTTATATGTCTCATGAAAATTTGCAATAATCACATTATAGTGAAAGTTGTCTAGGTTTTTTGTTACTTTGTTAATCATTTCGTTTGTAAATTCTTGAAAACTGTCTTCAATTAAATTTCTTCCTTTTCTCTCTTTCTTCGATGCAGATAGAATTTCATTTTTAATGTTATGATGTATTAACCAAAATTTTTGAACAAATTTGTATGCAGCAAGCATACCCTGATCAGACCATTGAACATCTTTTTCTGGGGGGCTATCTGAAAGAATAAACAGCCTTACAGCGTCCGCCCCATAGTTTGCAATCATTTCTTCTGGGTCAATGGTGTTCTTTTTCGATTTTGACATTGATTCAGAGGCACCAACTAAGACTTTCTTTTCGGGATTGTCTTTTATAAAATAATTATTTTTATTAGAAACATCTACTTCTTTAGGATTTAGCCAGACACCATTTTCATCTTTATAGGTTTCGTGACAAACCATCCCTTGGGTAAATAATCCAGAAAAGGGCTCAGTAATATTAAATTTAATATTTTGGTCTCCAAGTGCTAGTGTAAAAAATCTTGCGTACAGTAAATGAAGTATGGCGTGTTCAACACCGCCTATATACTGATCAACAGGCATCCAGTAATTAACTTCATCATTACTAAAACCATAATGTTTATTATCTGGAGAGCAGAATCTTAAAAAATACCAAGAAGAGTCAACAAAAGTATCTAAAGTATCAGTTTCAATTATACAGTCTTCACCATTAATTTTAATTTTCTTCCAATCATGTTGATGTTCAAGAGGGTTGCCAGCTGTTTTTAAATTAATTTTTTCTGGAAGTTTAATTGGCAGGTTCTCTATTGGTATTTTTATAGCTTTATTATCTTTATTGTAAGCAATTGGAATTGGACAACCCCAGTACCTTTGTCGAGAAATACCCCAATCTTTTAATCTGAAATTAATTTTTTTTTTTCCGATTTTTTTGTCTTCTAGTATTTTTATCGTCTTAGAGATAGATTCTCCAGGTGCTTTTAGGTTATTTAAGAATTCAGAGTTAAAAATTGTGCCTGGTCCAGTATAAGCTTCATTGTTAATTTGAAAATTATCGCTTTCATTTTCAGGTTTAACAACAGGCAAAACTTCTAAGTTATATTTATTTGCAAAATCTAAATCTCTTTGATCATGCGCTGGACAACCAAAGACTGCACCAAATCCGTAATCCATTAAAACAAAGTTAGCAAAATAAACAGGTACTTTTTTTTTATTAAGAGGGTTTATTGCAATTAGGTCAGTTTTGAAGCCTATTTTTTCAGCCTGCGCAATTGATTCTTCAGTTGTGCCGGTTTTGGAACAATTTTTTTTGAATTCTAGAAATTTATTATTTTTTTCATAAAATTTTGAAATTGGATGATCTGCTGAAATTGCTAAAAAAGAAAACCCAAATA
>Ga0307995_1001418_pt1 | contig 15009 bp, 16 predicted proteins | sample EllFjometagen262_FD_203132 | JGI IMG/M metagenome (GOLD analysis project Ga0307995, IMG submission 203132) | Marine microbial communities from Ellis Fjord, Antarctic Ocean - #262 | ecosystem: Environmental > Aquatic > Marine > Unclassified | place: Southern Ocean | collected 2014-11-02
TATAAATCTTTAAATCTTTAGAAGACCGCATATCTACACCATCTTTCCATATGCCGGCCGCTAAATGCATTATTCCAATAGTGTTGTGTGGTAAGTATGGTTCTACAAATTTTTTATTATCTTCATCGTATTTTGGTAGAAGATTGCTAGCTATCCAATTAAATGTTAGTGGTAAAAATTCAGTATCAACTTTATCTATATAAACAGCCATATTAATGGCTAAACCTTCAGAGCCAAAAATTTTTCCTCCTGATAAAGTTTGTTTTAAATTTTTTTGCCAAACTCCCCAACAGCTTGAGTTTTTTTGTAGTGAAAAAACTCCTATATTTAAATGTGGAGCAAACGCAAGCATTCTTGATTCTTTTTGATTTAACCCTGAGGAAATTGCGTGCTTATAATTTTGAGATTTAATCTCAGCATACTTTCCAAAAATCCATTTTACTTTTGCGGTAATTCTATAACCAGGTCCCATTGTTTGTGTGATGCCTAATTTACCTTTTTCACAAGCTTGATAATAAAGATTTATAGTCTCCCAAGAATGAACCCAAGCATCACAATCAATCCAAAGAAATTTATCAAATTCAGGAAAATAATTTGGTAAAAAGGCTCTAGACACCTGACTCTTTAACCATTCTTTTCCTGCAGTTTTATAAAAAGGTACTTCAATATCCCAGTTAGCTTTTTTTACTATGTAAACTTCTTTTTTTAAGATTTTAACTTGTTCAGTTGTTAAGCCTGCGTCTAGAACGCAGATCTTAATTTCTGAGCTTTGAGGAAATTTTTTTATAGAGAAAATAAGCTCAATAAGTAGGTCAAAATAATTTGAATCTGCTAGCGTTACAATTGCTTTTTTACTCATTTGAATATTTTTATTTTATTTTTATAGACCATGTTTTTAATGTCATTATAACACTTAGCAAGAAATAATTTATTATCTGACCTTAATACAATAGACACACCAACTTTTCCTAGTCTAAAAAAAGGGTAACTTCCTATAGTAACGCTTTTTTTTAAATACTTATTCTGTATTTTCTCTAATGCTAAAGCGATATTACTTTCAACTGTATAAAGGCTAACATTCTTCTCGGTGACAACTTTTCCTTTTATCAAATATTTTTTTAAATTAGCCATCATGGATTGCAATATGGAAGGTACGCCGGGCAAACACAAAACATTTTTTATTTTAAACCCAGGGGCTGCACTCGAAGGGTTGTAAATTAAGTTACTACCTAATGGCATTTTAGCCATTTTTTTTCGACCTTCATTAAAATTATCTTTACCATAATATTTTTCTAATATTGAATACGCTTCATTATGAAATCCGTATTTAACGCCAAAAGCTTTGGCAATAGACGTGGCTGTGATGTCATCATGTGTTGGGCCAATACCACCAGTTGTAAAAACATACTTAAATTTCTTACTCAAATCTAAAACGTTAAAAATAATTTTTTTTTCTAAATCAGGAATAATTCTAACTTCGTCAACTGATATTCCACAATTGATATTTAACCAATGTGAAATAAATGAGACATTTAAATCTTGTGTTCTTCCTGATAGAACTTCATTACCAATTATGAGAATAGCTGCTTTAACTTTTTTTTTAGCTTTTTTCATTTTTAAAATATATGAATTTTGATAACAAACTAATATCAGGACTGCTGATAAAAAGATACAAACGATTCTTTGCTGATGTTAAAGTAAAAAACAAAACTTTAATAGCACACTGTCCAAACTCAGGTTCAATGATGGGCCTTCTGAATCAAGGTAATAAAGTTTGGATAACTGAAGCTGCTAATAAAAAAAGAAAATTAAAGTATACATTGCAAATAATTGAAAAAAATGGATCTAAGGTTGGAGTAAATACGCACTTTACCAATAAAATTGTTGCACATGGCCTACAGAATAATCTAATTAAAAATTTTAAAAAAACAATTAAAATAAAAAGTGAACAAGTTTTTGGTGAAAATACAAGATTTGATTTTTATTTAGAGGATGGAAATATAAAATCTTTTTTAGAAGTTAAGAGTGTAACTTTAAAAAGAAAAAATAAAATTGCAGAATTTCCAGACTCTGTTACTTCGAGAGGTACAAAACATTTGAATGAATTGATAAACGCTACGAAAAAAGGATTTAAGGCCTATCTGTTATTTGTGGTACAGAGGGATGATTGTGATAAACTCGAAATAGCAAAAGATATTGACCCCGTTTACTCAGAAACATTAATAAAAGCTGTAAAAAATAATGTAAAAATCCTTTGCTACGATTGTAAATTTTCCTCAAAAGGAATAGTACTAAACAACAAAATTAAATTTCAAATTAATGAGTGAAGATATTCAAGAAGCATTTAACAAAACAAGAGTTGCTGGCGCAATTGCGGCTGGAGCTTTGGACGAAGTTGCAAAATTTATCAAAAAAGGTATCACTACGAACCAAATAGATAATTTATGTTACGAATATATAAATGATAACGGTGGATACTCTGCTCCATTATTTTACAGAGGTTTTCCAAAATCTTGTTGTACTTCAGCAAATCATGTTATCTGTCATGGCATACCAACAGATAAAACTTTAACTGAAGGAGATATAGTAAATGTTGATGTTACTGTTTACAAAGATGGTTGGCACGGTGATACGAGCAGAATGTTTTATGTTGGAGATGTTTCGGTTAAAGCAAAAAAACTAACTGAGGTTACTTACAACTCTATGATGATGGCTATAAAAATTTTAAATAAAGAAACAACATTGGGTGACATTGGTTCTACGATACAAACCTATGTAGAAAAACAAGGTTTTTCTGTAGTAAGAGATTTTTGTGGTCATGGCATAGGAAAAGTATTTCATAAAGAGCCAAATATTTTACATTATGGGAAAAAGGGCGCAGGACCCAAACTTAAAACTGGCATGATATTTACAATAGAACCCATGATTAACGAGGGAGACCATCAAACTAAAATGTTAAATGATGGGTGGACCGCTGTATCTAAGGATAAAAAATTATCTGCACAATTTGAGCACACAATAGGTATAACAGAAACAGGGTATGAAATTTTTACATTGTCAAAAAATGGATTAGATCACCCCCCCTACTCTTTATGATTGAAAGATACTCTAGGATAGAACTAAAAAATATTTGGGCTGATGAAAATAGATATAAAATTTGGTTAGAAATTGAACTCGCTGCAGCCGAAGCAATGGAAAAATATAAAATTATTCCAAAAGGTGTGGTAAAAAAAGTTAGATCTAAAGCACGAATAAACGTTGCAAGAATCTTAAAAATAGAAGAATCAGTAAAACATGACGTTATTGCTTTTTTAACTTCGATAACTGAAAAAGTAGGAAAAGAAGCAAGGTTTCTGCATAAAGGCATGACTTCGTCTGATGTACTTGATACATGCTTCAATATTCAGCTAAAGCAATCTGGTAAAATATTGTTAGATGATATTGAAATTTTACTTACTTCAATTAAAAAACAGGCTATCAAGCATAAAAAAACATTGTGCATTGGTAGAAGCCATGGAATTCACGCTGAGCCAATAACATTTGGTCTAAAAATGTTAACATTTTATCAAGAGTTTTTAAGAAACAAAAAAAGGCTTAAAGACTCGATAGTAGAAATTTCTACTTGCGCAATATCTGGTGCTGTTGGAACTTTTGCTAATATAGATCCTAGAGTTGAGAGCTTTGTTGCAAAAAAACTAGGATTAAAAATTGAACCGATATCTACTCAAATTATTCCTCGTGATCGACATGCACAATATTTTTCTACTTTAGGTATTATAGCTAGCTCGATAGAAAGATTTGCTACTGAAATTAGACATTTACAAAGAACTGAAGTTTTAGAAGTTGAAGAGTTTTTCGGCAAAAAGCAAAAAGGGTCATCGGCTATGCCGCACAAAAAAAACCCAATCTTAAGTGAAAACTTAACTGGTCTTGCAAGAATGGTGCGGTCAAGTGTTATTCCAGCTTTAGAGAATGTTGCACTTTGGCATGAAAGAGATATTTCTCATTCAGCTGTTGAAAGAAACATAGGTCCTGATGCTACATCTACTTTAGATTTTGCTTTAACAAGATTAAATGGCGTTGTTAAAAATCTAAATATTTATCCTAAAAATATGCTTAAAAATTTAAACTTAACGAATGGTCTTTTTTTTTCTCAAAGAGTTTTAATTGAACTAACTAATGTTGGTTTTACTAGAGAAGAAGCTTATAGTTTGGTTCAAAAACACGCTATGCATTCGTGGAATAAAGGAACTTCTTTTTTTAACAATTTATTAAATGACCCTAAAATCAATAAAAAACTTTCTGTTAATAAGCTAGAAAAACTTTTTGATTTTAGTTACCATACAAAAAGAATTAATGTAATTTTCAAAAGAAGTTTAAAAAAATAGACTCCATGAATAAAGGTAAAAAATTATACGAAGGTAAGGCAAAAATCATTTACGATACGAATGAAAAAGATTTAGTCATTCAGCACTTCAAAGATGCTGCTACTGCTTTTAATGCACTAAAAAAAGCAAATATTGAAGGTAAAGGAGTTTTAAATAATAGAATATCTGAGTATCTTTTAAGTTCATTAGGACAATGTGGGATAAAAACTCACCTTGTTAAAAGACTAAATATGAGAGAACAGTTAATCAAGAAAGCAGAAATTATACCGATTGAATTTGTTGTTAGAAATATTGCAACTGGATCGCTAAGTAAAAGATTGGGTATTTCTGAGGGTACTATTCTAGAAAAACCATTACTTGAATATTATTTAAAAAATGATGAACTAGGTGATCCAATTATTACGAAAGAACATATCTATGAGTTCGATTGGGCTACGGAAAAAGAAATAATAATTATTGATCAAATGTCACTTAGAATAAACGATTTACTTCAAGGTATATTTAGAGGTGTTGAGATAAAACTTGTTGATTTTAAAATTGAGTACGGAAGAGTTATGAATAAAGATAAAGAAATAAATGAAATAATATTAGCTGATGAAATTAGTCCTGATACTTGTAGGTTGTGGGACATGAAAACTGAAAAAAAATTAGATAAAGATAGGTTTAGAAATGATTTAGGTAATCTTATTGAAGCATATCAAGATGTTGCAAGAAGATTAGGCATTGTGCCCGAAGAAACAAACATTAGTGAAGTCAACTTTGGCAAGACAGCTACTATAAAATTTAAAAAGAAATAAATTGAGATTTTCAGTTAAGGTTACTCTAAAAAAAAATGTACTTGACCCACAAGGGAAGGTAGTTCAGCAAACACTTCAAAATATGGGGATGGATACCCTTGAAAATTTAAGGCAAGGTAAGTACTTTGAAATTGATATTAAAGAAAATGACGAAATTAAAGCAAAAGAAAAAATTGTAGATATGTGCAAAAAACTTTTGGTTAATCTAATTATTGAAGACTTTGAAATTTCCAAGGTTTAACAAATGAATTCATCAGTAATCGTATTTCCTGGCTCCAACTGTGATCGAGATATTGCTGTTGCACTAGAAAAATTACAGTTTCAAAATAAGATGGTCTGGCATAAAGATATGAGTTTACCTAAATCTGATTTAATTGTATTGCCTGGTGGTTTTTCTTATGGTGATTATCTTCGCTCAGGCGCAATAGCTGGAAAGTCTAATATTTTAAAAGAGGTAGTAAAAGCTGCAAATAATGGCTGCTTAGTTCTAGGCATCTGTAATGGTTTTCAAATTTTAACTGAAACTGGACTCTTAAAAGGTGCTTTGTTGAGAAATAAAAATCTAAAATTTATCGGTAAGGATATTCATGTAAAAGTAATTAATACAAAAAATAAATTCTGTAATAATTATAAAGAAAATCAGGTTTTAAAACTGAATATTGCTCACAACGAAGGGAATTATTTTACAAATAAAGAACACTTAAAAGAATTAGAAGATGAAGATTTGGTGCCTTTTAAATACTGTGATGAAAAAGGAAATGTTAATGAAGAAAATAATCCCAATGGATCTCTAAACAATATAGCAGGTATTTTTAATAAGAATAAAAATATCTTAGGACTAATGCCTCACCCTGAAAGAATGGTAGATAAGATTATATCTAATAACGATGGTGTAAATTTATTTACTAGTTTACTAAATTAATTTTAATGAAAATTACTAACACTATTGTTGAAAAACACGGTTTAAAACCTGAAGAATATTCTAAGATTAAAGATCTGCTTGGTAGAGAGCCAAATTTGTTAGAGCTTGGAGTTTTTTCTGCAATGTGGAATGAGCACTGTTCTTATAAATCTTCAAAAATTCATTTAAAAAATCTTCCAACCAAGGGAAAACAAGTAATCCAAGGGCCAGGTGAAAACGCAGGTGTAATCGATATAGGTGATGATGATGCAATAATTTTTAAAATTGAAAGCCACAATCACCCTTCTTTTATTGAACCATATCAAGGAGCTGCTACTGGTGTTGGTGGTATATTAAGAGATGTTTTTACTATGGGTGCAAGACCGATAGCTCTTTTAAATTCTATACATTTTGGTTCACCTGATCATCCAAAAACTAAATCTTTACTTAATGGAGTGGTCTCAGGAATTGGTGGATACGGTAACTGCATTGGCGTTCCAACAGTAGCCGGTGAAATAAAATTCAATAGCACATACAACGAAAATATTCTAGTCAATGCGATGGCGGTAGGTCATGCCAAAAAAGATAAAATTTTTTATTCGAAAGCTAAAGGATTAAATAAATCTGTAGTTTATGTGGGATCTAAAACAGGTAGAGACGGTATACATGGAGCATCAATGGCATCTGCTGAGTTTGATGATAACTCAGAGGATAAAAAACCAACAGTGCAAGTCGGAGACCCTTTTACTGAAAAACTATTAATGGAAGCATGTCTAGAATTAATGCAAGATAATTCAATTATCTCAATACAAGATATGGGTGCTGCTGGATTAACTTCTTCAAGTGTGGAGATGGCATCTAAAGGAGATTTAGGCATGGAACTTCATTTAGATATGGTTCCCTGTCGAGAAGAAAATATGACACCTTATGAGATGATGTTATCAGAGAGCCAAGAAAGAATGCTTATAATATTGGAAGACGGAAAAGAAAAAGATGCAAAAAAAATATTTAAAAAATGGGACTTAGATTTTGTTGTTATAGGTAAAACAACTAATACAAATAACTTAACGCTAAAATTTGAAAAAGAAATTGTTGGGGAAATTCCAATCGATGCTTTAGCAACCAAAGCACCTATGTATGATAGAAAATGGATAAAAACGAAATTACCAGAAAAAAAATTACAAATTAAAGACCTAAAAAAAATTACACTAGAAGATGCACTTTTAAAAATACTATCATCACCCAATCAATCAAATAAAAGTTGGATAACCAATCAATTTGATCAAATGGTTATGACAGATACTGTTCAGAGATCGGGCTCAGATGCAGCAATAATAAGAATTCATAAAAAAGAAAAAGCTATTGCCGTTACGGTAGATTCATCTGCAAACTATTGTAAAGCTCACCCTTATACTGGTGGTAAACAAATTGTTTGTGAAAATTGGAGAAATTTAATTTCGGTGGGAGCTAAGCCAATTGCTATTACAAATTGCTTAAATTTCGGAAATCCTGAAGATTCTAAAATAATGGGTCAGTTTGCCGAATGCCTACTTGGAATAAAAGATGCTTGTGAGTTTTTAGATTACCCAGTTGTCTCAGGAAATGTATCTTTGTATAATGGTACAAATAAAAAAAGTATTTCTCCTACTCCAGTAATTGGAGGCGTTGGATTAATTGCAAATATTAACAATAAAATTAATCAATATTTAAAAAAAGATGGAAATATTATTTTACAAATAGGAAAAAACTTTGGCCAGCTATCTCAAAGTGTTTTTTTGGAAGAAATTTATTCAATCACAGATGGACCTCCGCCAGAAATAAACTTATCTAATGAAAAAAATAATGGACTATCTATCTTGAAATTAATAAATGATAAGTTAGTTTCCTCTGTCCATGATGTTTCATCTGGAGGTTTAATTATAGGACTTGTTGAGATGACTTTTAATTCAAGTTATGGAATTAAATTAAACAAACCAAAGAATTTATCTAATTTGATGGAATATTATTTTAGTGAAGATCAAGGAAGGTATATAGTCGAGGTTGAGCCAGTTAATTTAAAAAAAGTAAATACAATTCTTGAAGAAAACAATGTTTTTGTGGAAATACTTGGGAGCGTACAAAAAGATTATTTTGAAGTACCGGGTGAATTAAAAATTAATACTAAAGAACTGTATAAAACTAACAACACATGGTATAGTAATTTATAATGCCCTTACCGATAGAAGAAATTAAAGAACTAATTACTAGCTCGATACCTGACGCGACTATAGAAATTAAAGATTTAGCTGGTGATAGCAATCACTATTCAGCAAAAATTAGTTCTAAAGTATTTAATGGCATTTCAAAAATTGAACAACATAAATTAGTTTACAAATCTTTAAAAGGAAAAATGGGCAATGAATTACATGCGTTATCAATCACAACTGAAGGGAAATAAAAGTGGATATTAAATCTGAAATTGAAAATATAATTAATAATAGTGAAGTATGTCTTTTTATGAAGGGCGTACCAGAAGCGCCACAATGTGGTTTCTCAATGACCGTTTCCAATATTTTAAAAAATTTAAATGTAAACTACAAAGCGATAAACGTTTTAGAAAATGAAGAAATAAGAAATGGTATAAAAGTTTATAGTGACTGGCCAACTATTCCTCAGCTGTATATTAAGGGAGAGTTTGTGGGTGGTTGTGATATTATAAAAGAAATGTTTGAAAAGGGTGAACTTAAAGAATTATTAAAAGCTAAAAATCTTATTTAGTCTTTAATTTACTAAAAAATACTCTAATTTTTTTACTAAAATATTTTTTTATTAGATGTATGAAGCTAAATTTAGTTTGTAATTTCATTTCTAAACTATCATCAACTTTGTAATCAATCTTATTTTCCCACAAAAGTTCCATAACAAGACTTTCTCTAAATATGGATTCTAATTTTTTTGCAGTTGAAACGTTTATAAAAGGTTCTAAAATTTGATTTTTTTTTGAGGCTATTAAAAAATTTAAATCATCATCATATTTAAACCACCAAATATGATCTTTTAGATTTTCGATAACTAAATTGTCACCTAATCTGGTTGGTAGTTCTATGTATCCTTGTTTTGAAATTCTTTCTATTTCTTTGATAAAAAATTGAAAGTCATTTACGTGTTCAATCACATGACTTGTTATAACGAAATCAAACTCATTATCTCTAAAGGGAAGTTTTTTTTCTGTTATTCTTATAAATTTTTTATCTTTATAAAAATTTGATAGGTCTTGCGTGTCGGCAACTATCTTCGCGTTTTTGTTCGCAGTATAGCCACAGCCTATATCTAAAACATTCCAATTAGGATTATTTTTTAATTTTAGATTTATTGTGTTTATAGAAGTTCTTCTTAGCAAGAAAAGTAATTATCTAGAATAATATTCAATAACTAGGTTTGGTTCCATAATAACTGGGTACGGAACTTCTGCAAACTTAGGAATTCGAATAAGTTTTACTGTTTTATTTTTATCGTCTAGTTGGATATACTCAGGCACATCTCTTTCTTTGCTAGCAAGAGCACCATCAATTATTGTTAACGTCTTAGATTTATCTTTAACCTCGATAATGTCAGTTTCTTTAACAAGATAACTCGAAATATTTACTTTTTTTTTATTTACTCTTATGTGCCCATGATTAATAAGCTGTCTTGCCGCGAAAACAGTCGGGGTAAATTTACCTCTATAAATGACAGTGTCTAGTCTACTTTCTAATAATCCAATTAAATTTTCTGTTGTGTCACCTCTTTTCGTAAGTGCTTTTCTATAGATATTTCTAAACTGCCGCTCGTTAATATTTCCGTAATAAGATTTTAATTTTTGTTTAGCAAAAAGTTGGATACCGTAATCTGTTGGCTTCCCTTTTTTATTCTGTCCATGTTGACCTGGAGGATAAGCTCTAGAGTTGAATGGACTTTTAGGTCGACCCCAGAGATTAACTTTTAATCTACGGTCCACTTTATGTTTAGCGTTAATTCTTTTTGTCATTTTATAAGTGAGTGTTTTATAGACCTTGTACTAGTTTTGTCAATTAGACTATATCTATTTTTTCCTGTTTAAAGAGCTAAAAATACTAAACAAAATCCTTAATTCTTTGTCGCTTAGTTGCAATCTACCAAAAATATTATTTATGTTTAAAATCATAGATTTTTTCTTCTCGGGTGGCTTAAAAAAATTTTTATTATCTAGCATTTTTTCAAGATATTTAATCAAATTTTTAATAGAGCTTTTTGATGTAAGTTTGGTTAGCGTTTTTTCTTTTTTAAACTTATCTAGATTTAAAGATTTGTAAATTTCGTAGCAAATCACAATTACAGCATGAGATAAATTTAGAGATGTAAGCTTTTTTGATGTCGGAATCTGAATAATAAAATTAGACAAAGATAAATCGTGATTGGAGAGGCCCGAGGCTTCAGGACCAAACATAATTCCTATGTTAGATTTTTTATGTTTAGCTAGAATTTTTACAAAGTTAAATATTGAAACATGTTTTTTATTAATATCCCTTTTTCTTGCCGTAGAAGCAAAAACTAAATCAAAATTTTTAACTGCATCAGAAACATTTTTATAAATTCTAGCTTTTTGAATTATATTGTAAGCACCTACTGAGGTCATTCTAGCTTTAGTATTAGGCCAGGGGTCTCTTGGTTCAACAATACTAAGATCTGAAAAGCCAAAATTTTTAATCGCTCTCGCACAAGCACCAATGTTTTCTCCAAGTTGGGGGTTAACTAGAATAAAACCAAATTTATTTTGCATTTAATTTTATATTTGCAGGAGCTTTTTCCTTAAAAAGTTTATAGTCCAAACTGTCTATTAGTGCTTTAAAAGATGCTTCAATAATATTTGGTGAAACACCAATAGTAAACCAGCTAACTCCAGATTTATCGGTACTTTCAATTAACACTCTTGTTATCGCTTCTGTCCCTGTATTTAATATCCTGACTTTATAATCTAATAATTTTAAGTCTGAAAAAAAATTATAGTATTTTTCTACTTTAGAAAAATTTTCTCTTATTGCATTATCGAGAGCATTAACAGGACCATTTCCTTTTCCATTACATTTAATTTTTTTACCGTCAATTAAAAAAACTACTTCTGCATTTGTATTAAGTTTATCCGTTTTTTCTACAGTAACGTTATAGCTTTCAACGTTTAAATAATCTGGAACATTTCCTAGAAGTCTGTTTGCTAATAGCTCAAATGAAGCATCAGCACCGTCATAAGAATAACCTGAAAATTCTCTATCCTTAACTTCTTCTAAAATTTTTAAAATTTTTGGATCCTTAGAATCAATTTTAATTCCATATTTTTCTAATCTAGATAGAATATTTGATTTACCTGCTTGGTCTGAAACTATTATATTTCTGTGGTTTCCAACAAGTTTAGGATCAATGTGCTCATATGTTTTTGGATCCTTTTGAACTGCAGACACGTGCAATCCACCTTTGTGAGAGAATGCAGATGCACCAACATATGCTAAACTTTTATTTGATTTTCTGTTTAATATTTCATCAAGCATTCTCGAACAATCTGTAAGCGATGTTAACTTTTCTTCTTTAATATTGACCTCAAACTTTTCACTAAAACTTTTTTTCAAAAATAAAGTTGGAATTATAGACATTAAATTTGCATTACCGCATCTTTCTCCTAATCCATTGATCGTTCCTTGAACTTGTCTTGCACCAGCTAATATAGCAGTCAGAGAATTACCTACTGCATTTTCAGTATCATTATGTGCGTGTATGCCTAAATTTTTTCCAGGTATTGAATTAGATACTTTAGATACAATTTCTCCTACTTCGTGAGGGAGTGTTCCTCCATTTGTGTCACAAAGAACTAGCCATCTTGCTCCTTCGTCGTAAGCTTGTTTTAAACAATCAAGAGCATACATAGAATTATTTTTGTAACCATCAAAAAAATGTTCTGCATCAAAAATGAATTCTCTTTTATTTCTAATAAAGTATTTTGCAGTCTCCTTAATGTTCGTTAAATTTTCCTCTTTAGTTATTCCTAAAGCAACATCAACATGGAAGTCCCACGTCTTCCCAACAATACAAACTGCTTTTGTATTAGCATTTAATATTGAAGATAAAGTTGGATCATTGTCCGCGCTTCTACCTAATTTTTTTGTCATACCAAAAGCAGTGAATATACTTTTATCTAATTCTTGTGGGGTATTGAAATACTCTGTATCAGTTGGATTAGCGCCAGGCCACCCACCTTCGATATAATCAACTCCTATGTTATTAAGATTTTTAGCAATTTTAATTTTATCATTAACTGTAAAATCAACACCTTCTGTTTGGGCGCCATCTCTTAAAGTTGTGTCAAAAATATATACTTTTTCTTTACTCATTTGTATTTCCACTCTGTTTTATTGTCTTTATCTTTAATAGATATCCCATTTTTAGAAAGTTCATCTCTAATTTTATCTGCTAATTCAAAATCTCCTGCTTTTCTTGCTTTAATTCTTTCTTCTATTTTTTGAAGAATATATTCTTTGTCAACACTAGATGCATCTTGTTTTTGTTTAACTAACACATCTTTCTTCTGATTGAAAATTCCAATCAACCTACAGGCATCATTGAATTCAATCCTTTTAATCTTATCTCCTTTTGAAGCAACGTTGTATAATTCATGTAATTTAGCAAAATATTTTGGAGTATTTAAATCATCAAGAAGACATGAAAAAGTTTCACTATTATCTGTTTTGTTTTCTGTTTCGTCATAAAGTTCATACCACTTTTCTAAAGTTGCTTTACTTTGTTCTAATAATTTTTCGCTCCAATCTAAAGGTTGCTTATAATGAGCACTTAATAGTGCCAGTCTAATTACTTGCCCATTATACTTACCAAGCACCTCTGAAATTGTATCTATATTTCCAAGAGATTTAGACATTTTTTCTTTATTCATAGTTAAAAACCCATTGTGCACCCAATAGTTAGCTAAGATATCAGTAGAGTTATTAGAACAAGATTGAGCGATTTCATTCTCGTGATGAGGAAATAGTAAATCTAGTCCTCCACCGTGAATATCAAAAGTTTTTCCGAGGTACTTTTCTGACATTACTGAGCATTCTAAATGCCAACCTGGTCGCCCCCGACCCCACGGTGAATCCCAGCCTGGTTCGCCAGTTAGCGCTGGTTTCCATAAAATAAAGTCTAGTGGGTTTTTTTTTAATTTCGAAATTTCAACTCTTGCTCCTGCAACTAAATCATCTAATTTTTTGTTAGAAAGTTTTCCATAATTCTTGAATTCAGATATTAAGAAATAAACATGCCCATTGTTAACATAGGCTAATTTTTTAACAATTAAAGATTCAATCATTTGAATCATTTCTTTAATGTGGTCGGTTGCCTTAGGCTCTAACGTAGGTTCTAGGCAATTTAAATCTTTCACATTTCTATGAAAGATTTTTGCTACATCAGATGTAATTTTATCAATTGGAATACCTTTTATTTTTGAAGTTTCGATAATTTTATCATCTACATCGGTTATATTTCTAACGTAGGTTATATTTTTTTGACCATATAATTTAATCAAAACTCTATACAACAAATCAAAAACTATTAGCGATCTACCGTTTCCAACATGTGGGTCAGCATAAACAGTAGGGCCGCAGACATACATGGTAATATTTTTAGGATTTATAGGTTTAAACAAATCTTTTAACTTTGTTAAAGAGTTTGAAATTTTTAAGTTACTCATCAAATTTACACACTGGTATTGGGTTCATTTTATGAAGATTTTTTTTTCTTATTTCTAAATATTTTTTATAGTTTGGGTCTTTGTTATCTGTCATAGCTTTTTCTAAATCCTGGTAAGACATTCCCAATTGTTCAGTGTCAGTTCGTGCATCATCCCACAAACCGTCTGTTGGCTCTGCCTCAATAATTTTATTATTAATTCCAAGATATTCTCCTAATTCCCAAACTTGTGTCTTGGTGCAATCAGCAATAGGAGATATGTCGACTCCACCATCTCCATATTTTGTATAAAAACCCACACCGAAGTCTTCCACTTTATTTCCTGTGCCAACAACAATTCCATTATTAGCTGCGGCTACCTGGTAAAGTGTTGTCATTCTTAATCTAGCTCTAGAATTTGCAAAACCATGTTCACTATTAAATTGGTTCATGCTTTTTTCAAATTCATTAAAAATACTTTCTAGATTGATGGTATTTAATTTTACATTATTAAATTTTTTAGATAACCAATTTCCATGTTCAATACTTAGATCGTGCTGGTTTTTTTTCTGTTTGATTGGCATGTTTAAGACAATAGTTTTTCTTCCTGTTAAAGCACAGAGTGTGCTCACAACTGAAGAATCGACTCCTCCGGAAATACCAACAACTAACGACTTAAGTTCAAAGGAAACAGAATTACAATAATCATCAATCCATTTTTGAATAATTTCTGCTCTTTTTTTTACTTCCATAACTATAACAATCCTTTTATTCTTTTTCAGAATTCTGTCTTAATAATTATATAATAATTATTAAGACGCTGCTTTAATAATATTTTTTGAGTATTGCGAATTTTTCTTTATTTCGTCAGAAATAAGAAAAGCAAGTTCTAGTGCTTGGCTCGCATTTAGTCTTGGGTCACAATGAGTATGATATCTGCTTGATAAATCTTGATCAGAAATTTTTTGGGCTCCACCTGTACATTCAGTAACTTCTTGACCAGTCATTTCAATGTGCAAACCTCCAGCATAAGTGCCTTCTGCTTGATGAACACCAAAAACATTTTTAACTTCTTTAACTACATTGTTGAAAGGTCTTGTCTTAAATCCAGACGTAGCTTTTATTGTATTGCCATGCATAGGGTCACATGACCAAATAACATTTAGTCCTTCTTTTTTAATTGGTCGGATTAATTGCGGTAAAAATTTTTCAACAT
>Ga0307995_1001425_pt1 | contig 14962 bp, 11 predicted proteins | sample EllFjometagen262_FD_203132 | JGI IMG/M metagenome (GOLD analysis project Ga0307995, IMG submission 203132) | Marine microbial communities from Ellis Fjord, Antarctic Ocean - #262 | ecosystem: Environmental > Aquatic > Marine > Unclassified | place: Southern Ocean | collected 2014-11-02
AGTACGAAACTTACTGCTAGTCCACCGGCTACTTCAAAGGAAAGTAGTTTCGGTTGAGAATCCAACTTTGCCTGTGATGCTGCGGCTGCTGCGGCTGCATCGATTGCTACGTGTTCTTCTGCTGATCCGCCCATTCCCCACAGATTGATAGTTGGCTCTTGTATTAGTTGAAGTAAGGTCAGTTTCTTTGGTAGATTTATCTGAGCTGGTGCATCCGGCGGCGAACCAAAGAATTGTGTTCCATTTCTGTTCACGCCAGCGCCAGAATTAACTGTGCCGTGTGTGCTCATATAGTCGTAGTATGGCTCCATCTTCTTCACCTATTGTTGTTTCACATTTGTCCTTGGTAGTAATCTATTGCCAGTCCTAGGGTGCTTCCTAACGATCCTCCGACGGCGACGTTCCTTATGAGTTCTTTGTTTACTGTGGTTCTACGTCCTTTCACCAATGATGGTAGTTCAAGGACTAGTGGAATCGCTGCTCCTACTGATCCGAATATAGGAGTGTAAGGCCTTGCGCCTACATTGTGGGCGTAACCTATTCCTATAGCAAATGCACTTCCAATAAATGCTCCCATGGCTCCACCGATTGCTGCTGCAACCATTACTCTCCCAGAGTCTCCTCCGCTGCCGTACTCGGCGATACCATAAATTGCGGCACCTACTAAAGTAGTTCCGCCAATGGTTAGCTTGTATTCCTTTAATTGTTTGAGCATAGTTACCACTTGTTAATTTTACTTAGTCCATTCATTCCCGCAAAGACGAAGCTTTGATCGACGCGGGCATTCGTAGGTTGAGTTACGGTACCTGCATTAGCTGTATAGCTTGGCGTTGAAAAGAATACTCGGTCATGGTATGATTCATCGTAGCGAACTGGGGAACCTACAGGTCTTGGCTGTATCTGCTCGAATTCACTTACACCGCTTGTGGCTGGACCTGTTGGTGCGTGTGCTCTGAACATCATGTCAAGGTCGTCGCCACCTTCTGTGCGCACACCCGCGAGTGGGTTCATTTGGTTTTCTTCCTCACCTGCACCTATGCCTAGGAACATACTACCTGTCTTGTATCTACGGATTACCGCTTGGAAGAATGTGGCACCCACGTTCATTCCTATCGGTACCGCAAAGAAAGCCACTATAGGATATTGATCTGCAAACTTTAATACTTTATTCTTATACATAATATCAACCTACTAGGGACTTTTGTTTTTTGCGTCTAACGATTACTTCACGAATCACTATTGCTGGCTTAGCGTTAGCTGGGGTAACTACTCCAAGTGCTTTAGTGGAGGATCGATCTGTATCGGTAGACATCTTGTCAAGGACTACTTTATCTGGAGTGTAGTTTAATCCTGGTGACACTGTGATCAGGTATGCTCCATCTCCATTGGCTCCTGTGAATGCTACGAATGCTGACGTACCAGTATTATATCGCTGGATGGATACTATGTTTCCAGGGAAGTGTACTTTGGATCCGTCTCTAACATACAGGTTGTCAGTCACAGCGGTAAGTGTGGATAGATCTCCAGTCGCAACTGTTTCGACTTCGGTGGCAGTAGCGTAGACCATGATCTGCTGTTGAGACGTTGCTCCCTCGGTTCCTGGGTAAGCTGTGGCGTTGATAGTCGCTGCACCAGATGTGCTAGTTGCTTGCACGCCCGGTGGGAAGAAGACTGCTCTATGAACGGTTGTATCTACACCTGGTTCTAGTGAGAGCAATGGTCTTCCTGCTTCTCCGAGATACGGGTGCAGAGCAGCTACGTCTAACAGTGTGTTGTCTAATGCTGCTGCGTTGTAGGTATTCGGCGCTGCGTATGCTTCTGTTCCGAAAGGTCGGGTGATGGCTGCTTGGATGGTATCGAGATTCGCTCCGTTCATTCCTGGTGACTCAAAGGTTCCTCCACCTTTGAACGGCAGTGTTGCTGGAGCTGGAAGTCCGCCTCTGGACAAGTAACTGAATCCTGCGCCATAAAGCATCTTTGTTTTCTTGATGCTGTTTGAAAGGATGATTTGGATCCGTTCTTTGTATACATCCGTTTTACGTGGATGATATTTCATTACGTAGTCGCTGTCAGTGCCGCGATCTTCAACGTAAAAGTGTCTCTCAGAGTATTCTGACCGTCCTCTTGTTATCAACTCGGCTGCGGTTATTCCCTTCGGTTCCTTGTTTTTGTAGTCGTCTAATTCGAGATAGACTTGAAGGTACGGATTGTCGGTAACTACTTCGATGGAAACAAGCTCTCCTGCTTCGATGTAGGATATTGGGGTAAATATCTGGTCACTTGCTAGCCTAATCGGGCCAAACCTTTCAGTAACGAAAAACTTATCTTCGACAACCCGTGAAGCGCTGCCGCTACTAGTCTCTATCGCGATGCTCTTATCGGAGTTCTGGTGACTCAGATCTTCCTCACGACGCGGGGTCTGATAGTCTACTATCGTCATCAGGTTCTCGTCGTCGTAATAATCTTTTTGATTGGGTCTATTGAATACCATAACTGCTCCTCCTTATACTACACCAGGGACTTCTTCCTTTTACGCTTTACTATGATTTTGCGCACAATCATACCGTTATCACTGATCTCTGAATTTAGTCCGTCCACTTGAACCCTCCCGAACCCGGCTAATGATGGGGGTCCAGAAATAAGTGGTCCGCCTATTCCGATCTTTTCGGGAACAAAATCTAAGCCGCTATTAACCATCAAAATATACGCACCGTTCCCAGACCCGTCAGTAACGAAAGCACCTGTGCTTGATTTATATTGGCTTATCGTTATTACTGATCCAGGAAAGTAAACTCGTCCTTTATCTCTTACATAGATGGCTTGTTCGATGAACTCGCTAACCATTATATCTCCCGTTACACTTGATTCTGATTCTGTGCTTTCTGTTAGCGATGTTGCGGCGTAAATCGCTATGTGTTGGAAGTTAGGGTCTGGTGGTAGGGCGCCAGCTGTGGTACTTGCTGCCTGCCCTTTGGGGAAAAATACAATCCTCCAGAAGGCCGTCGGCTCCCCCGTTCCCACCACGAGATGTAAACGACCCGTGTTCCCAGTGTACGGGTTAAGTGATGTCATGGTCGTTTGAGTTAGTCCTCTAGCCGCCGTGTTGAATCTGTGGTTTACCGCGTCGAAACTAGCACCGTCAGCTACAGCAGATTCGTTATTGTACTGATTGTCATATAAGTCCCAGTCGAGCCCTCTAGCTAATGCGCTAGCGATGATACCATTAACGAGTAAGTCATCTCCGAATTGAGGGACTGACTGTATTTGTGGGATATCTACATAGGTTCCTCCGAGATAGCTTCTCGTCGATAGCTTGGGAAGACTTCCTCTGAGCTGAGGATTTGAGAACTGTCTTATGAAAAAAGACCCGAGACCCTGCTCGTTAAGATCAGTTAAGTTATTGGTGAGTTTCAACTTAAGCGAGTCAGTGTACGTTACATTTGTCCTAGGTGCGTAAACTAACGAGTAATCTCCTGAAGGTAACTTCTTTGCAGAGAACTCCATGTTAGCGTAGGTGGTCCTACCGGTCTCTAGTAGCTCTGCTGCTGTTATACCCTTTTCATCTGAACGATAGTCATCTATCTCAAGGTGGACTTGAAGAAAGGGATTATCTGAGATGATCTCGATCGAGATTACTTCCCCTGCTTCTTTGAGCCGGAGTATCTGTCTACTTTCTCCAACTTTCAGTCTAAATGGGTTGGTTTCCGTTGTCGCAAAAAAGCTTTCTTCTTCAACACGATATCTTGGAGAATCGGCTGCTATTGCTATACCTAATGTAGCATTAGGGTGAGACAAGTCACCTACCGAAGTCGGAATGTAGTGATCGACTACTGTCAGTTCTTCGTCTTCGCCTCTGCGTCGCTTCACTTAGTAACCCCCTTGAGGATCACTTAGGGAAGTAGTCCGCTAGCATTGAGCCTTCTACTGGAAGACCTGTCGTGTTGATGATCTTGAATCTTAGACGGCCGCCAGAGCGTTGCTTGAAGGTATTGACTTGTTCTTGAGATAACTCGATGATACGGTATTTCCAGCCTATCATTCTGATTCTTCCATCCATAAGCCACTCATCTGAGTCGTTGACGTATCTAAAGGTTGGAAGGTTATTCTCTCCGTGCTCTACGAAGATAGAATAATCCCAGTTTGGTGCTTCAGGGCTTGAAACACTCCCGTCGATAAATCCAGAAAGACCTTCGATGTTAGTTTCGGTTCTTGCTGTACCAGATTCTCCACTTGGAGCCTCGTCGAGTACGTTTCTTGGTATACCTGCTGGATGCTTCATGTAAATCTTACCTGAAACTGTACCGACGTGCTGGGTGTTTGCCACAGTTCCGTCGCCTTTGAATCCGATAGGGGTGCCGCCTTCATTTGGTGAAGCGTCACTTAACGAATGCCAGTCACCAGAATCTAAAACCATGAACTTAGGTTGAAGAGGTAGTGTTGGGCACAATTGGTAAAGATTACCCTTGAATGGTTCAAGGTCATCAAAAGAGATGTGTCCTGAGTCGTAGTCTGGCTTGAGGATGTTTCCTACAAGGTTCGCCGCTGCGGCCGAATCATCAATGTCATAGTATGCTTGGACGGATTGTCCGCCGTATTGCATAAGAGGAGTTGCGTCAGTACCGTTTAAGGTTCCAGCGGATGCGTTACCTACGTTTACTGTGTCGCTGAAGAAGAGATCAACAACCATTGGTTCAACCGCTGCAACGAGATGCATACGGCTGCGGAGACGGATAAGATACCCTGGCTCTAGTTTAATACCCTCTGTGTAATGAGGGAAGTTCGTTATGTTAGCTACGTGTCCGAAAGCGTTTCCACTTCGATTTCCTTGGTTTGCATTTGCCATTATATCACCTTTCTATATGTCGGTTGGAGCTGGCTCCATTACTGGCGAGGGGAGCGCATCATATAACCATGTTGTTAGTAGCGGCCTGGAATAAAATTAAAAAATGCCCCGACGGGGACCGAAGTCCTCGCCGAGGCGGTTCTACCCCAGTCACCTGGGTGAGACATCTCCTTTCAGAGATGGTTCTTTAGATTGTCTGTTAACCGTGTTTACTCAGTTTGAACGACACAGGGTGGTAACACTGACTAGTGTACCTCCAGCTCCCATAGCAGTAATACCCGATCCGAGAGAACTCGATGCGGTCAATGCTGTGATGGTTGCTGCTGTAGCTCCTGTAGCTCCTTCAATCTTAGACGCAAGCAATAGCTGTGAGAGATCCATTGTATAGCATCCTCCAGATCCTGCGTTGTGTCCTGTAGTACTCAAACCATTACCGCCAGAGGCGCTCATGAAGTTTTCGTACTCTTGACGGAGTGTCTTGTTCTTGATGTCAGCCATTGCGCTCGATACTCCGAGCAACTCTGTACCGCCACCATCGTTAGCTGCATCAGCTGCAGCGTCTACGACAGTAAACAAGTTATCGTTTTCAACAGCGGCAGTTGTGGATGAGATATCCATGCTGCCTACGCTTAGTACATCGACTACCTTCATACTACCAGCAAGGTCACCTGCTGGTGGGTCCGGAATCAAGTCTACTACTGCGGCACCTTCTGCGACACCTGCGACAACGCCTGCATCAGTCCCGCCAGCTGCGGCGAGGTTCATGTAAGCGCTACCTGGTCTAACCGGAGTTTCGCGGATGTTGCGTAGAACGCCGTGTCCATCGAAAGCGGTTGTCTGGGTAGTTCCTGTGTTATCAGGGTCTACATCGAACAGTGTTAGCTGAGCTGCTGCTGTAAGTCCAGAGTGGTGTGCGGTTGCGGTTGCTGTGGTTTCTTCGTAAAAGAATGTAAAGTCTGGTCTAATCGACACAGGTAATCCCTGTAGCGAGTTCAACAGATGCTTTGCACCGCCGGCACTAACACCGGCTGATGTAACATTCACGCACATGACATTCGTTTTAGCAATCTGAGTTTGTGCCCCGTAAGACACGTCTAATCCTCCTAGTGTTGCCATAATCTTCACCTCCATTATGCTGCTGCATCCCCGAGGGGATCAGCTCAACTCTCCGATGTTTTGGGTGAGTTGAATCAATTCGTGGTGTTGTCCTACGACTGAACCTATGACACGCCACTTCTCTGCACCAGCAATGGTGGAGTTTCCGAAGCTTGCTGCACCGCCAACAACACGATGGTTGCAGACGATGTTCTTTTCAGGCTCGATTACTATTGGGCTTTCGTACCATACGAAAGGTTCCTCAAGTACTTCGAAGATTTGTTGGTCAAGAACCGGAGTCTCGATACCGCTGATTTGCCACTGGTGTTCTGTGATCAAAAGTGGAGTAACCGGGTATTGAATTCCCATTATCAGGTAGAAGAACTCTTCTAAGGACTTGAAGCTCAAGTTCTTTGAAGACCAGCCGAAGCTGTCTACTGCAGTACTGTTAGGGTTTCCTGTGGATCCCGAGGACGGGATAAGCCACTGGCCGTAAGTACCTAGGATACTGAACTGGTCAGCACGTAGGATACCCTTACCGTAATCGCCTTTCGGCCATACGCCTTGCGAACCTTTTCCCCAATGAGGGAAGTTCGAGGCGATTTTCGTTTCAATGAGAGACAGATACTGTTTGATCTGTCCTGTTGGCCTATCGTAGTAGGGACGCATTTCCATTTTTTATCACTCCTTTTGTTTTTTGCTCGGTTCTTTTGCTGTGTCCTTTAGTCCACTGCGCCGGTCCCTTGCAATACTGGCCACTGCCGCACCTCATATAAAGGGCGCTAACAGTTGTCGCTACTATGGGATTCGTACGACATCCTTTTTAATGCAATAATGGTGCGATAGTCATGGCGAGCAAGCGCTCCAAGCAAATCACTATCCGATTTTCTATGGAAGAATGGGAGAAGATTGTTGTTGCTTCAGAGAAGTATGGTGTGAAGCCTGTGCAATTTGTGAGGAGCTGTGTTCTTCAACGACTCAACGGTACTCTTGTTGATTCAGGTACTATCGATGAGATCCTCTTGCAGAAGCGTACGGAACATATGAGGGGCGGGTACTGATGTATTCTTATCTGATATCTGTTGAGCTAGCCATCTATAGGGAATGATGTAATGTCTATTGGTAATAGTATAGGTTTTGGGATCACACTCTTTGTGTTTCTAATTGTAATCACCGTTCGCTTCGTTAACTTCTGGCGTAGTCGCAGTTACTTGATTGAGGGCGATCCTAAATGGCCTTAAGAGAATTCGGCGAGTGGTTTGTTAACCTGCACCCTGCGTTGGAACTAATAGTATCACTTATTTCACTAGTAGTTATCTTAGAAGTAATATGGTGGAGTGGAATTGTTTCACTCTATTGGTTAAACAAGATCCGTAAAGGCAAATCTAGTGGGCCGGCAGAATGAACCCCGCCCAGAGGCCCACCGGCCCGAAGTCCTCTGGGCAGTTTACCCGAGTCCTAACCTGTTAATAAAAAATGCCCCCGAACAGACCGAAGCCTGCCCGAGGGCGGTTCTACCCCAGTCGCCTGGGTGAGACATCTCTTTTCAGAGATGGTTCTTTAGATTGGTTGCTTTAGCTTCAAAAGATGTTAATCTTAGGTGCCGCTGAACCTACGCCGTAAAGCATAGGTGCTTGAGCATTGTCCAATGGCATTGCTTCGTCTGCATTGCCTAGGTAGCCTAGATATCCACCGGAGTACCCGTTGATGTATCTACCGCTGTATCCGCCAGAAAGGTCTGATCCTGGGATAGCGTCTCTTAGCCAGTTTGGTCCGACACCGGAGTTACTTAGTGCTCCCATAAGGAACAATCCTGATGCGACTAGACCAGCTGCGTGAGCCTCTGTTCCACTAATCAATCCTGCAGCTGATGCTGCGTATGCAATACCTGATGCTACAAGTATACCTGCACCTGCACGGCCCCAGTTGTTACTGAGAACAGTCCCTAGTACTGGGATGCTTGTAAGCTTGTCAGAGAATCTGCTGTATACCGCATTGGCCATGGTTGGTAGACCTAATCCTAGTACAACAATACCGAGTCCACGTAGATCCATAAGGTTCTTGACGAAGGAAGTGAATCCTTTGCCCATTCCCTTCATAGATTTCCTACGAGTTGTTCGGCGTTTTGTTACTCTGCGTGAAACGCTTCTGCGTCGGCGAGTAGTACGGCGGCGTGCTGGAGACTTGCGGCGAGTAGTTCTGCGGCGTTTTGCAGGTGACTTTCGGCGTGTAGTCTTTCGGCGCTTTGCCGGTGACTTGCGACGTGTGGTCTTTCGGCGCTTTGCCGGAGACTTGCGACGTGTGGTTCTGCGGCGTTTTGCAGGAGCCTTACGACGAGTAGTTCTGCGTCGTGTGACTCTGCGCTTTGCAGGAGCCTTGCGTCGTGTAGTCTTTCGGCGCTTTGCCGGAGACTTACGTCGTGTTGTTGTCTTTCTACGGGTGGTCTTCCTGCGAGCAGGAGACTTTCTGCGGGTAGTCGTTTTGCGACGCGCCACTTTTCTTCGTGCGGTTGTTTTTCGTGTTGCCATGGTTTTCCGTCCTTTGGATCGAGTACTAGCTTTTCTACGGGTTGTCGTCTTGCGACTCGCAGCCTTTTTCGAGGCGGCGCGTCTCTTTGCAGGTCTGCGAGGATTCAAGATAACAACTTCTCGTAACGACATAGTACTCAACACCGGGGACGGTGGTGCCGCATATAAAGAAGACCACAAGTGTGTGAAAGTACTATCTCTATAGAAAACCCCCTAAAGTATCTATAAGCGATTAAGGGTTATCTCGATTCTTTCGTAATTGTAATAACCGTATGGTTCATGGGGTTAACCGATGAGCACTCGTCGTCAGGGACAGAACCGAGTCAAGTCCGTTCCTGTAAGTGCCACATTAAATCGCGAACTTCATGACTTCATCGAAGAGCTTATCGATCGGCGAATGGTTGCTAATCGGTCTCACGCGCTTAACTTAGGGCTCGAATGTTTACAATGGATGCTCGCAAATAACCCGGCGTGGTTTTTAGGAGATCGCACTGATCCTAGAGCTAAGCCCGCTTCTCGTACTGCTCAACAACCTCAGCCACAGCATCCGCCGCAGCCCGATACAGATCCATACTACCCTCGTTGATTAGAATCGTTAACGTTGGCGAATCAAGAATTAACTTCGCATAAGCTGCTGTATACATTGTAGATACATCAACGGTTACTTCACTTACTTCACTAAAGTCATTTAATGTGTTAACGATTAGGGTATTTAACTCGCCAGTTATCTCTGGTGTACTTGCTATTAAGAAGTCCATCGATGCGTTAGTAGACCCGATATATGTAGGGTCGTATGATCTTAGGTCTATATGGGTAGAGATGTTGGTACTCTTAATATGAAATAACTTGGCGAACTGCGAGTTAGCTGCATCTGCTGTTGATAGGTTCAACATCTTTGGATTAATGTCGCCCGGAATAGTATCGTGTAGTATGTTTCTTAAGTTAAAAGAAGCTTCAAGCATCCCGAGAAATGACTTTGACGCATTGGATATTTTCACATCCGTTGCCGTTATGATAACTACCATCTGGAAAGGGTCAGTGGTCCCTGCCACTTAGATTTGTCGATAGGATCGTGCATCTTCCAATTACCTCCACCTGTGGTGGCATAAAAATAATACTTATTCATATCGTCTCTTAACTCGTCCATAGGATAGTGTTCCACTCCTTTGTCTTTGAAGTACTTCATTGACTCCTCCATTCTAAACATGATCCTGTTCTCACTTTGACTCCATACGGTTTCATTGAGTAGTTGCAATCGTTGTGTTAATGCCATACCGACGATTCCGATTCCTGCACCCATTGTCCATATCATTTCAACTGCTTTCATCTTACCTTTGCCTACGTAAGTTTGTATCTCGTCGATCGCAATTACTCGCCTGATTCTTTTGAACCCGTCTGTACGTTGTAGCTCAACTAGCAATCTAATCACCTTGTCGAGTGACTCTACGCAATCGTCTGTGTCTGTTCTAAATACAATCCTTGGGCATTTTGCCATCAGTTTAGCGTATACTTGCATTGGGGTCGTACATACCTCTCCAAGATTTTCATAGTCGCTGTCATGCTTAGGATCTACGAAGATAGTGTGTACTCCATCGTTTTGAAGCTCCTCTAAAATGTGTCCCACTAGATATGTTTTGCCGCAGCGAGTTGCTCCGGTAATGGCTGTGTGTCGCATTTTAAGCGACTCCATAAATACACCGGTTAGTCTCGCCATAATCTGTTCAGCTTTCATCGGGTATTTCAGAAGTCCTCTTCAAATTGGCCCGCAAAGGGATCTTCCTCTTCGCTCATCATTTTACCGTGTCGCCAGTCTTCAGGCGCTGCGGGATTCATTCTTGTATTCGTGACAGCCATTACTCCTTCGATATTGAACTTCTTCTTGAAGTCGTTAAAGGACTCTCGTAGGCTTGGCTTGCCCCACAGAATCCATCGTGAGAGTGCTCCTGCTGTCATTGGGTTGTCCCAGTTCTCTCCCATTCCTCCGTGTCGGGCGAGGTAGTTTTTCTTGCGCTTGGGGTCTTTGTGTTGAGTATAGTCGCTCATCCCTCTGGCGCCAAAGTGGACTGTCTTGGTTCTACCATTGGGTTTTGTAAACACCGCCATTAGTTTCTTTTCCGGATTGGTGCTTTCTTCGATCCTAACCGTTGGGTTCTTGCTGGGGTTGAATAGGACTTCTGGGTCAGCGGAGGGATCTGGGTGGCCTGTTAGTTCCGCTAGTTGTCGGTAATCCCCGAGAAGTTCTTCTCCTTCGGCAATATCAGTAAGAGCGATTCCGATTATTTCATCAGGAAATTCGAACTCGATGTTAGGGGTGTCAGAGTGGTTAAGGCGTCTCAAGTCTCCGCCGTCTTCGAGCACTACTGTGCCTTTTTTGATAGGTTCTGTTGCAAACATACCAGTCCCGTGTATGTCAGACTCTCCGTGTTGCCATGGTGGGTTCATTCTTGCTGGAACAACTTCTAAATGCGGCATATCTCTTCCTAGTTTAGCCATAGCGATTCTTCTATTGTTTCCTTCGTTGCCAATGCTAGGGTAATTTAATCCGTATTTTTCTATATGCTTCTGGAGCGAAGGCGTACCCTTCAGGTGTCCGAACTTTTCAACTAATTCATCAACAGGGATGATCACTGCGCGATAAGTCGCATCTTCGGCTTTCCCAGGCCAACTATACCCTCCTTCTTCTTTACTACGAAAGTGGTGGAGTGCGTCTTCTCTTAGTGAAGATGCGCCTCCGTGATCATCAGATAGTTCGTCAAAGGTGTAGTCCTTACCTGGAACGAAGTCGAACTTGGTTGTGTATGGGGGATTCATCTTCGTGTTGGCCACTAACTTGTTCCACTCTGGAGCAAATGTGTATCTTATTATGCTAGTTGCGTATTGCGCCCTATACTCGGGTACTTTAGCGATTGTTGGCTCGCCTTTTACCCATCGGCCTTTGACTACATCTTCTGCATATTTTAAAGACCATTTTGCTGATTTCGCTATCGTCGCTTCTCCTGGTGGCCACGGGGTTTGGATGACGTCTCTTGCATACCGATAAGACCATTGTGTGGAAGTTGCTATCGCCGCTTCGCCTGGTGGCCAAGGCTCTGAGCCGCCGCCGACTTTTGAGTTGCCCCAAGAGTTGGGTCCTGAGTTGGGTCCTGACGAGTTGAGTAGGTACGCGTATTTGTAAGAATATTCGGCGGATGTTGCTATCGCCGCTTCTCCTGGTGGCCAAGGCTTTCCGCCGTTTAGGGGCTTAATGAAGCTAGTTCTCGGACCCGCGGTATCCAGTTCGATACTGTTGATTACTTCTTGTGCGTAGGCATAAGAAGACCCGGGGTCGGTTGCGATCGCTGCTTCACCTTCTGGGAAGCGGCCTTGGATTACATATGCTGCGTACTCATAAGAATACTCAGCGGATGTCGCGATTGCCTTTTCACCTTCGGGGAAGCGCTCTTCGATTACATATTGTGCGTATCTAGCAGACCACTTGGCCTCGGTTGCGATTGCCTTTTCACCTTCGGGGAAGCGCTCTTCGATTACAGCGGCATAGTCGTAAGAATACTCGGCGGATGTCGCGATTGCTTTTTCACCTTCTGGGAAGCGATATCTGATGATGTCTTTTGCAGCTTTATGACCCCAAGGGCCCATCTGGATGCTTTTTGCGTAATCGCGAGCGCTTTCAGGGTCAGTCGCTATGTAATCAATAACTTCTTGTGGTGGATCAGGTATCATACCCCGAGTCATCACCATAGTAACTACTAGATTCATATCTACCTCTGATAGTATTTTGGCTAGATCTTCTGGCACATCTTTTAGAGATCGGTTATTTACATCCATAAATTGGTCTGTTTCTTTGTGTAGTAGCGCGTATTGTCCGCCACTTGCTTTCAACACCATGTAATATGGGAGGCCGGCTTCAGCGTACTTTCTAGCTTCCGACAGGGTTGTAACGCACCAACTGTTGTTAGCTAATCTGGAATACTCGTTAGCTACTTCGGGGGTGTGTAATGCTATGACTACCCATTCACTGTCAGAGTGAAGTATCTCAGCATCGTCGCCGTACTTGTTGTTTTCTGGTAGGTATTTCTCGATGTTTACGTTTGAGCTATCACTATGGAAGTGATTGTAAACCTTGTTTACATCCCCTGCTTGGAACTTCAATGGGTTGTTTGGTTCGTCGATTGACAGTTCGTTAATGATGTACTCTTTAACTTCGTTGTCGCCCTTTTCTTTCTTTAACCATAACCAATTGCGTAGAAGTCCTTCGGTATCTTCGGGGAAGTGCATGCGGTGTTCACTTGCTTCTCTAACAAACCATTGGACTAACCTGTCGGGTACCCTTTCATTATTATTTACTTCGTCAATAATTTCGTGACCATACCCTGATTTTTCTTTGAGATACTTGACTGTTCCTTCTCTGGATCCGTTGACTAAGATATGTATGTCAGTGTTGGGGTTATACCTCGCTTTATTTTCTCGCGATGACTTTTGAAACTGTTGCATTTCGGGTTTGCACAAGTGGCAGAATGATTCCTCTATGCTTTGGGCATAGCGGGTATTCTTAAGCGCGAGATCCATGTCTCTATAGTGTGTAGTGGACATAACGCAAGTCTCCACTCCACAATGCGTACCATGGCCTCCCTCAGTATCGTAATCGGTGCTGCTGCGGTCAGGGTTATGCACATCAATAGCGCCGAGTCCATGTCCGAGCTCATGCATAACAAGATATCTAATGGCGTCCTCATTATCGCCCCACTCTATCGCCTTAATCGTGGGCTCAAATAGTATGGTGTACGAATTCACAAGACTCGCTCCTCTTAAGTAAAGCGTAGTTCCTTTGTATAGGAATATCCAGTAAGGGTTATCCTCCGCAAAAGGGCTCAGTCCCATGTGGTTTATTGCATCGAGAGGCCCGTTACCAATTTCCGTTGTGTCCCTGACTGGGTGGCTATCAGGGAATGTTCTTACTAATACGTTATACTCGGTATTATCCCACGCAGAGAATAACTCTAGCACCTTTTGAGACTGTTCTATAAGTCTGCGGTCGGTATCTTCACCAGCCCAAATTTCAAAATCACGAGGTAGGTTGGCCCCTGGTCCATCGTTGGAACTAGATCCTCTTTTCTTTCCTTGTCCCTCTTTCATTGGATTCGCCAATGCGTAGTCGAACCTATCGGCGCCGTCTTGGAAGGCTGCATCGCTCCATCTGTTATCGTTCCCTTCTTTCACTATTCTCGTAAAGAAGTCCTCGTAGCTTTCTCCTTCGCGGGGCGTGCCCATGCTGGTTCCTTCGATGTTTCTTTTACCTCTGGTGAGATTTGCTCTCTTGAACGCGATGGTTACTTTATTCAACCATTCGATCATGTTATCTTTATTCTTTTCATCAAGATCCATAACTAAGTTAAACTCGTCTGGGAACTTCTCGTGGTGATTACCAAAGTAATCCAGCATCCTGTCACTCCACTCCGCTAACCCGACTCGCTCCACGATTTGTACGAATGGTGGGCCTGAAAGGACGGTTTTGCCGCTCGACGTTGCATCCCAGAACCAGTCAATTAAATGGACTCTTTTTGTCTTTGGATTATAAATCAAGTTACCTGAGTTTACATCTATAACGATTCCTTTACTCATAAGGTGTTTTATTTGCTTAGCTAATGTATTAACACTAGCCTGAGGTATATTAGATAGCTCTTGTATATACTTGTAGTACTTTATGATATTCTTCTTGGGATAGTAGTTGGTCTTACCCATGTTTGCAGCTCGGCGATCTTTGAAATCTTTGAATTGTTTTTGTGGAACATAGCTTTTGATAACATTACCTTCAATGTTATTCATCACTATGTCTCTTCCTGTTTCTCCTCTTCTTACCCAGAACCTTGGTTGTCCTGCTTCAAATGGGATATGGTAATCTACCTTGTATAGCTTAGCTTCTTTAGTTGAGTATGCGATGGGCGACCCGTCTTTCAGATGTTTCAGAAGCTTGTTGTAGAATGCTGGGTCGCTCACTTGGTTTACTTTGAAGAGTAAGTTAGTTCCCGGTATCGTGAAGACGCTCCCAAAGGCTCCTCCACCACGATAGTTATCTTTGTGGACTGACTTAGCTATTTGAGATAGTGTCAGTTTATGTGGATTACTTAGCGGTGTTGTGTGCTTCTCGAGTTCTTCGATGTCGTCCATTCTTGGGTTATCTATTATAACTGGTTGTGCGACAGTTGCTGACTCGTAATATATCCCTGGTTCCTCACTCTTAGAGTTGCCTTGGAAGTCTGTTGCGTGGACGAACTCTGGCTCGCCGTAGAATTTTACTCTACCCGCAATCTCCACATACGCCTTGGGTTCTCTGGGTCTAAGTGGGTCAATGGCCAAGAATACTGGCTCGGTGCTAGTTAGTTTACCGCAGTACATGTTGCGGCCTGTTCGCTCAATAACCATTCCTCTATCGCTGGTTGCCACATTGAATCGGGATTTGACCCATCCTCCCCTGATGCTTGTCAGGTCTTTTACTGGG